>ENA-ORCU01000024-ORCU01000024.1-marine-metagenome-genome-assembly--contig:-NODE-24-length-298278-cov-6.369499_pt1 | contig 298278 bp, 236 predicted proteins | sample MGYA00248631_ERZ508512 | MGnify/ENA primary metagenome ERZ508512 (study PRJEB26183, sample SAMN06268844) | marine metagenome | isolation source: Tt an P1 anaerobic enrichment on pine from sediment taken...
GAGGAGTACGACACGTCACTGCCGCGGATCGAAGTTATTCCGCAGGAGATCAGCCGGGTGTTCCTCAACGTACTGAGCAACGCGTTCCAGGCGGTGCGGAAACGCATGCAGGATGGCAGTGAGGACGCGTACATCCCGGCAGTGCGCGTATCCACGCGCGCGACGGCAACGGGCGTGGAGGTGCGCATCCGTGACAACGGTCCGGGCATCCCCGAGGCGATCAGGGACAAGATCTTCCAGCCATTCTTCACAACGAAGCCGACAGGCGAGGGCACGGGCCTGGGCCTGTCGCTGAGCTATGACATCGTGGTGAAGGGGCATGGCGGGCAAATCCGTGTAGAAAGCGAGGGGCATCGTTCCACCCAGTTTGTCATATCCCTTCCGGTCAAGGAGGACGCATGAAAAACAGCATTCGGATTGCTGCATGTCTCATCATGTTCTGCGCTGTGACCGGGACCACACCTGCACAGAATTTCCGGATCGACAGTCTTCGTGATGTTCTGTCGCAGGCGAAGGGAGCAGAGCAGCAGCTGCAGCTTCATCTCGAGCTGGCGGAAGGTCTGCAGTTTGCACGGCCTCTGGTCTCATTGCAGCACGCGAAAAATGCCAGGGTGCTCGCAAAACGCCTGGGGCGTACTGAAGATGAAAGCAGGGCCCTCCTCACGATGAGTCTTGTGTCGGGTCTTCTCGGCAATGTCAGAGGCAGCCGACGGATGCTTGAGCAGGCTGACAGCATCGCATCTTCGGAGGATATATACGAACAGGCGATGATCGCGCACCTCAGAGGAAATCTCCTGACGAATGATGGTTTTCCGGAACGTGCCGAACCATGGCATCACCGCGCTGATTCCCTTCTCCGTCTGATACCCGGCCAACGGATGCAGGTTGATGTGATCAACAATTACGCATCATGCCTGAGTAATCTGGGCCATCTGGAGCGAGCGGAGAAGCTTCTGGAAGAATCCATGGCACTCGCGAGGGCACGGAACGATACGTCGCTTATTGCGGCATGCATCTTCTTCCGCAGCGCCATCCTCCCCCCGCTGGAAAACGTCGCGGAAGAAGAAACCCCGATGCGCCTGGCGCTCCAGCTCTCGAGCAGTCAGGGCGACAGTGTCACAATGTCGGCGATCCTGTCGAATCTCGCAGGCACGTATCTGCGTCGCGGGAATATCGCACTGGCCGAGGAGTTCTACCGTAGATCGGTCCTGATTGCAGAGCATATTTCCTACAAGCGGGGACGACTGTTTTCGACGATCAATCTCGCGTATGTCCTGACGCAGCGGGGAAGACTCGATACTGCTCTTGTCCTGCTGCAGAATACGCGGTTGCTGGCCCGGGAAGTCGAGGAGCCCGTGTATGAAGCTGTCAGCCTCGGATTGATGGGGAATCTGTATGATCATCAGCGCAAGTACGAAAAACTGCTTTCGTGTTCTCTTGAAGCGCAGAGCATTCTCGAGGACCTTGGGGAGAACAATGAGCTTGCCAGTGCATACGGGACGACCGGTATCGCTTACTGGCGTCTCGGACGTGTCGATTCCGCCGAATTCTATCTCCAGGCCTCGATGGTACTGGATAAGAAATTCGATCAAACGATGGGATTATCTCTCAGCGAGGCGACCTATGGGAACGTGAAGCGGTTGCGCGGCCAGTTCGACAGTGCCCGGTACTATTACGAGCGGGCAATCGAAGATGCAGAGCGGACCGGCTTCATGGTGGCACGGATTTTCGCTTTGAACGGTCTTACCGAACTCGCAATCCATGAAAAACACATCGCCACCGCCGACAGCCTCTCTCAACTGGCCGTGCACCTGGCCGAGGAATCCGAGACTGTTGAAATCATTCGTGATGCGTATGAGATCCGCAGCAGGGCCGCTGCGATGGCAGGGCGGTTCCATGACGCTCTGGACGCGCACAGACAGTATGTCATGGTGAAAGACTCTCTGCTGAATGAGGACAACCTGCGCACGATCAACGAACTCAACGCGAAGTACGAAGCCGAACAACGGGAGAAGCAGATCGCCCTGCTGGAGAAAGGCCGCGAGATCAAGAATCTCGAGCTCAAGCGCCAGCAGGAGGAACTGCACGTTCGCACGCTCGAGGCGCTGCAGCGCGAGCAGCAGATCGGTCTGCTGCAGAAAGATCGGGAAATCCAGTCCCTCGAAATCGCCCGCCGGGACGCGGACCTCGCTCGCCAGGAGGCGGTTACCGAACGGCGGGAACACGAAGTGCGCCTGCTGCGCAAGGACAAGGATCTGCAGGCTTCGCTCCTTGAGCGTGAAACCTTCCGGCGCAATGCGACACTCGTCGGACTTGCAGCCCTTCTGCTGGTGACCGGACTCGTCTTCTGGCGCTACCGCGAGAAACAGCGCTCGAACCGGAAGCTCGAACGCACGCTCGGGGAACTGAGGCGCACGCAGGATCAGCTGATCCACACCGAGAAGATGGCCACCCTCGGCGAACTGACCGCGGGGATCGCGCACGAGATCAAGAATCCTCTCAACTTCGTGACGAACTTTTCGACGGTATCAACCGAGCTGGTGGAGGAACTCGAAGAGAAAGTGCAGTCGCTTTCAGACGGCGACGAGCGCCGCGCCGGTGTGCTCACACTGCTCGAGGAACTGAAGGGGAACATGAGCCGCATCCATCAGCACGGACAGCGTGCGGACGGCATCGTGGCGAGCATGCTGCTTCATGCGCGAAGTCAGAAGGGTGTGCGGCAACAAACGGACATCAACACGCTGCTGCGCGAAGCGGTACAGCTGGCCTTCCACGGCATGCGTGCGCAGATGCCGGATTTCACTGTAGAGATTGAAGAGGAATACGACACGGCACTGCCGAAGGTCGAAGTCATTCCGCAGGAGATCAGCCGGGTGTTTCTCAACGTGCTGAGCAACGCGTTCCAGGCAGTGCGGAAGCGTACACAGGAAGGGAAGGACGAATCGTACATCCCGGTAGTCCGGGTATCGACACGCGCGACGGCGACGGGTGTGGAGGTTCGCATCCGGGACAACGGTCCGGGCATCCCCGCCTCGATCCGCGAGAAAATTTTCCAGCCGTTTTTCACAACCAAACCGACAGGCGAGGGCACGGGGCTCGGGCTGTCACTGAGTTATGACATCGTGGTGAAGGGCCACGGTGGAGAAATCAGTGCCGAATCCGAGGAAAACCGTTATACCGAGATAGTGATGTCGATACCGGGTAAGGAGATGAGAACGCGATCAACAGCCCGCACAGGCTGACCATATATCAACTGAGAAGGAGGCCGCGATGAAACAAACGCTGTCGTGTATGATCCTGCTCCTGCTGTTCCCTGCGTTATACTGCGCAGGACAGACGGGAGGTATCAAGGGTCGCGTCATTGACTCGGAAACCGGTGCTCCCCTTGTGGGCGCGACAATCCTGCTGTACGAGGGACAGATGACCGACATCCGTGATCAACGCACACCCACCGAGCTGGCCGTTGGCAGAGCCAGCAATCTCAAAGGGCAGTTCACGTATGAGAATGTCTCACCCGGACAGTACACCCTCAAAGTAACCTACATCGGATTCCGGGATCATATACAGCAGATAACCGTCGAGGCCGGTGCTCCGATGGATATCCTGATCGGCCTGCTTCCGGATATCATCGGTCTGCAGGAAGTCGTGGTTTCCGGCGCGGCCTCCCGAACGCAGAAAGAAGTTGCCGAAGTGGCGGTGGCTCGTCTGAATGCCAATGAACTGACCAGCGTCCAATCCTACAATGATATCGGGCAGCTCCTCACCGGCAAAGTGCCGGGTGTGCGGGTGAGCACGACGTCGGGAAATGTCGCCGGTGCGATGAAATTTGACGTCCGCTCCGGCGCGGGATTGCTCGGCGGGCAGCCGGTGATCTATGTTGATGGCGTGCGCGTTCTCAACGCCACGTATGGTTTCGATGTCGGCGGACAGTTCAGCAGCACACTGGGGGATATCAATCCGCAGTATATCCAGAATATCGAAGTGCTGAAAGGTCCGGCGGCTGCGGCACTGTACGGTACGTCCGGTGCGAACGGTGTCGTGCTCATCAGCACAAAACAGGGTTCCCGCGATATCACCGTGGGTGACTACCGTTTCTGGTACCGGGCAACGACGGGGTGGAATGAACAGCTGAATGATTACACACTGGATTATGCGCGCTCCTATCAGGACGCCAACGCAATATTCCGGAACGGAAGCATTGCTGAGCATGCACTCGGTGTTGTCGGGAACGCCGGACTCTTCAACTATTTCCTCGCCTATGAAAATCGCGCAGAGGACGGCATTCTCAGAAACAGTTCCATGCACCGGAACTCCATCCGCGCCAATTTCAGTGCGTTCCCGAGCAACAGGCTGTCGCTTGATGTCCATACCAATTATACATTCAACAATGTCCTCCGCCCGCAGAATGATAACAACATCCTGGGACCGCTCGGCAATACGCTGCTCAGCGGACCGGCGGAAGTCGGCGGGTACGGGTCGTATGCTTTCACCGACAGCGTTGCTGTGGATGGAATAGAAACAATGAGCAACGTGAATCACTTCACGGGATCTGTGCAGGCGAACTGGGTTCCGATTGACGATCTTGTTGTGCGTGGAGTCATCGGATACGATGGTTTCATAAACAACGAGGACCAGACCTATCCGCAGAATCTGAACTACACCGGCGTGGGGGTGATAAACGGTCTGCGGTCCCTCGCAATGGGGAAATTTGAAGCATTCAATCTCGATCTGTCCGCAGGGTATACGTGGGAGCCGGCTGATAACTGGCAGGCACTATCCACACTGGGCTTCCAGGGGTATCAGCGTACGACACAGAATTTCTTTTTTCAGAAGATGGATTTCCCCTCAACGCTGATCAGCAACATCGGTGCGGGACAGGAGTTCATGGGAGGGGATCAGACGTATATCCAATTCCGTGAAGCCGGTGTCTTTTTCCAGCAGGACGTCTCCTTCGCGCACACCTGGTTCTTTTCCGCAGGTATCCGCAATGATTACGTCAGCAGTGTCGGTGAGGAAGCCCCGAGCATCTTCTATCCGCGCGCAAGCGCCGCGGTACGGCTGGACAGGCTCGATCTGCTGCCGGAGTCCTTCAATTTCCTGAAACTCCGCGCAGCATACGGTGAGAGTGGCATTCTTCCCGGCGTGCTCGACGGATCGGCTCTCCGCTGGGGCGGTCAGCCTTCCGGCTTCGGTGCCGGCGCTGTCATTTCGTCCATCGGAAACGCAGCCATCGAGCCTGAGCGGACGCAGGAGCTGGAAGTCGGTCTGGAGGCCGAGTATGATCGCAGCTACGGCATGGATCTGAGCTATTACTGGCGCTGGGGAAATGAAGCCATCGTTTCATTCCTGAATCCGCCGTCGACCGGACTGACGGCGACGTCGGTGCCCCGGAATGTCGGTGCGATCAACGGGTGGGGATTCGAGAGTCATTTCTATGCACGCCCCATCTATACCGAAGATGTGCAGCTGAATCTCAACCTTATCTACAACTACGCCAACAACGAGGTCGACGATCTCGGCGGTGCGGCACCGATATTCAGTGGTCCGAATGCCATCGTCGAGGGACAGCCGCGGTCAGCGTTTTACGTATTTGCCATTCGCGGTGCGAATTTCGATCAGGACGGTAATTACGCCGGGCCGGTCGTGGATACCGTGCGCAGTTTCCTGGGCACGCCGGTGCCGCCGCACAGTGCCTCGTTCGGCCTGACGCTGACATTGTTCAATGATCTGACGATCTATGCGCTGATGGACGGTGCATGGGGCGGCACGCTCTGGAATCAGACACGCATGTTCGGCACGCTGTATGCCAACAATCTCGAGTACGCGACGCTGGCCACACAGCTTGGAATCGCGGAGGCCATGGGTGTTGTCCCGGTCGAGGGAGTCGAAACGCTGACCCCCGGCTCGGATGCATATGTGAACGCCGGCAATCAGTTTGCACGCCTGACCCCGGGCACCAATCAGGGCGCAGCGTATTATGAATCTTCGGATTTCATCCGTCTGCGCGAGATCAGTGTCCGTTACGACCTGACGCGGCTGCTCGGGAATCTTTTTGACAGGCGCCATGTGCGTTCGCTTGCGCTCATTCTTTCTGCACGGAATCTGTTTCTCAGCACCAAGTATTCCGGACCGGATGTGGATGTTCAAACGGATGCGACCACACAGGTATACCGTGGCGTCGACTTCCTCACGCTGCAGAATCCCCGTGTCTATAACCTGACCCTTGCCATCGGATTTTAATCAGGAGGAAATGATGAAACGCATGATATATATCCCGCTGGTCCTGACTGCCGTCCTCCTGCTGACCTCCTGCGAGGAGACAGTACTGGATGTCAATCCCCCGATCGCTTCGGTCGAGGATGCCCGGCTCGACAATGAAGCACAGATTCCCTTTCTCGTCACCGGGATACAATCGAAATTCGCGGAAATCTATGGCGCGTTGGCCGTGATGTCGGGCGCCCTTTCCGACGAACTGGTGTTTGACCGGACGGTCCCCGGTGCGACGTATCCCTCATACGCCGAACTCGAAACCGGTCAGATCACCCTGACAAATGCTTCGGTACAGGGAGACGGCCTCCTCGTGCTCGGAGAGTATCGCCTGCTCGCCGACACACTCGTCGCCCGCGTGGGACGCATCACGTTCACCGATGAATCACTCCGGGGGTATGCGCTCTATCATGCATATCTCCATGGAGCCATTGCCCGATATTTCTGGGGTGCCTATTTCGGACTCGAGCCGGAGCGCGGTGGCGGCGTGATCAATGCCGGGCCGTTCATACCCTCAGCGGACATGTACGCGCAGGCACTTACGCTGCTTGACCTGGCCATACAGAATGCGCCGACGCCCACCGATGCGGCGGTCGCATCGAGTCTTGCCGCGCGCATTCACCTCATCGAGGGGCGTTTTTCCGAAGCGTCGGCAGCGGCCCAGGCCGGACTGCAGCAGGGTGATCCGTCGTTCTCCGCTCTCTACAACACCGATCAGCCAAACTACTGGTACTTCTCCGCGGGCTCCGGGCGCACGCAGTTCGTCGTCGACGATCGCTTCCCGGCATATCTGCAGGAGCATCCCGCCGAGAGCGCACGCATTCCTGTCGTGCAGGTGACACAGACGCGTTTCCGGCAGGACAAATATCCCGAGCTGGACAGCCCTCTCCCGTTTGTTACATGGCAGGAGATGGCGCTGATCCAGGCTGAAGTGGCTCTGCGCGACGGGCAGGCCGGTCCGGCGCTCGATCTTGTCAACACCGTTCGGCAATCGCATGGCCTCGCGGATCTTGATGACCTCACGCTGGAAGGCATGCTCACCGAGCGGGACAAGGAGCTGTTCTGCATGGGCATCCGGCTGATTGATCAGCGGCGGCTGGACATCTGGCATCTTCCTGACGGAACCTGGAAATATCTGCCCATCACCCAGCGTGAACGCGACAGCAATCCGAATCTGAATTGACGTAATGAGATGCGCGAGTCCGCTTGACGGACGTCGTGCCTGCCGCATCGGGCATCGCTGCGGACCGGGTGTTTCTGATATTCCGGTCCGCAGCGCGCGGCAGCTGTCCGCTGCGCTGACAGAACCGTATGGCGTGCATTCAATCTGCCCGCAAGACGAAAAGGCGAAAAACTTGTCCGATCTTCCTTGACATTGATCCCCGATTTCGCAACTATGAAGATGTCTTCATCCACTCATCGTTTTGGCTGATCTGCTTCACCGGATTGTCGTTCAGGTTTGTGAAGCGTTGCTGCATCATAGCCATCGGACCGGAGATGCGGCCGGTTAAGGGGCTTCCGTATCATGATTGCGACGATTGGATGATCTGTCCCGGCGATCAGTACTGTGCATAGTGGCAGGAGAAACGACAATGAGATATCCGCTTTCCTTCGCATTCCTTCTGATCAGTACACTTGTATGCTGCTCGGATCATTCGATACATATTCCAGATCCGCCCCATAATCATGTCGTTGATATCACCGACACGCTGCACGGCGTTGTTGTTCGCGATCCTTATCGCTGGCTCGAAGATGGCAGCAGTGCTGAAACGCGCGACTGGGTCACGCAGCAGAATGCATACTGCGATACGGTTCTCCGGCAAATCAAGGCCAGGAAGACACTTCGGGAGCTCATCAGGCAGCTGGTTGTCGTAGACCGCGTGAGCTGCCCGGTCGCGGCGGGTGGACGGTATTTCTATAAACGCTATCGAGGCGGGGATGATCTGCCGGTGCTCTGCGTGCAGGACGGGAATAAGGGGACCGAACGCATCCTGGTCGATCCGCACCTGATGAACCCGGATCATTCGGTGTCGGTGAAGTTGATGGATATCTCCCGAGACGGGTCCGTGATTTCCTATTCAGTGCATGAGGGTGGGACGGATGAATCACATATCCGTTTTCTGGATGTTGAAAGCGGAAGGGATTATCCGGAAATTCTCCCTCTCGGACGGTATTCCAGCCTGTGCTTCAATCAAGACAATACAGGGGTGTACTATACCCGGCAGGAGCGGGACGGCCCGCGGCTGTATTACCACCGGCTGCGCAACGGCATGGTGCATGATATTGAACTGTACGGAGATCACTGTGGTCCCGGAACGATTCTCTGGGTGGAGCTGTCGGAGAACGGCCGATGGATGCTTGTCACGGAACTGCAGGGGTCGGTCGGTCCCACTGCACTGTATCTCGCGGATCTTTCGGAAGGTGCAGTGTTCAGACAGGTGATCAACGATGGGGAAAGCCGGAATTATGCATGTTTCGCGGGGAACGATCTGGTGATCCGAACCAACAGGGGGGCACCCCACTGGCGAGTTATGAAGGTTCCCTGTGGCAGCAATCTTCTCGGGGAGTGGACGGAGGTGATCCCGGAAAACGATGAAGCTGTGATCCAGGATGTCGTGCCCGCCGATGGCCGTCTGATGGTCCGGCTGCTCGTGGATGTTTCACACCGCCTGCGATTGTACGACATGGAGGGGACACTTGTTCGCGAACTGGATTTTGGGACTATCGGTACGATCAGCAAGCCCAGTGGCAGCTGGACAGACAGATTCGCCTTTCTCGGGTTTTCGTCCTTCCACATTCCAGACCTGGTACACCGCGTTAATCTCCGGACCGGGGAGCAGACGGAATGGTTTCGAACGGAGATTCCGGTCGATACGGAGAGTTTTATTGTGCGGCATGTGCGGTACACTTCGGCCGACGGGACGAATATTCCCATGTTCCTTCTGCATCGGGAGGGGATGACTCCAAACGGGGATGCGCCGACACTCATGTATGGATTTGGTGGTTTCGGTTTGAATGTGACGCCGGAGTTCAGTGCGCTTGCCGCGGCTTTCGTAAACGCCGGCGGCATATTCGCTGTCCCCAATCTCCGTGGCGGAGGAGAATTCGGCGAGCAATGGCACGAAGCCGGTCGGCAGGCCCGCAAGCAAAACGTGTTTGACGACTTCATTTCGGCAGCGGAGTATCTCATCGCCGAGGGATATACCAATCCTCAACGGCTGGGCATCTGTGGTGTGAGCAATGGCGGACTGCTGATCGGTGCCTGTCTCACGCAGCGGCCGGACCTGTTCGGCGCCGCGGTCGGTTGCTACCCGTTATTCGACATGCTTCGATATCATCTTTTCCACGCCGGACGGTTCTGGCTGACAGAGTATGGCTCCAGTGACGATCCCGGGCAATTTCATTACCTTCATGCCTATTCTCCCTATCATCACGTCCGTCACGGAACAGCCTACCCGGCAGTGCTCATGATCACCGGAGATGCCGACACACGGGTCGATCCGCTGCATGCGCGGAAAATGACCGCACTGCTGCAGGCCGCAAACAGCGGCGACACACCGATTCTGCTGCGCTGCAATCCGTTCAGCGGACATGAAGGGGGACAGTCCATGGCCGAGATCGTCGATGAATGTGTGGACATCTACAGTTTCCTTTACTGGCGGCTGGGTCTTCGTCTCGATCCCGGGACATGACGTGTCGGCTCCCTCCGACACCTGTTGATCTGGGGATATGGCGCCCGGGGAAGCGCAAGGGGGCTTGAATCTGAGAAGCATTTCCATATCTTGTTTCAGCCTGAACATCCCAGATACTATGTATGGTGGCACCGTTGTTTTTTGCCGCGGGGAAATTGAGAGCGCATGCGGCCGTCCTCCTGCTGCTGTTCGTCGTTTTCACGACAGGCACTGCCCAGCAGCATATCGGCATCAATCACCTGCGCAGCGACAGCGGGCGCATCCATCTCACGTTCACACTTTCCTGTGACAATACGCGTCTGATGAATGTCGATCCGACGTCGCTGCGAATCCGGGAAGACGGGCTGTCGGTGACGGAATTCACGTTGCGCGCTCCGGCAGCTGCCCGCGCTCCGGTCTGCGCCATCCTCGTGTTCGATGCAAGCGGGAGCATGGGAGCCGAGGGCGTCGCTGGTGCGAAGAACGCGGGGCATGCCTTCATCAACATGATGGATGGAATGAAGGACCGTGCCGCGATCATGTGGTTCGGTGACACCGTGACGCTCGCACAGCACCTGACGACCGACAGAACGGATCTCCATGTGGCGATGGACCGGATGCCGCGGGGCGGCGGCACGGCCCTGTGGGATGCCTGCTTCCAGGCACTGCAGCTGCTCGGGGGCATGCCTGACAGCGTGTATCGCTCCCTGATCGTGCTGTCAGACGGAACGGACAATTCCAGTTCATTCACCGGCGGGGCGATCACCAACGAAGCCCGCCGCCTCGGAGTGTATATCAATTCCGTAAGTCTCTGGTCTGGCTGGAGCGGGCTCAGTTCCGTCGCTCAGATGACAGGAGGACTCAGCTTTTATACGGACGATCCTGATGACCTTGCGGGATATTACACCGAGATATTCAGGGAAATGCGAGACGCATACGGCGAATTCTTCCTGACGTGGAAGAAACGTACCTGCGATGACGGCGAGAATCATACCGTACAGCTCGATGTGGATAGCCCCTGCAGCAGCTCATACACCGCGACCGGTGTGTTTCGCGCCGATCTCGACAGCGCGTCGTTCGCCAGCATGCCCATGCATCTCGGCAGCACGTTCGTGCAGGGCGGGCAGGAGGCCACATCGACACTGTGGCTCGATGCGCCGGTGGATACGACACTTCTGTATGACTTTTCGTTTCGTCTGCTTTTCGATACGGACAGACTGCAACTGCAGCAAATCGATGCACCTGCAGGGACATTGCTTGAAGGATTCCAGCTGTCTTTTACCAACACGGCATTCGGAGCCGAAGTGACGATGAGCGGCACTACGCTGTTCAGCGGCATCGGCGCCATGGCGGATCTGACATTTCTTGCCCAGAAGAAACTGGATACGGCCTACGTATCGGTGGATATCGTCGACTGGGATTTCGAAGCGGGCTGTCTTCGGCCTGCTGTCAAAGCCGGACACATCGGGATTTTTCCTCCCACGCCACACCCGTTGATCGCCTGCGAGATCTTTGCTCCCGAGGTGCTGGCCTGGGAGCGTTCCGCCGGTGACTATGCGCCAAATCCGTTCTCCGTGTCGGCCAGATTTCTGAATGCCGGCGGAATGACGGCGCGGAATGCGCGCTTCGCGATCGCGTATGACAGCACAAAGCTCAGGCGTATCCTGCCTGCGGAGGATACGATCGCATACGCCGCGGCGGATATCACGTCGGGAAGTCACGCTGCGGTGGCATGGGATCTCTGGACGCCCCGCCTCCTGTATGATGACACGACTGATGTCATGATCACGGCCATGTTTGACAATCACCCGCCGGTGACGTGCAGAAAGACGATTGTCATTCCACGCGCCGATGCGGTGCTGACCTGTCATCTTCAAACACCGGAGTTCTGGGCCGATCCCGCGCGCGGCCGTTTTGGTCCCATGCCGTTTTCCGTCAACGCAGTCATCCGCAACATCGGCGGGCGGAACGCGAATCAGATTACGGCGGGCATCGTGCTGCCGGACAGCATGACGCTCGCGGGCGCTGACGCGCCGGACCGCTTCGTGAAAATACCCATCCCATCCGAACTCGCTCCCGGTGATTCCGCCGTGGTCGAGTGGCTTCTGCAGCATCCGCCGGTGCGGCATGCACAGTCTCCCGAAGTCCAGGTGATTGTCCAGTCATCCTCCACGGCGGCTTCATCCTGCACCGCACCGGTCAATCTTCCCGCCATCGACCTGTCACCGTTTCATTTTACGTTGACGCGGAAGGGTGGTACCGTTCTTTGTGAAGGCGATTCCGTGCTGCTTGATGCGAGCAGCGGGCGTGACAGCTGGCGCTGGAATACCGGTGACAGCACGCGCGTCATCGCGGTGCGCGAGGAAGGGATCTATTTCTGTGTGGTCCGTCTCGGCAATCGTACCGGCTATTCCGATACCGTGCGTGTGACGGTGCGTGAAGCACCGACGCCGGTGCTGACAGTCGACGGATCCCTGCCGTTGTGTGCCGGAGATTCGCTGCTGCTCGATGCCGGGGAAGGCTTTGCCGGATACGCCTGGAATACGGGGGCCGCGACACGCATGCTCACGGTCATACTGCCCGGTGCCTACTGGGTTCATGTCACGGATGATGCAGGATGCACGGGTTCTTCCGATACGGTGCAGGTGAACGTCGTGTCCCCTCCGCGCAGACCGGAAATCACCCGCATTGATGACAGGCTGGTCGTCGACTCCGCGGGAGCGCTGCAGTGGTACCGTGACGGACGCGCCATGGAAGGGGAGACGTCACGGATGCTCGCACTTGTACGCACGGGCACATATCATGTTCACGTGACGGATGCAAACGGCTGCACGGCGAAATCGGAGCCTTTTGACGTCAGCGTGCTCGACATGAAGCATCTTCCTCCCGCCATCCGCTCGTTCAATGTGTTTCCGAATCCCACGGGAGACGTGCTGCAGCTGCGGCTCACACTCCGTGATGCGGAGGCGGTATATGTCAGCATCACCGACATGCTCGGACGCGTCGTCATCCGGCAGACCCTGCATCCCGCATGGCAGCATCGAAGCAGTCTCGACATGGGATCACTCCTGCCCGGCGCCTACGTGCTGCATGTCGATGCGGCGTCGATGCACATTTCCCGCATGGTGATTCGGAAGTAAGCTGGGTCGCTCGGTAGATGACGCGATACATGAAAAAATCCCCCGCCAACCGGCGGGGGATTCCTGGAGTAAAGGGGCGAACTGAGACCCGTCAGTTCATCACCACCATTTTCCTGCTGAGCGACATCTCCTCGAAGGAGATGACGCAGAAGTACACGCCGTTCTGCAGCGGTGAAGAATCGAAGGCGATTTTGTGTGCGCCGGCATCGAAGCGGCTTTCGCGCGTCAGCGACTGCACCGCGCGTCCGCGCGCGTCATAGACGTTCATCGTGACCATGCCGCTGCGCGGCAGGGAGAAGTTCAGGACGGTCTGTCCCGTGCTGGGATTCGGGAAAGTCTGACCGATCGTGAACATGAAGGGAGTGCTCGGATCTTCCGCCGATGTGGCGATGCCGCGGAGCGTCTGCGCTTCCTGCTCGCTGTATCCGAGTTCCTCGAAAGGCATCACGCCTTCCGGCGTATGGCAGTCGGTGCAGGTCAGTCCCTCTCGCACGGTGCCGTGCCCGGGATTTCCCCACATCTCATCCCATTTCCACTCATACTCTGCGGTGTAGTTGCCGTCGTTGTCGAGCGGGAAACCAAAGCGTGCCGCGGTCAGTTTGGCGCCGGTGCGGATCGCGGCGTCGATCTTCGCTTCCATATCCTCGATGCTGGAGGATTCGGGCGAACCGAACACCATGCCGAGCTTGAGGGGAATGTACACGCCGGTGCTCTTGTCGACAGGCACATATGCACGCGTCAGCTTGAACGGATGGATCTTTCCGTCTTCACGGGAGCCCAGCGGTACGACATGGACGTGATCAACCTTGCCGTTGAACCACTTGTAATGCGGACGGGTCGGCTCGAGGAAATCCAGCTGGAAACTCCACTGTTTAAACGAGCCGTTTGCCATGACCTTCACGGGCGTGTCGAAACGCTTGTTTGTCATTCCCTTGTGGAACGGAACGTGACAGGTGCCGCAGTCCATTTTCGCGTAATGCGCATTGAGCACCGATGCATTGTCGACCTCGGCATGCGGCTCCGCGGTATGGCAGTTCTCACAGCGGTTTTTCATCAGCACATTGGCGTTGAGTTCGTCGCGCGCGACGAGAGCCGGATCCGGACGGCTGAAGGCAATCTTGTGATTCTCGGTCGCATGGCAGGTGCTGCAGGTGAGTCCCTTGTCGTAGTGCAGATCGTCGACCAGGTAATCCAGTCCGCGCTTGAAGGTGTATCCACCCCCGTTGTAGCTGTGACAGCGGCTGCAGGCTTCGGCGGAGGGCACGCGCGTGATACTGGCGCTGGTGACCTTCAGATCGTCGCCGGAGGGATAGGGAAGGACTTTTTTCCCGTTGCCATTCGTATAGGAAAGCCGCTTGCCGGCGGCGTCAATTTCAACACCGTTGACCCGGTACGTGCTCGAGTGGCAAAGCAGACAGTCGATACGCTTCCACGCATCATCGGGATTTGCCGCACCCTCGTCGGGATTGAATTCAGCATTGCTGATATGACAGCGGCTGCATCCACCGGGAAGGGTGCCATCGAAAAAATTGCCGAGCCAGTTGATGGCGACCACCGAACCGGGCAGGCCGCAGTAGCGCGTCCATTTGCCGTTTTCCTCATTGATCAGCTCAATTCCCTTATCATCGTACACGTCCTTGCCCCAGCCTTTGAACTTGTAGTGCACGGTCTGCATGATCTCCATGGCTTTGGCCTTGGCGTCGAACTTCAGTGCGCCACTGTGACAGGGGACGCAGCTTTCCGCGCCATTGTACGATGACATTTCGGGGTGCTGAGCGGATACCGTGCCGGCAAGCAGCAGCACGAGAATGCCCGGAAAAACGGTGTTCCAACATTTCATAGCTGAATATCCTTTGTGAGAGGTGCGATTATGGAAAGGGGTAACAGATGACAATAGAAATAGTTGGTAATAGCAAGAATTGATGGAAATAAATATCCGCTTCGTGCGGATGATGCAGCATGCTCTATTTAGTTGCTACTAGCAACATATAGCGCTGTTACGTAAAAGTCAAGAGAAAGCACCCTGATTATCGGAATTTTCTTCCGACGTAATACGGGAGTTCGCGAAGGTCTGTACCGCTTCAGCACCGATGGCAGGAAGTGAGTCAGCTGCCGGAGTGCTGCTCGGCCCTGCGGACGATGGCCCGAGCCATGCCGCGAAACACAAGGACGTGTATGGGATAAATGCTGTACCAGTACAGCAATCCCGCCAGTCCGCGGGGATAATACCGGGCGGTCTGAATGAGACGCGATCCGTGATCATTGGATTCGACGCGGAATTCAAGCCATGCGCGCCCCCAGACCTTCATTTCCGCGCGCAGCAGCAGTCGCTCACCGGGATCGATTTCTTCGACGCGCCAGAAATCCAGCGCCTCTCCCACGCGCAGATTCGTCGGATGACGGCGCCCGCGCCGGAGTCCCACACCGCCAAGCTGCTTGTCGATGAAACCGCGGAAGCGCCAGAGTCGATTGGCGTAATGCCAGCCGTTGATGCCGCCGATCGAAGACACGACGTGAAAGAGCCGCGATGCGGATGCAGCACAATGCACGTTCTGCTCGTCCGTTTTCAGATGCGAGGGATCGAGTGGCTGCTGAGCCGGCGGCGAACCGGCTGCGGCCCAGGTCGTTTCCACCGATGCTGTCTGCAGCTTCTGCAGCGCCCGACGTACAGCCTCTTCGAAGGGCATCGGCCGGATGTCGAACAACTCCGCTGCACGATCGTTCTCGCAGACGGTTTCTGAGCGGACACTTTCGATCAGGGAGCGGGCGAGTGAAAAGGGGATGGGCGTGACGAGATTTACCCAGTACGACGAGAGTTTCGGGGTCAGGACCGGAACGGGAAGAACATGGCGGCGCAGTCCCAGTACGTGCGCTACGGTGCGCATCATTTCCCTGTATGTGAGCACCTCCGGACCGCCGATATCGATGACCTCACCGGCTGTCTCCGGCTTCTCGACGGCATCGAGCAGGTAGGAGAGGAGATCGGCGATGGCGAGGGGCTGTGTGCGCACGCTCACCCAGCGGGGCGTGATCATGACGGGAAGGCGGTTGACGAGGTGATGCATCATTTCGAAAGAAGCGCTGCCCGATCCCACGATCACCGCTGCCCGGAATTCCGTGACGGGAATACCGGACGACCGGAGAATATCGCCGACTTCGTGACGGCTGCGCAAATGCGGTGTCTGATTCTCATCCCGCCGCCCGAGACCGCCGAGGTAGACGATGCGCTTCACGCCCGCTTCCCGTGCGGCTTTCGCGACATGCTCCGCTCCGCGACGATCACGCTGTTCAAAATCTTCCTCACCGCCGGACATCGAATGCACGAGGTAGAACAGAACATCGGTATCGGCGAACGCCGGAGGCAACGTCTCGGGATTAAGAACATCCCCCGCGAAGACCTGCGTCATTTCTGCGTCCGCGGGAGGGATTTTGTTGGGATTTCGCAGAAGACAACGGACGTCATGCCCCCGCTGATTGAGTCGGGGAAGGAGGCGGCCGCCGATGTAACCGCTCGCGCCGAGAAGAAGGATACGTGCCATTGATACCTAACACTGCCGGAAGGAAAATGGTTGAACCAAGGTGCGATTCCGCCCGGATTACTGCGCAGATGCCGATCGTCAACGTAGTCGTTTCGTCCCTGTGCCTTGGGGATGTCTGGAAGGACTATGTCGACGCAGCAATGCTTGCGAAAGGGCGTTGTTCCTGCAGATATCGGCATAGGCAATCGCACTGCCGCGTGGCGTGCGCACCTGTGTCTGCCGATTGAGCTCCCAGAGACCGAAGCGGTGAGACCATCCCTTGTCCCACTCGTAGTTGTCAACGATGGACCAGTGAAAGTAGCCGCGGACATCAATCCCTTCCTGCAGCGCCGCCCAGACGCGTGCAACGTGCTCGACCAGAAAACGCGGTCGCAGTGCGTCTTCGCTGTCATCGACACCGTTTTCCGTGATGATTATTGGCCGGCCGTAGCCCGCGGCCCAGCGCATCGCGCGGGTGAAACCGTCGGGATGGAGAGCCACAAGTCCTGTCGCACTGCGCGCCGCATCGGGCGGATAGAAGTAATACAATCCGAGGCGTCGAATATGGCGAAGCGACCATCCGATATGAACACCGGTGTAGTAATTCAGTCCGAAGAAGTCCAGTGTGTCCTGCGGAAGATCACGGCGGGAGCGACCGAAAAGGGAAGGCATGCGGCCATAAACGGCAGCGTCCGGGAAAAAATCATTGACAAGATGCGAGAGCACTTCGACGAGACGGATATTCCATCGGCGCTGCGGATGCGCGGGCATGAGATCGTAGTGCAGGATGACGATGCCCACACGTGCCACAGACTGCCGTTCGTGGATCGCATGGTACGCGGCGCCATGTGCCTCGGCGAGCCGTGCCGCCACGCGGAACGCACTGCGGAGACTCTTTTCGCCGGGAGGATAATTTCCCCCGACATGTCCCTGCAGTACATAGGCGTTGGGTTCATTGAGTGTGCACCAGTCCGAGCAGAGATCGCCAAACCGTTCGACAACACCTGAAACATATTCACTGAAACGCTTCACTGCGTCAGGAGCGCGCCAGCCGCCGCGATCCGCAAACCAGATAGGATCGGTGTAATGATGCAGGGTGACGAACGGATGGAGACCGCGTTCATGCATCCCCTCCAGCATCATCCGGTAGAATTGAACAGCTTCCTCGTCCCAGCTTCCCGGCGCTGGCTGCAGCCGGCTCCATTCGAAGGAGCAGCGATGCGCATTCTGACCGCCCGCGGCCGCATGGTCGAGATCGTCACGCCAGCGACCATGAATCCATGCCGAGGCAACACCTGAACTCGAGCCGTCGAGAATATGCGCGGGATTCTGCTCCCAGCGCCACCAGGTGTTCGCGGTATTCTCGCCCTCAACCTGATGCGAAGAGGTTGCGCTTCCCCAGAGGAAGCCGGGAGGAAATGCAAAATCCTCACTCTGTGTCGAGGCGGACGCCATACGATCCCGTTCTGATAATTTGTTGCAGCAGTTGAAGGCAATATAATGAAAAGACCGCCCCGCGGGGGACGGCCTTCGCATGTTCAAATATCGCGCATCGATGGAACGCTCCATCACGGATGCACGAAAACCGGATGCCGCATCTGTCTCGTGTTTCAGTGAAGCACAGCCAGCCGCTGTGTTCGCGTCTGTCCGTTCCAGGAGGCACTCAGCATGTGGATGCCGGTCGGAAGCCCCGGCAGCGCCAGTTTCAGCCGGTGGGTGCCGCCGTGATGCATCCGTACCGTACCGCGATGAATCAGGCGGCCGAGCAGTCCGTAAACGGCGACCTCCACGGATCCGTGCTCCGGCATCCTGACAATGCATGTGAGCTGATCATGAACCGGCTGCGGGAAGACAGCGATGAGTTCAAACGACGGCGCTGCGGTCGTATTCAGAGTTTCAACCGCGACGGTCGTATTGTCTCCGTCATACCAGAAGCCGAAAAAGCCGGCGTGACTGTTCGATTTTGCTGTCCCGACAGCCGCCTGACCGACGGTCCCGTGAATCTGATGGCCGCTCCCGGATGCCTTCACGCAGCCAGAGGCCATGACAGAGCGCGGAATCCTGTGCTGCGCGTGTGTATTCGTGGCAGCAGTGATGATGATCAGAGTGGAAATGGCGAGAAAGAAGAACCTGGTCAATTGGGTGGTCATGGCGTCCTCCTGTCAGTGATGCGCATGATGGGATTGCCGTGCGTGATCCTTGTCAGCGTTTGTTATCGATTCGAGTATCCGCATGTGCTGCTCGTATTCGAGACCCGCTTCTTCCGGAGCGCCGTACAGTGAAGGGTGGATGTACTTTCCGAGCCTGTCACCGGTTTTTGAGACCTCGGGAACAAGAGGATTCCTGCGTGCCCAGGCATCCTGTCGCTTCCCGGTCACTTCCCAGGAGATCTTGAGTCCGGGTGTGCCCCCGGCGATGCGGAACCTGTTATCGTGAACTTCTTCCGCAATGTACACCCGCGCCCATCCTCCGATGCAGGTCAGCTGGTATCGGATATCGGTGTTCACCGCCTCAAAGTAGGAGGGAAGAATTACGGTTGCTTCTCCGCGTTCGTCGAGAATGACATTGCCGGAATACGTGTTCAGCATTTCGCAGCTCTCTATCGCCATGTGGTAGAGGTATTTCCCGGCCGGATCAAGCGGGTGATCGATCGCGAAGCCCTTGGCACCACCGTGAATTGTCCCGCTCACCGAGAGGTCGCCTTCAATACGCACGTCACCGCGAAAGAATCCGGCGCGGGTAGCCATTCCAAGGTATCCGTAGTAGTTCTGCGGTTTGTATACCCCGACAACGCCGCCGTCCGAGTAGCCGATGTAACCATGATAGTCGCCCCGCTGACCAAAGACGCCGTTTGCTCCGCCGAGATATCCCCGCGTACTGTTCGCGGTATTCAATAGCAGCAGAAAACCCATCAGGGCCAGGGGGATAATGCAGAACACCGTACTGGAGTGAGTACTCATGGCGTTGGCTTCCTGTTGGAATGAACGGGATCTCTGGCATGCGGCACGCAGGCAGGAAGCGATGTGCGGAACCATGAATACACACGACCGCTCATTCCCGCCCGGCGTCGAATGCGACGGGATTCGTGCAGAAATGATGATGTTATCTTGAATACAGAAAAACATATCGAAATCAGACAGGTTTGTCAAGACCGCACGGGTTTGTATTTATCCCGATATAACACTATTTATATCTGCCTCTCCATGACACAGCCCGACACCGATTCACGTTGGTGCGTGTGGTGTTGTACGCCCGCACGCCTCCGCATGTGCTGTTGGAACAGGAAGGGACACCATGGAACTCGTGTTGTTTTCGGAAAGCACCGTTGGTGAGTTCTATGAGCGCGTCGTTTCCGAACGCGCGGAACGCAGGATATTCAATCTCCCTGCCGAGGACCTCTGTGCAGGGTCGGTCAGGGAGCATGTGGACAGCATTATTACCATGTTCTGTCCCGGCCGTCTGCTGCTTGATCCCGAACTGTTCGAGTCCGCCGGGAATCAACCGGAGGGACAATCGTGGAATCTCCACATGTGGCTTGAGTTTACCGGCCCCGCACGACTGTTCCATCTGCGTCCCCGTCAGCATTATACCGTGGCGCCGCTGGCAACACGGCTGCAACCGCCGGGCGGTGGCGTACCGGGATGCGTGATCATTCAGAAAGCCATCGTCTCCGCTTCCGATGTCACGGAGTACCGGCGATTCGCGGAACAGCAGTTCCGTGCCATACGCGACTGTGTGCAGTGGGTGAATGATGATCTGGATTATTACGAGCAGGGGCTTCGCGGATGGTTGTGGTCACTGCTGGAAACGAAGCGGAAACGGATCTGCTCCGAATTCCATACTGACATTCCCGAGCGCCGGCACTGAGCGACACTGTCGAGAGAGGGTGCAAGTCCAAACCTTTCAACCTTTTAATCTCAGCTTCATTGTTTCTTTCGGGAGCAAGCACTATTCTTTTTCTACCAGACTCAATGAGTTCCATTGATCTCCGTTCCCGCCGCACGCACCGAAGGATGAGTGTCGCATGAATCAGTTCCTGTATGCCGGATATGTGCTGCCCGGCGTGGCGAATGCACTCAGCGCATCCGGCACGGAGGACGAAAATGTTCTGTCCATCCTGCGGCAGCGCTTCTGTTCGACCGCTGCGGAAATCGCTTCGCCCGGTGGTAAGCCACCACCTGCCGATCCTGTCGTTGCCACCGCGGCCAATATCGTCTCCCGCGGGCTGCCGACCTTCCCTTCATATGAGATTCAGCAGGCCTTTGATCGCGCGATCGGACTGACGCGGAGCAGCGTCGATGATCGGGGACGGATACGTGGCACACTTGCTTCACCGGATCGTTCCGTTGGTGACCGCTTCCACGCAGCACTGGCTGCCGCTCAGACGGCACTGTCGCCGAAACGGAAGAAAGCGGATACGCCCGCGGACGGAGATCATGTTCTCGAAACCCTGCTGCGCGAGAGCGGGGCCGAGGTGACGGCGCTGCTCTTTTCGCCGCTCCTCATGGCGCGGATTCAGCGTGCTCTGCTGCACCTGCTCCTGAAAGCCGTTCTGGACCTTTCGGCTGATCGATGGCGAATCACCATCATCGAACGAGATGTCCCTGCCGCAGCGCTCGCCATCGCAGATCTCAGGGCGCTGTTCGATGCGCTTTTTGCACTTGAAGGGAAAGGACGTAGTGTACCTGATATCACGCTGACCGTATTGCCGTCGAAGGCGTTTGCGGATTCCCCGCTCCACCGTCACGCCGATGCCACGATCGCGAAGGATGCCCGTCATCTTCCCGCATCGGACTGCTGCATCGATGCCGCGATTCTCTCGTTTCCCGGTGCGGTGCATCCCGAGATTCCCTCAGACACGGCGGTCCATGTCACGCTGCGGACAGCCGGCGACGAAGGCGGTGCGCGGGAGTTCATGGCAGTAGAAGCAGTGCCCTGGGCTCCGATCGTGGACGCCGGGGCGCCAGACCGCAGCGACGCAGCGGTTCACCTCCTTCGACGGCTTTTTCGTCTGGATGCGTTTCGCGAACAGCAGCTTCCGCTGCTGGACCTTGCACTGCGGCAGCGGCCGATGCTTGTCAGTCTGCCCGCGGGGTCGGGCAAGTCACTGATCTACCATTTTGCGGCATTGCTGCAGCCGGCACGGTCGCTGATCATTGAGCCGCTGTCTTCTCTTGCTATCGACCAGGAACAGAGTCTGCGCGACTGTCTCATCGACGGTGTTGCCTGTCTGCACGAATCCCTGGCGGCGGAACAGCGGCGACAGGAAATCGCCAGCATGAAAAGAGGCGAGGTGTTCTGCACGGTCATGACTGCCGAGTTGTTTCGTGACGAGGAATGCATCACCGTCCTGCAGGAACTCCGCAATGCGAATGTATTTTTCTCACAGTGTGTGATCGACGAAGCGCATACGCTTTCGGAGTGGAGTCATGACAGCCGATGTACCATGTACGGTGCCGCGGAGGCTGCGGCGCAACGGCTCCGGGGCGGGAAGAAAGCCGTCGTTCCGCTGCGGCTGTTCACCTCCGCGATCGCCCGGGATGTCATCGAGGATCTTCGCCGTCAATGTGCGGCGGCCGGTCGAGCCGGCAGACTGTCAGACGGGGAAATCGTCGTTGAACGGAAATCCCTGCATTCCGCCACACACTATTCCGTGTATCCTTCCCCCGTCGGAAATTCCGCTCCGCGGGAGCTTCTGCGCGGCAAACGCGCGGCCATTGACAGCCTGCTGCAGCGGCTTCCCGCATTCTTCGATGAGCTGCAATCAACCGTGCCGCTGTCAAGCCGACTCCCTGATTTTCGTCCCGATACGTTTTTCTCCCGTGAAACGGGATACGCGGGAGTGCTGTACTGTCCGCGGCCATCCGGTGTTCTCGGCGTAACGAGCAAGTTCTCGCCGGCGGGCGGCGACTATACGGTTGCAGAAAAGCTCGAACGGGACGACCTCCGCATCGGCGTCTTTGTCGGAAAGGAGGAGGGGGTATCTCATGTCGGACGTCAGGTGCTTGAGGAAGCGGCGGCCGAGCGGAGCCGTCTGCGCGCGGGCGATATCAATCTGCTCGTCGCCACAGGGGCCTTCGGGATCGGCATCGATAATCCCCGTATTCGCTACACTGTACATCTCACCCCGCCGCCCAGTATCGAGCGCTTCGTGCAGGAAAGCGGACGGGCAGGCCATGACGGCAGATCAGCCCTGGCAGCCGTGCTCTTCGCTCCCGACGGAGCATCGCGCAGTGCCGATGCCGCTATCGCCACGGAGACGCAGGCGATCGCAACCAGCAGTGCCGCCCGGGAGAAACAGCAGCTGCATGATCTCCTGCATGAAATTTCGTATCCCGAGGATTCGAACACCGGACGCGTCGCGAACATGATCGAAGATGAGTTCGGCATCAATGTGCGTGTCAGCTACTGGCAGCGTGGACTCGACGAACGCATGTATGTGTATGAAGCAGGGAACGCCTGCGGTTACGTTGATCTCGTGACACAGGATGTCGTGACCGAGTCCGCAGTGCACGACGCGGAGTTCGCGCGCTCCATTCTGCAGTTTGCCCATGATGTCAGCCTCGCGGAGGCCGGCTCGGGACCGACCCTCTCATCCTGGGTCTCTGCAACCTTTCCGTCCGATGTGGATGACGGTATCGCGCAGCAGATGGTGGAGTTCGATTCCGACGCGACCTTTACCCTTCGTATCGGGTTCGAAAACGACCGGGAGCCGCTGCTCAACAGGATTCACCAGCTGCTCTGGCATGATGCAGACATTCAGATTCAGCGAAAGCTCCTCTCGCAGGCCAGTGCGCAGTCATGGACCGATTTCCATTCGCAGCTGGAAATGCGCAGCAGGAAAATCGGTGCCTTCGAGGCGCTCGATCCCGATCTTGAACAGCGCCTCATCGCACTGTTCAATAAAATCCGCACGCGCGCGGATACCGAACGCGTCATTCAGCGCCTCGCCATGCTGGGAGCGGTGCAGGACTACACGATCAACGCCAGCGCACGGAAATTTTCGCTGACCATGCACGTGCGCCACGATAACGAATACCGCGAATCGCTGCGCGCGTACATGGGGACTTTTGTCCCGGAAGCACATGTCGAGCGCCTGCTTGCCGGACTGTCATCGTATCCGGGGGATTCCGAACTTGAGCGATGCCTCTATTTTCTCGTGGATTTCACATATCAACAGCCCATACGCCGCAGGCAGGAGGCCGTCGCCATCATGCTGCATGCCTGCGAGGTGGGAGCCGGGGAGGGAGCCGCGGCGTTTCGCCATGAACTCGATTTCAGCCTTCGCGCGAAATATGCCCGGCGTGACAGGCTGCCGCGTGACCTCAAAAGTGCAGCGGACCGCTTCGCCGTGCTGCAGACCTACCTTGGGCTGATTGAGGAGGATGCAAGTGGAAGCATGTTTGAGAATGCCGAGCATCTTGAACGCTCCTGCATCGAACTCGGTCAGGCAGGGGGGAATGATCCGCTGCTTGATGCTCTCGCCTCGTTCGCGAGACTGCTCATGTGCCGTAATGACCAGCAAATTCCCGCGCTACGTGCGCAGTTTGTTGATGCCGTGACCGAGTGCGCCGCTGCATCCGGCATCAGCGGTTCGCGGTATCTCGAGGCGGTGACGCCGCTTTTCCAGTTGTTTCGCCGCTATTTCTCACAGGAGCTTACCTCGCAGCTGAGAACGGAACTCGAAAATGCTGCAGATAAGATCAGGAAATCGGTACCGCGATCCATGCCAACTCTGACCGGGACTGCCGGCGACGACGTTCCGGGAGCGATGCACGATCTCACCGCTGCGCCCGTATCTCCACCGGCACGGGATGACATCCCTGCATCCAGGGCGGCAGAAAAGTCCGGCGGAACAGACGCTGAACGCAGGACTGAAGGCACGGGGAGGGTGGACCGGAAGCGTGAATCTCGCGCGCCGCGCCGTGCTGATACGGAGCACGAACGCAGACCTGCGGAGAGACCCGAAGCGGAGGAGAAGCATTCAGAGACACCGGAGAGTGAAACGGATATCGAGGCGATCCTTGCGGATCTCGAGCGGACACTCGCCGGTGATCAGGATACTCCGTCAGAAAAGCCCCCTCGTCGGCACAAAGATCCCGCAACAGATTCTGCATCGAAAGAAGCGCCGGGCGAAGACCGGAAACGTGTCAGTGAGAGGGAATCGCCATCCGGAAAATCCCGGGCAGCGGGAAAGAAATCATCGGCGGAGCTCAGTGCCGCTGCGAAGCAGAAGCCGTCCGCAGAGAAGGCAGCGCGGCGAAAATATACCGCAAGGAAGAGTGCCGCTACACGTTCAGCGGAGAAGCACGACCCCGGGGAAACGGATCCTGGCGCGACAGTGGATCCTGCGGTGGACCAGGCTCTTACATGGCTGCAAACATTCAACAATAGATTCCTGAAGGATTATGAATCCCGAAACGCTCGCATCCCTGCAGGCTCTTGAGAAGGAACTGGAGCGCCTGCGCTCCGCTGTGGACCACATCGATCAGGCGAAGTCTGTCTCCCAGAAAGTCGTCGGTGCCGTCGCGCTCATCCAGAAAAAATACGGGGAACATCTCGATGCGCTGCTGGCCGCGCAGAAAGAGGCAGCGGAGCAACTCGGTGAAGGGACGCAGGACCGCTTTGAGGAAATCAGTGGCAGTGCGCGCCGCCATATCCTCGAGTCGGCCGCACGTGCCAAAAAATACCTCGAGGATTACAACAGGCAAATGCGTGAAGCGCTTGACAGCGCGGGCAGTATCGCGGGTGATCACGTCGAGGAGATTTCCTCGAAAGCCGCGGACGTTGTGCGCGACGCCGGGGCGCAGCTTGAGAAACTGACCGAGCAGTCTTCCGAACTGCTGGATTCTTTCCGCCGGGAATCAGAGGAACAGATTCTGCGGTCGGGAGAAAAGATCGAGGAAGATGTCAGGAATCTCCTCCAGCAACTGCGGGAGGATTTCGATGAGCTGCAGCGTTCGGCGGCGCAGTCTGTCCAGAAGGCCGGAGGCGCAGCCGCGAAGCATGCCAATGACATCACCGAGAAGGCGCGTTCCGCACTCGATGCGATGGATGCGTCGGCGCGGCAGAACGTGCAGGAAATCACTGCGGAGGCCCGGACCGCGCTCGAGAAACTTGAACATTCCGTAAAGAGACATATCGAGGAAGTCGGCGTCCTCGCGCAGGGTGGGGTGAAGGAAACCGCGGCCCTTGCGCGGTCAGCTGTGGAGGATGCAGGAAACCAGTCCAAGAGAATTTTTGCCGCCATCAAGAAGGCGCACGATCAGCAGATCACCGATTTCGAAAAAGTCACCGTCTCATCGGATGCACTGATCGCCGCCTCGGGGAAACTCGTTCGCACGATCGATGCCATCGATTTTCCGTCACGGCTGCAGGGTATCGAAAACGACATTCGCTCGCTGCACTACAATTTCAACACCGCCATGTCCCGTCTCGATGGACTGGAAAAATCCACGGAAGCATCCATGGCATCCATGGGCGATGAAATGGTAGGCAAAATCGGCCGGGTCGAAGCGTTCACGGACAAGACCATCCGCACATTCAGCGACGAGGTTGAAAAGCGCTTCGCGGAACAACAGAAAACGCTCGGAGCGACACGGGTCATTGTCATGCTGCTTCTGCTGCTCAACCTGCTGATGGCCGCCGGAATCTACATGCTGTGGAGCGGCAGCGACACGTCGGAACCGCAGGGAGAGCCCGAACTGTACGAGACGCTCGACTCACTTGCCGTGCCGGAAGCGGATCAGCAGCCGTAATCCGAAACGATCCGCGACGAAACGCTGCAGGGACTGCGCGCGGCCCGTCAACGGATATACTCGTTACAGAGATGGTCAAATCTCTCTTGCGGAATTTTGTCCCCGTGTTGTACATTTTTCCCCGTGGGAGCCGCGGAGGATGTGCTCCTCCGGCGGCGGAAACTCATCTGAAATAATCGGAGGACACAATGCGCACACAGCTCGGAATGACCGCTGTCCTGCTGCTGATGCTCGCAGGCTGCGGATCTGCGCCACCGCAGAAAACGATTATCTCGGAGTTCAATCCGGAAACCGACTTCCGTCTGTACAAGACCTATCGATGGTTCGACGGACCCTTCCTGCCCGGTGATCCGGCCACGTCAGAAGAGACGCAGTATCATACGGTTCGCAACGCCATCAATAAAATCTTCCGCGCAAAGGGATACGAGTGGCAGCAGTTCGAGGCTACCGATCTCGTACTGCACATCCACAGCGGACTCGACACGCCGCCGGAAATCGACCAGTGGATGACGTACAACTGGTACAAGCCGTGGTGGGGCGCCTACGGTCCAATGGTGGAAGTCAGCCGTTTCGAGCCCGGCATGCTGGTGCTGGATATCATCGATGCAAAAAACGTCGAGCTGATATGGCGTGGACTCATTCCCGATTTCTATACTCCGGAGGGCAGACTGCGCGACGTCGAGGGCTTTGCCGACCGCATACAGCGGGCATTGCGTGATTTCCCCGCAGCTATTTGACCACCATGCTTCAGTATACGCGCATCCTCATTGTTGTTCCACTGATCCTTCTGGCGTCCTGCGCACGGCAGCAGCCCGGTGTCGTGTCTGCCGCCGCACCTGCCGCGGCCGAAGCGGGATGGGACATGCTGCTCGCCGGCGGCAATGCTGCTGATGCCGCCGTCGCCGCGGCCTTCACACTGGGGGTGGCGGAACCCGCGGGTTCGGGCATTGGGGGGCAGAGTGTTGTGCTTCTCCAGCGGCCCGGCGAGCTGCCCGTCGTCCTCGATGGAAGTTCCTTTGCCCCGCATCGGCTGCCGGGCGATCTGCTTGCCGCTGCGGCGGATGCTGGCGGTACCGCGCAAACTGCCGCAATGGGATCCGCGAGCAGGGGAGATCCGTTCGCGGGGAGGCGCGGGACGACTGTTCCGACGACGGTGCGTACGCTCCACGCACTGTGGCGCGACTACGGCAGCGGGGAGCTGTCCTGGCAGGATGTTCTCGCACCCGCCATCCGCGCCGCCGAAGAGGGCGTGCGCTTCGGTCCCTTCGCCCGGTCCGCGCTGCACTCCTCTCGTGAACATCTGCTGAAGGACAGTCTTGCCCGCACGGTGTTCCTCCCCGGTGGCCACATCCCTGCCGTAGACCGGATCGTGCGTCAGCCGCAGCTCGCACGCACGCTTCGACGCATCGCCGCTGACCCGGAATCCTTATATACGGGTGAGATCGCCGATGAGATCGTCGCGGACATGCGGCGGCACGGCGGCTGGCTCACGGCGGAGGATCTCGCATCCGTGGAGGATCCGATCGAGCGCAAACCGCTGCACGTGCGGTATCACGGGAAGGATATCTATAGTGTACCGCCGCCGTACGGCGGCTGGGTGGTGCTGCAGGCGCTCGCCTTGCTTGATGGGGAGGAACAGACCGGCGGGGCCGGGGGAAGTGATGCGCTCATCGAAGCGCTGACTGCCGCGCACCGGTCGCGTCGCGAGTATCCCGTCCGTGCGCTGCGAGGAGAGGATTCAACCGCGGCCGGACATCTCACACCGCAGCGAATCCGCGCACTGCGCCGTGACGCACCCGGCAGCGGGGAGACCACGCATCTGAGCGTCGCCGATGCTGACGGGATGGTCGTGGGAATATCCCAGAGCGTCAACTACTATTTCGGCGCGAAAGTCATGCATCCGACGCTCGGGTTCTTCTACAATGATTATATGCGTGAATTTGTTCGCGACGATGCGCGGCATCCCTACGCGCTCAAACCGGACGCACTTCCCTATTCGTCCATGAGCCCCACGGTTGTCACGGAAAACGCGTCCCCGCTGCTGATGCTGGGCAGTCCCGGAAGCGCCCGCATTATCTCGGCGGTCGTTCAGGTCATTCGCGCGACGATCGGCGAGGGCGCAGATCTGGCTGACGCCGTGTCCCGGCCCCGCCTGCACGTCATTCCCGACAGCGCCGTGTTTTTCGAGGATGCCGGCCATCGGGATGCATGGATCCATCGTGGGGGTGCAAATGGCAAGGCCGGAAATCCCCCTTCGGATGTATCGATCAGGGGACGCAACCCCTGGTTCGGGGGAGTGCATGCGGTGATGCGGACGGAGGAAGGGTGGATCGGCGCAGCTGATCCGCGGCGGGACGGCGCCGTGCGTCCGGATTCACGTTCGGCGCGATGAAGAAATTTCCAGCCGTCTTTTGACCTTTTCCCCGCGCAGTACTACATTTTTCTTTCAGGATATCACCGTTCCGTAATTTCCTGCGACGAGCATGTTTCCCACAAGCACGGGAGCGCATCATGGCCGCACCAGACGATTTCTCCTACTCCGCGGAACCGGAGCCGCACAAGGCCCGGACCAAGGCGATTCTCGCCGCCCATCCCGAAGTCCGTGCACTGATCGGCCGCACACCGGCAAGTTTTTTTCTCATCCTCAGTGTGGTCGCAATCCAGGTCACCGCTGCCTGGCTGCTGCATACGCTGCCATGGTGGACCGCCATCATCGCGGCCTGGCTGTTCGGCGCATTCGCCAGCCACATGGCCTACGTTCTGATACACGAGGCCGCGCACAACCTGATCTTCAAAAAGAAAGCGGCGAATATGCTGGCCGGCATTTTCGTGGACATCGTCAACGTGGTCCCCAGTGCGGTGTCATTCCGCAGTTACCATTTGAAGCATCATTCATATCAGGGGGATTATGACTTCGATGCGGACCTCGCGAGCAGGTGGGAAGCGCGTCTTGTCGGTCATACCTTCATCGGAAAAGCGCTGTGGCTGCTGTTCTTCCCCGTGTTCCAGGGACTTCGGCCTCCGCGGCTGAAAAACATCCCTTTCATGAGCGGCTGGGTCGTACTCAACTGGATCGTCGTCTTCGGCTTTGACGCGCTGGTGATCGTTTTTCTCGGACCGACGGCCTTCCTGTATTTCGTGCTTTCCTTCGCCTTCGCTATCGGACTGCATCCGCTGGGTGCGCGGTGGATTCAGGAGCATTATCTCACCGCTCCCCCGCAGGAGACCTACAGCTATTACGGTCCGCTGAACATCGTCGCGCTGAACGTGGGCTATCACAACGAGCACCACGACCTGCCGTCGGTGCCCTGGAACCGCCTCCCGAAGCTGAAGGCGGCGGCACCGGAATTCTACGAGAACCTTCACTCGCACAGTTCATGGACCCGTCTTCTCCTGCGTTTCATCTTTGACCCGAAGCTGTCCCTGTACAGTCGCATGGTGCGCGTCAGGCAGTAGGCATAACCCCACGCGTGAGCGTGGGGATGGAGGAGGCAGTAGCCCCACGCGTGAGCGTGGGGATAGGGGAGGCAGTAGCCCCACGCGTGAGCGTGGGGATGGAGGAAGCAGTAGCCCCACGCGTGAGCGTGGGGATGGAGGAAGCAGTAGCCCCACGCGTGAGCGTGGGGATAGGGGAGGCAGTAACCCCACGCGTGAGCGTGGGGATGGAGTAGCAGGCACAATTCCGCACTCCCCGCGAAAAACTGCCTGCTGGCAGCGCAGATTGTTCAATCAGACTGATAAAAGGATCCCATGAACAATACATTTGACTTCGGCGGCGAGATTGTGTGGCGTCCCTCATGGGATGACATTGATCGCAGTAACCTGCAGGCATTCATGAAGGAGCACGCCATCGCCTCGTTCGATGAACTGCTGCGCCGCTCCACCGGGGACGTGGCCTGGTTCACCGATGCCATTCTGCGCTTTCTCGATATTCAATTCGACACTCCCTACACGCAGGTGATGGATCTCGAAAAGGGCATGCAGTTCCCGCGCTGGTGTGTCGGCGGGGAAATGAATATCGTCACGAACTGCGTGGACAAGTGGGCCGCGGATCCTGTGCAGTGCGATCGCGACGCCTTCACATGGGAAGGGGAGGAAGGCACGGTGCGGAGTCTCACCTATGGGCAACTTGCGGCGGAAGTCAATCGCTGCGCGAATGCATTGCGTGCACTGGGATTCGGGAAAGGTGATGCCATCGGCCTCTACATGCCCATGACGCCGGAAATCGTAATTGCTCTCTTCGCCATCGCCAAAATCGGCGGTGTCATTCTGCCGCTTTTCTCCGGGTATGGCGAAAGCGCCGTGGCCTCGCGTCTACGGGATGCCGATGCGGCGGGACTCTTCACGGCGGATGGTTTTTTTCGCCGCGGCGAAGTGGTGGATCTCAAGCGCGTCGCGGATGCTGCCCTTCGTGACGTGCCCACGTTGCGGCATGTCATCGTGCAGCGCCGCACGAGGCATGACATCCCGATGCAGGAGGGACGCGATCTCTGGTGGGATGACATCGTGCCCGAACAGTCGGCGCAGGCGCGGGCCGAGCGGACCGCAGCCGAGGATATCCTCATGATCATCTACACATCGGGCACGACGGGACGTCCGAAAGGCGCGGTGCACACGCACTGCGGCTTTCCGGTCAAGGCAGCGCAGGACATGGCCTTTGGCACCGACGTGCATCGTGATGACCTGATCTACTGGATGACCGACATGGGATGGATGATGGGGCCGTGGCTCGTTTTCGGCGCCACTCTGCTCGGGGCAAAGTTCTTCCTGTTTGACGGCGCGCCGGATGTCCCCGGCGTCGACCGCCTGTGGGACATGGTGCAGCGGCATCGCATCACAGTACTCGGCATTTCTCCCACCCTCGTGCGTGCCCTGATGAAGCATGGCCTCGATCCCGTGCGCGCGCACGACCTGTCCACGCTCCGCTTTTTCGCCTCAACGAGCGAACCCTGGAATCCCGGTCCCTGGATGTGGCTCTTCCGCGATGTGGGTGAATCCCGCTGTCCGATCATCAATTACTCCGGGGGCACGGAAATCAGCGGCGGCATCCTCATGGGCAACCCGCTGCTGCCGCTCAAGCCCGCGGCGTTTTCGGCGCCATGCCCGGGCATCGCCGCCGACGTATACGACGAGCGCGGGAATCCGCTGCGCGGCGCTGTCGGCGAACTGGTTATCACCGCACCGTGGATCGGGATGACGCGCGGTTTCTGGCGTGATGACGAGCGCTATCTCGAAACCTATTGGTCACGCTGGGAAAACGTCTGGGTGCACGGGGATTTCGCCGCGGTGGATGAGGACGGCCTCTGGTACATCCTCGGTCGCTCGGATGACACCATCAAGGTTGCCGGCAAGCGCATCGGTCCGGCGGAAATCGAAAGCCTTCTCGTGCGGCACCCGGCCGTCAACGAAGCCGCGGCTATCGGCGTTCCGCATGAACTGAAGGGAAGCGAGGTTGTGTGCTTCTGCGTGCTCAATCCCGGCCACGCCCCGGACGGCGCGCTCGTCACGGAACTCCGTGAATCCGTCATGCGCGACATGGGCAAGCCCCTCGCGCCGAAACGCATTCATTTCATCGGCGACATCCCGAAAACACGAAACGGGAAAATCATGCGCCGCATCGTCCGCAGCGCCTATCTCGGCGAGGATCCGGGTGACGTATCCAGTCTCGTCAATCCCGGCGCGGTCGATGAAATCGCCGGTATCGGCTGACATCGAACCACCATTCCGCGCGCACGGTCGGCGGGGAGGGAATCTACGGTCGGAAGATCATCCGCGCAGGGGAAAAAAGAAAAAAGAAATTTTTTCCGAAATAGGGAACTTCCCCGGATACGGGGCGTGTTGTCATATCGATACATCGACATATCTATATGTGGCAATACGACATGACAATCACCATTGAAAAGACTGACCAGGAATTGCTTGAGGAAGCCAGCAGCATGCTGCGTGCCGTCGCGCACCCGGTGCGCCTGGCGATTGTGGAGCTGCTGGACAACGGTACGCGCTTCAACGTGACCGAGATTTTCGAGCGTCTGGGACTCGAACAGGCCGTCGCATCGCATCACCTTTCCATTCTCCGGGACCGCGGTGTGCTGAACCAGGAGCGGGAAGGAAAACACGTGTATTATTCCCTGCGTCATCCCCGGCTGACCGAAATCGTGCACTGTGTCAAAGACTGCTGCATGGTGTGAGATGGAAGCAATGACGACTCTGTTCGGATTTCTTGCCGCCGTGCTGATCGGCGTGACGCTCGGACTCATCGGCGGCGGCGGATCGATTCTGACTGTACCCGCACTCGTTTACCTGGTCGGCGTCGCACCCGTGCCGGCAACGGCATATTCTCTCTTCATTGTGGGACTGACGGCGCTTGTCGGCGCGGTCGCTTACATGCGCAAGGGGCTCATCAGCTACCGCACCGCGCTGGTGTTCGGCGTGCCATCCTTCATCGCAGTATTTCTGACACGCAGCTTCCTCGTACCGGCGATCCCGACGGAGCTGTTTTCCGTCGGAGGATGGATGATCACGCGCGATATCGGCATCATGCTGCTGTTCGCCGCCCTGATGATCGCCGCCTCCGTGTCCATGATCCGCAAGAGCAGGAAGGAAAGCGCTGGCGAGGAAATCCAGTACAATTATCCCATGATATTTGTCGAGGGACTCGTGGTCGGGGTGCTGACCGGGCTGGTCGGCGCCGGCGGGGGTTTCCTCATCATTCCGGCGCTCGTCGTGCTCGCACGGCTTCCCATGAAGCTCGCCGTCGGCACGTCACTGCTGATCATCGCCGTCAAGTCCCTGATCGGATTTACCGGCGACATGATCACCATGCCGATCGACTGGGGCTTTCTCGCCCTGTTCTCCGTGTTCGCGATTGCGGGCATCATCCTCGGCAGCTGGCTGACGCGATACGTCTCCGGCGCCCGTCTCAAGCCCGCCTTCGGCTGGTTCACGCTCGCGATGGGCGTCTACATTATCGGAAGAGAAATAGCAATCAACACATTGTAACATCATTCACGGACGAATAGATCATGTTCAACGATATCTTCTCCGCCCTGCGCGGAACACAGGTCAGGGTCCCGAACATCGGGTCCGAGGAATTCGCCCGGCTCATGCGCGAAGAGAAAGACGCCGTCATTCTCGATGTCCGCACGCCGGGTGAGTTTGCCGCGGGACATATCCCGAACGCGGTAAACATCGATATGATGGACCCGCAGTTCCAGCAGAAACTCGACTCCCTCGACAGGGGGAAACCCATGCTGCTATACTGCCGCAGCGGCAACCGCAGCTATCACGCGGGCAATGCCATGCTGAAAATGGGCTTCGAGCACGTGTACAATCTCGCCAGCGGTCTTCTCGACTGGCACGACTCCCTGGAACGATAAATACGACCTGATGAACGAATACCGGAGAAAATGAGTCATGTTTTTTCAGCATATATACGAACGAGGACTGGCACAGGCGAGCTATTTCATCGGATGTCAGGCGACCGGCGAGGCGCTGGTCGTCGATCCCCGCAGAGACATCGATGTGTATCTCGAACTCGCCGAGAAGCACAACATGCGGATTACGCACATCGCGGAAACGCACATCCACGCAGATTTCCTGAGCGGCTCACGTGAACTTGCTGCCGCCACGGAAGCGACCATGTACCTTTCCGACGAGGGTGGAGCCGACTGGCAGTATGCCTTCGATCATGTGGGTGTCAGGGATGGCGATCATTTCATGGTCGGCAACCTTCGTGTCGACGTCCTTCACACTCCGGGACACACGCCCGAGCATGTATCCTTCCTGCTGACAGATACGCCCGCGAGCGATCGTCCCGTGATGATTTTCACCGGCGATTTCGTGTTTGTCGGCGACGTCGGACGTCCCGATCTTCTCGAAAAGGCCGCCGGCATTCAGGGCACGCGAGAGAAGGGGGCACGCGACATGTTCCATTCCCTCAAACGTTTCAAGGCGCTGCCTGATCATATCCAGGTCTGGCCCGGTCACGGCGCCGGATCCGCCTGCGGAAAATCGCTCGGCGCCGTGCCCAGCAGCACTGTCGGGTACGAGAAGATCACGAACTGGGCACTCCGCATTGATGACGAGAAGGAGTTCGTCAGCGAACTGCTCGCCGGACAGCCAGAACCGCCGAAGTATTTCGCCATGATGAAAAAGCTCAACAAGGTTGGTCCGAGCGTCCTGGGCGGTGTCCCGCATCCCGCGCGTCTGACACTCCGTCAGTTTGAAGACGCCGTGAAGCAGGGGGTTACCGTCGTCGACACGCGCGACAAGCTCGCGTTTGCGGGCGGTCATGTGCCGGAGAGCCTGAACATCCAGGACAACAATGCCTTCAGCACCTGGGCTGGGTGGATGCTGTCGTATGACAGACCCTTCCTGCTCGTCGCAGCCGACAGCCGCATCGAGGACCTGACGCGTGCGCTGATCCGTATCGGGCTCGATCATATGGTCGGATATGTCAGCGACATGGATCGTATCGGCGACACGGGGCATACCATGCGTGTCATGGACCAGATCACCGTTGAGGAATTATACGCCAACCGTGACCGGTATCACGTGATCGACGTCCGGGGCTATACCGAGCATGAAGCGGCCCACATCCCCGGAGCGCAGAATATCCATGCCGGCTACCTGCGTGAGCATCTCGATCAGATTCCCCGCGACAGGACTGTTGTCGTGCACTGTGTCAGCGGCGACCGCTCGAGCATCGCGACCAGTCTGCTGCTCTCCGAGGGCGTTCGCAACGTGCGCAATCTCACCTGTGGATTCAACGGCTGGCGTCAAAACGGATATCCGATCGAGACGGCACTGCCACAGGACGCTGACGTCCTGGCGGCCTGACCGTTTCACATCCCCGGTCCGCGCCCTGTATCCCGCTTTCACGTCATCGTCGTGAAGCGATCCATCGTCCCGTCTGTCTCCGTGCAGGCGGGACGTATTTTTTTTCGTGAAATGTTGTGGAAAAAGTCAACTTTAGGTATTCTTAAACTTAGTCAGTCCTTTATCCGGAGCCTTTCATGAAATGCTTCGACCCACCCTCTCACCGTTCCGATCGCAGTGCAGCTTTCCTGCTGGTCACGGTTGCTGTCATCGTTTCCCTGTGTGTTTGCACACTGGAAACCTACGCGCAGAGTGACAGCGACCTGGACGTGAAAATCGGGCAGATGCTGATGGTGGGATTTCGTGGGACGAGTGCCCGCGAGCAGAGCAGTATAGCGAAGGACATACATGATCTTCATCTCGGCGGAGTGATTCTCTTCGATTTTGACGTCGAGAAAAAGGAATACGGGAGAAATATCGTCTCACCGATGCAGTTGCTGGACCTGACGGCACAGCTGCAGCAGCTCTCCCCGAGTCCTCTGCTGATCGCCGTGGATCAGGAGGGTGGGATGGTCACCCGCCTCAAGAGCAGCGAGGGATTTCCGCAGAACGTGTCGCATGCGTATCTCGGGCGCATCGATATTGCCGACACCACGAGGTACTACTCCGATCTGTTGGCCCGTTCTCTGGCCATCGTCGGTATCAATGTGAATTTCGCGCCGGTGCTCGATCTGGACATCAATCCCGACAACCCTGTCATCGGCAAGCTGGACCGCAGCTTTTCCGCCGATCAGGATATCGTGACCCGGCATGCTGGACTGTTCATCGATGCCATGCACAACTGGGATGTGCTGAGCGCGGTCAAGCACTTCCCCGGCCACGGAAGCTCCGTCGAGGATTCCCACCTCGGCTTCGTCGATGTCACTGATACATGGTCGGAAGAAGAACTCGCCCCGTACCGGGCACTCATTGCGGAGGAGAAGCTGGATCTCGTCATGACCGGACATATCTTCAACCGGAATCTGGATCCCGAATGGCCGGCAACACTTTCAGAGAGCATCATCGACGGGACGCTGCGGGAGCAGCTGGGATTCGACGGTGTGGTCGTCAGCGACGACATGATGATGCGGGCCATCACCGAACACTACGGGCTGGAAACCGCGATCAAGCAGGCCGTCAATGCCGGTGTGGATATCCTCATATTTGCCAACAATACCTACGCATATGATCCCGATATCGCCCGGGTTGCGTTCACGACGCTGAAAAACCTTGTCATGAGCGGTGATATCCCCCGTGCGCGCATCGACGAATCCTACGACCGCATTCGTGCCCTCAAGAAACACCTCCACTGACAATTCCCCTCATATCGGTTCCGCATCTTGTCTTTGATCGTGGATTGAAGTATATTTCATTTTCGTGTTGAAAACGGAGATTCTTGCGATATGTTCACCGTACTCATGATCCTTATCATCCTCATCAGCATCGCCATCACGGGCACTGTGCTCATGCAGAACCCGAAGGGCGGCGGACTTTCCAGTGCGTTCGGCGGAAGCAGCGGCGGCATCGGCACCATGCTCGGTGTCCGGCATGCCTCCGACATTCTCGCCAAGACGACCTGGGGACTTTCCATCGCATTCGTGGTGCTGATTTTCGCGGTCAACATGTTTTTCCTCCCCACCGAAGGGACGCAGGAAAGCATTATCCAGCGCGAGGCCAGTGAAGCGCCGATCTCCCCGATGGAGAAGCAGCAGCAGATGCAGGAGCAGGCCGCGCCTCCCCAGGGCGCCGAGCAGGCACCGCCGCCTGCGGGCGGACAGACCGCCCCGGCAGGTACACAGACCGCGCCGGCCGACGGACAGGCCCCGCCACCGACGGAGTAACTTCTGTACATCCAGAATTGAGCGGAACCCCACGGGGTTCCGTTTTTTTTGTCTCCACCGCTCCACAGATCCGGTGTCTGTTGAATGATCGCCGTAGCCTGTGCTGCCTGTTCGCCTGTCCTTTGTAACATAACGGACTGAGAGGTGTTTATGGATTAAACATGCCACTTTGTCCAACACAAAAAGCTGCCCTCCGTGTCACATCGTACCCCGCACCGCTTCTGGCATCCCCATGGATGGGGCTTTCTGCTGGTTTCATCTCTTGCCGTGCTTCTGCTCTGGATTGTTGCCTCTCCTGCCTGCACGGCACAGCCTTCCCTTACACTTCATCGCGCCGTCGTGAACTATCCCACGGTCCGGCTCTATTTCACCGTACGATGTGACAGTATCGTGCAGAGAACCTTTTCGATCCATGATTTCCGGATCTTCGATGATGGAATCGAAGTCCCTGGCTTTTCTATCCAGTGCCTCCCGTTTGGCTGTCCGTTTTCCGTCGGACTCGTGCTCGATGCCAGCAACTCGATGACGGGCGCAGCCACCGATGTCATCAGTGGCGCCAGCGGGTTCATCAACAGTATGGAAGCCGGCGTGGATGAAGCTGCTGTCGTCCTGTTCAACCAGTCGTCGAGCATTGCGCAGCACATGACAGCCGATCAGTCGGCGCTGCTGTCTGCTGTGGCACAGATGACGATACAGGGACACACGGGCTGGCGCGACGCCACATACGAAGGGATTATGGAAGTCGCGGATCGTGCGAGCCATCAGACGAAGGCGCTTATCCTCGTCAGTAATGGCGGCGACAACACATCGACACACTCCACCGCAGAACTCATCGATTCTGCACTTCACAAAGACGTGCGGATCTTTTCAATTATCGTCGGAGGTGGACCGGATTACGAGGATATGATACTCCTGTCTGACACGACGGGTGGCGTCGCGCTGCATGCGGCGCAGTCCTCGATGATTCCGTCACGCTTCGCGATGATCTATGATATTCTCAAGGACTGTGAATGCAGTCTCGAGTACAAGATCAACTGTCCTGACGGATCGGAGAATCTCGTTGAACTTCAGCTCGTGAATTATTGCGGGGGAAATGACACTGCCTACGCCAGGTACAGGGTGCCCCTTATGCCGGAGCTGTTCCAGGAACTCAGGATGCATCTGTCCGAGGCATGGAGCTACGGTGGTCGTGATGTGACGCTTACGCTGCGCAGTGAGAATGTGCCGCCGGACCTTACGTTCTATCCACTGACCTTTCTGCTGCACCATGATCCGGTTCGCATGCCGCTGAAAAGTGTGCGCATTCCGCCGTCCTCGATTCTCTCAGGCATGTCCGTGACGGCAACTCCGGCGGCAAACGGTACCAGAATTCGAATGGCCGGGCGGAGTCCGCTTGCTGATGCCGGTATTCTTCTCGAATGTACGTTCCATCCGGAACCCCGGGTTTCCGATACCGTCTGTCATGAAATCTGGGCGGTGGATCCCGCGTTCGAAGAAGGGTGCCTGATTCCCGTTATTGACACGGGGCGCATCTGTGTTCTACCCGATCAGGCGGAGGTATCGTGCCAGATGACAGGACCCACACGAGTCTCCTGGTCACACAGACTTCAGCGATATGCGCCCGACGTATTTCCGGTGACGGTCATGATGCAGAATCAGGGGACGCGAGACGCGGAAGGGATGCGCCTGCAGTTCAGCGTGGATACGTCGGTTGTGCGTGTGCTGTCGTTTGTTTCGGATTCGCTCACCGGAACGAATGACACACTGTGTGCTTCACAGGAGCTGTCAGCCACCTGGATGCTCGAGCCGCTGCCGCAGATCGCGCAGGATACCGTCGAGATCTGTGTGACGGCGACGTTCGCGAACCATGCCCCCGTCCGGTGCTGCATGACCGTCCCGATTTCCGCTGCGGGGCCCGAGCTCGACTGCTCTCTCGTCCTTCCTGTCCTGGAGGCGGACTCCGTGCATCCACGGTATGTTCCGGAGCGTTTTCCCGTTCGCGTGGATGTGATGAATCACGGGGTGGTCCCGAGTGATTCTGTCATGGCGACACTTGTGCTGCCAGCGGACTTGCAACTCGACGGCTCCGATCTGAGTGGAAGTATGAGCAAATTCATCAATCCGGCCATGCTGCAACCCTCGGAGCAGGGAAGCGTATTCTGGACGGTGCGTCATCTCCCCCGCGCGGAAGCCCATCGCGATACGATTCTTGTCTATCTCACAGGAACCGATGGAAGCGAAACACACTGCTCGACCGAATTGCTGGTCCCCGCACTGCGGCTCTACCGCCTGGGTGGCAGCTGCCTGATCCCGGATTCGCTTCTGTTCGACCGCAGCACCGGGACGTACACGCCAGCGCCGTTTACGGCCGAGGTGACGCTGACCAACCACGGAATCAGCGCCGCACACCATGCGACAGCAACGATTCTGCTCCCACCTGAAGTGACGTTCGATCCGCCCGGACAGCCGATCACAAAGGCCTGGCCTGACAGTATCCTTCCATGGCAGCCGGGGGATTCGATCAACGTGATGGACTGGACGCTGCGCTGGACCGGGAGGTATCCCGACCGTCGCTCGGCGACGATCACATTTGTCCTGGCCGCGCGGACGGGGGAGGGGGCCGCGTTCGATACGGCGGTCGTATCCTGTCCCGTTTCCGCTGCGGGAATTCCCGATTCGCTGTACTGTGAACTCCGGATGATGGACAGTCTGCATGTCAGCGACGGAACGAGTCTTTCTCCGAATCCCTTTCCAGTCCGGTACTTCCTCCGCAATGACGGATATACCGCCGTGGACATCGACAGCATCGAGATACTGATCACGGATCCTCTCCTGCATCTTCATCCGACATCCCCGCACGGGATGAAGGTGCCGGTGGGTGTTCAGTTGCAGTCCGGAGAAACCATCTCCTGGGAGTGGTTTGTGTCAGCCAACGGAACTGATGCCGACCGCGAAGCCATGATCCGCGCATGGATTATTGACGGAGAGGGAAATCGTCTGCATTGTGAAAATAGCATCCACATCCCCGCCATCGCACCCGACGACATCGTCTGTGACCTGACAATACCGTCGATCCGTGTTGACCGGGACAGCGCACGCTATGAGCCCATGCCATTTCCTGTCGTTGTTACCGTGTCCAATTACACACAGTTACTCTCCGACTCGATACAGGTGGAACTGCATCTTCCGGCGGGATTTCAGCTCGCGGGACAGGATGCCCCGGATCGGTTCCGGAAGTTCATCGTTCCCGGTCGACTGTTCCCGGGTCAGTCCGGAAGTGCTGCATGGTGGGTCACGCATCCACGGGTGGCTTCGATGCGGATGGAACCGATTCAGGTATCGATTCTCCAGCCCGATTCGGTTCTGCGGTTCTGTGAGGGGCTTGTATCCATCCCCGCATTTCCATCCGATGTCGGCGTAAACCTTGTGGCGGATGGTCCACTCAGGTTCTGTGATCGCGACTCTGTCACGCTTGATGCGGGTGAGGGGTGGGTCGCCTACAGGTGGAATACCGGGGAAACCTCGCGGGTAATCGTCATCCGAAAGAGCGGTTCGTATTTCTGCCATGTACGGGACGGGAACGGCTGGATGAGTTATTCGGATACACTCACGGTGACGGTGGATCCGATGCCATCCAAACCGATCGTGTGGCAGGACGGGACGCTTCTGCGCTGCATCGCCGATACAGGGGTGACATTCCAGTGGTTCAGGGATGACCAGGAGATCAACAGAGCCGTGAACGATACGCTTCACCTGATGCGGATCGGCCAATACCGCGTCAAGGTCACCAACGGGGAGGGCTGCGCGACGGTATCCGATCCCTTCGATGTGACAACACTGGCCATCAGGAGTGATCTCGCACCCGCAGGGTACAGCCTGCATTGCTGGCCGGAGCCCGCCAGGGAACGACTGCATATCGAGGCACGGATTCCTACGGGGAAACGCATGTCTCTCGTGCTTGTGGACCTGCTGGGAAGGAAAACGGTTCTCGCGGAAACCGTACTACAGGACGGTGAATTTCGGACGACTGTGGACTTTCCGGAGCCGGGTGGCGCTGGTGTCTGGCTGTGCGTCCTTCGCAGTGGGGACGTACTGAAAGTGCAGCGGATCACACGCCTGAAATAACGCCGTCCTACACGGCGCTCTGTTCGTCGGCATGATAGCTCGAGCGCACGAGCGGACCTGATTCGACGTGCGAAAACCCGAGCTCGAGTCCGCGGCGCTTCCATTCCGTGAATTCCTCCGGGGTGACGTAGCGCTCCACCGGCAGATGCGCCTTTGTCGGCTGCAGGTACTGCCCGAGTGTGATGATATCCGCATCAACCGCGCGAATGTCACGCATGACCTCGAAAATCTCCTCATCCGTTTCGCCGAGACCGAGCATGATGCCGGTCTTTGTGGTGAGACCCTGCTCCTTGCACATGTGCAGCAGGTCGAGTGAGCGCTGGTACTTCGCCTGCGGCCGCACGCGGCGGTAGAGGCGGGGGACCGTCTCGACGTTGTGGTTGAAGATATCCGGGCGCGCGTCGATCACCGTCTGAATTGCGTCGGTCTTGCCCTGGAAGTCAGGTGTGAGCACCTCGACACGGCAGTGGGGGAGACGGTTCCGGATCGCACGGATCGTATCGGCGAATATGGATGCGCCGCCGTCTTTCAGTTCGTCACGGTTCACGGAGGTGATCACGGCATGACGCAGTCCCATGCGTGCCACGGCCTCCGCAACCCGGCGCGGCTCGTCGGTGTCGAGTTTCAGCGGCCGGCCGGTTTTCACCGAGCAGAATCCGCAGCTGCGCGTACAGATGTCGCCGAGAATCATGAACGTTGCGGTGCCGCGATTCCAGCACTCCTCCATGTTGGGACAGCGGGCATCTTCGCAGACGGTATTCAGCCGCTGTTCATCAACCAGCCGCCGCACTTCGGAGAATTTCGTACCGAGAGGCACCTTGATTTTCAGCCATGACGGACGGCGTTCACGTTCGCGCTCCCGCGCGGGCGTCTTTCCTGGAATGTCGATATCTATGGGATTCATACTGCCTTTCGTTCAAATACTACGCAGAAGAAAAGATACTTTCACTCCGTGAGAAGACAAAACCCCATCCGTGAGGATGGGGCGTAAAGCTGCCATTGTCTGTCTGATGCTGTAACCCCACCCGTGAGGGTGGGGCTCAACACCCGTGAGGGTGGGGCTTAACACCCGTGAGGGTGTGGGAGGCGTCAAAACACTGTCATCACGATCACAAACGCCGACACCGTCAATATGACTGACGCGACGGTCAGCACGATGAGTGAGAGGCTCTGCACCGGAGAGTCGGGCAGTCCGTAACGGCTCAGCCCACGCTGAATGCTCATGTGCGCCTTGTAGTAAAAAACACCGGATACGGGGATGCCGAGGAAGCCGATGGCGAGCAGCATCTGCTCGAACGGAACACCCTGACTGATGTCATTCTCGAGATAGGCCTGCGCGCCGGATATGAGCAGAATGACACCAACGAGCGCACACAGCAATCCGATGAGGAAAACCAGCACGGTGACGAGTTTCCGGAGTGGAGAAAGAGCCATAGGTATCGGATGGAGATGCTCGATGCCGTATCCCGACGGCAGCGCATTCTGCGCCCGGGAGACATGTTATTTCCTTTAAAATTACATAAAAAGGGAAAAAAGTAAATAGCAGGGAGTCGAACGGTGAGATAAAAAGAGAAACCCCCGGAACGCGTGCCGGGGGTTTCAGATACCGTGAGCGAGGGATGCTCCGCTGTGGCAGAGGCATGTACACCGCTGTTGTCTACACACCGTCGGGATTGAATTCCTCAAGGTACTGCCTGACACGCTCCAGGAAGCGTCCGCCGAGCGCCCCGTCCACGATGCGGTGATCGAAGCTCAACGACAGCTGCATCATCGAACGGATGGCGATACTGTCTTCGCCGTCATGCTCGAGGACGACCGGTTTTTTCTGCACCGCGCCCACACCGAGGATGGCCACCTGCGGCTGGTTGATGATCGGCGTGCCGACCACGTTGCCGAAAATGCCGAAGTTCGTGATCGTGAACGTGCCGTCCTGGATTTCCTCCGGATTCAATTTACGGGTGCGCGCCCGGTACGCGAGGTCGGCGATGCCGCGGCCGAGCCCGACGACGTTCAGCGTGTCGGCGTTCTTGAGAACCGGTACGATCAGTCCGCCATCGTCCATCGCCACGGCGATCCCGAGGTTGATCATGCGCTTGAGAATGATATTGTCGCCGTCGATCGAGCTGTTGACCAGCGGAAAATCCTTGAGCGCGCGGATCGTCGCCTCGGCGATGAACGGCATGTACGTCAGTGAAATGCCTTCACGCTGCTTGAATTCCACCGTGTGCGCCTTGCGGTATTTTTCGATGCGCGTCATGTCCACTTCCGAAATCACGGACACATGCGGCGAGATCTGCTTGCTCTTGACCATGTGTTCGGCCATGAGCCGTTGCATGTTGTCCATCGGAATGACTTCCGTGCCTTCGCCAGCCACGCGCGAGGGAGCGGGCATCGATGAGAGCGAAGGCGCGGCGCCTTGCTGCGTACCCGTGGCAGGAGCGCCCGCGGGAGCGGCACCGGATTTTCGCGCCTCGAGCCAGGAGAGCACGTCGTTTTTCGTGACGCGTCCGCCCATGCCACTGCCCTCGATCTGTTCGAGCTCCTGCATGGGAATGCCCTCCACCGATGCGATTCGCATTACTACAGGAGAGTAAAACCGTGCGCTGCCGGACTCCGTGGATGCGGAAGCGATCTGCTGCGCCGCGGCTTCCCGCTTCCCGGCACCGGCCTGCTGCGGACTGGACTCCGCTTCGGCACGTTCCACCGGCGCCTGCTTCGGCGTCTCTTCGGCCTTTTCTTCCTCCTTCGCCCCGGCTTTCTCGTCCGTGGCATCCCCGGCCTTCGCGTCACCGGATGAGCCGGAGTCCTCCACTTTCGCATTCTCCGCATCGGTCTCGATCACGGCGATGGGCGTTCCCACCTCGACGGTGTCGCCTTCCTCGGCCATGATTTTCACCAGCACGCCGGCATTCGGCGCGGGGACCTCGGTGTCGACCTTGTCGGTCGCAATCTCGAGGATGGTCTCATCGCGATCGACGCTGTCACCCGGCGATTTCACCCATTTGAGGATGCGTCCCTCGGTGATGCTCTCGCCCATTTTGGGCATCTGTACTTCGACTTTCATGACGAATGAACCTCGTTATGCTGTAAAATGTATCCGAATTCCATCTGAGTCGGCAGGCCTGTTTCAGTAGGCGAGCAGGTCGCGCGCCGCTTCCATGACATCCCTGTCCTGCGGAAGAATTTCACCCTCCAGCGTCCAGGAGTATGGGATATGGCAGTCCTTCGCACCGAGCCGCCGCACCGGGGCGTCGAGCAGTTCAAAGCCCTCCTGCGCGATGCGTGCCGCGACTTCACCGCCGAAGCCGCCCGTTAGATTATCCTCGTGTGCGACGAGCACGCGGCTGGTTTTCTCCAGCGAGCGCAGCACGGTTTCCATGTCGAGCGGCACCAGCGTACGCAGGTCGATGACTTCCACCGAAACGCCTTCCTTGTCGAGCAGGCGCGCGGTTTCAAGGGATTTCTGCACGAGCGCGCCCCAGGCGACGATGGTCAGATCGCTGCCCTCGCGGCGAATGGCCGCCTTGCCGAAGGGAAGGAGGTAATCCTCGTCGGGTTCCAGTGAGGCGGCATAACCCTGCCGGTACATGCCCTTGTGCTCGAGAAACATCACCGGATCGTCCATGCGGCAGGCGGATTTCAGCAGTCCCTTTGCGTCAGCCGCCGTGGAAGGATAGGCGATGTACAATCCCGGCGTATGCGTGAAATACCCGTCGATGCTCTGGCTGTGATAGAGCGCGCCATGGATGTACCCGCCCACAGGCACCCGGATCACGACCGGGGATGCGAAGTGATTGTTGGAGCGGTAACGCATCGTCGCAACCTCGTTGCGGATGTGCATCATCGCCGTCCAGATATAGTCGCCGAACTGGATTTCCACCACCGGCTTGAAACCGCGCACGGCGAGTCCAACGGCCGTACCGACGATACTTGATTCCGCGAGCGGTGAATTGAAGCAGCGGTTCGTGCCGAATTTCGTCGAGAGACCCTTCGTCGCGGTGAACACGCCGCCCTTGCCGTCCTGCACGTCTTGCCCATACACGATCATCCGTTCGTTCTGATCCATTTCCTCCATCAACGCATGGTTGATCGCATCGACCAGTACGATCTTGTTTCCGGCCGGCGGATTTTTCTCGTACTCCAGCGCAGGCGGATCGGGCGTGTACAGGTAGTTGGTCGCTGTGGTGGGATCCGGGGTTGATTTTTCCTCGGCCGTGTCCGTGGCGTCGTTGACCTCGTCCGCCACGTCCTTCTCCATCTGCTCGAAATCCTCCTGCGTCAGCATCCCCGCATCGATGAGCGCGTCCTTCATGCGGTTGATCGGATCGCGCTGGCGGTCACGTTCGAGTTCCTCCTTGCTGCGATATTTCGTCTGGTCGTCGGAGGAGGAGTGGGCCAGGAGGCGCACCACGTCGGTGACGAGTACTGTCGGACCGTCGCCCCGGCGCGCGCGTGACACCGCCCGGCGGAATGCCTCGTAGGTTTCGAAGAAATTCGTGCCGTCCACCTCGATGCGGTCGAGATTCACGTACCCGGCTACCATGTCATAGACCGATCCGCCCGTCTGCTGCGAGAGATGCACGCTGATGGCGTACTTGTTGTCCTGCACACAGAAGATCACCGGCAGCTTGGCGCGGCTGGCCCAGTTGACGGCCTCGTGAAAGTCGCCCTGGCTCGTCGTGCCTTCGCCGGAGGAGACGTACACCACCTCGTCGGTGCCCTCGAGACGCGCACCCTTGGCCGTACCGACGGCCTGCAGGTACTGGGTGCCGGTGGGAGAGGACTGTGAGACCACGCGCGCGTCTTTCATGCCGTAATGCTGGGGCATCTGCCGTCCGCCCGAATTCACGTCGTCTTCCCGTGCGAGGAAATTCGTCATGATGTCTTCCGAGGTCATCCCCATGCCGAGCATGTAGGAGAGATCGCGGTAGTAGGGATACGACCAGTCTTTGCCAGGTTCGAACGCCTTTGCTGCGGCGATCTGCGCCGCCTCATGTCCCGATGCCCCGATGTGGAAAAAACTTTTTCCCTGCTTGAGCAGAGTCAGCATTTTCTGGTCCAGCCGCCGTGACAGCATCATCGAATAGAGGATGTCACGCAGTTCGTCGGGTGAGAAAGGATTGTTCTTCGGGATGGTGAGCGCAAACGGGTTGCGTGAGGCCCCCGGGGTGGCAGCGATGCCCGCCGGCTGCTTCCCCGGGGACGCAGCAGCAGCCTTCGATTTCGTGGATGCCTTTGATTTCGTCGAGGCTTTCGATTTCGGGGACGCCTTCGATTTGGCAGAAGCCTTCGATGTATCAGAGGCTTTCGATGCTGCTGTTGCCTTCTTGCCGGCGGCGGTGTCCGATTTCTTGCCGGCGGCGGCCCGGCTCTTCGTTCCGGACGTCGCCGCTGTCTTCCGGGTGGCTGCCCCGGCAGGTGCGGTTTTCCTGGATTTCTGCGCGGATTTTGCCGTGCTTCTCCTGGATTTGGACATGTATGATCTCCGGATTCAGGTTTGTGTAGACTCAGAAATCTAACCCCGGAAGGGCGAAAATAATTCCCTCCATGGAAGCAACGGGATCGTTGTCCCGCCGATACCGAAAGAGGACAGAAAACCTCCGAAAGAACATGAAATATAGGCCTTCATGCGGTGGATCGCAACGCGCCGCGTTTCGATGGAAAAGTGCCTTTGCTTCTTGCGTGTATCCCCGACAAGTGATATCATTACGCATTCGAGAGTCTGCTTATGTATCTGAAAGGGAGGTCCCGTTTCGATCGCGTCATTCCTCTTTCCATCTTATCATAGCACGGAGGTTCCATGTACGAGTACGAATACGAATACGGCAGTTCCGGCGGACTTGAGGCACTCGGCATCGGTTACATCATCGTGATGCTGTTGCTCACGCTGCTGGTCATTGTCAGTCTGTGGAAGATTTATAACAAAGCCGGACAGCCGGGCTGGGCCGCCATCATTCCCATTTACAATATCTGGGTGCTTCTGCAGATCGTCGGCAGACCGGGATGGTGGATTATCCTGTTTTTCATTCCATGCGTGAACATCGTGATCGGCGTCATGGTCTATCTGGATCTCGCCAGGGTATTCGGGAAATCCGTTGGATTCGGCATTGGTCTGATCCTGCTGTCATTCGTATTTCTGCCCATCCTTGCCTTCGGTGACGCGGAATATGTCGGTTGACATCGCGACTGCGTGATCATGCCGGCGCTTGATGACATATCTTCTGCAAGTGAAGGGAGCGGGACGCAGCGTTCCGCTCCCTTCGCTGCGTTCGGGCGCCGTATCGGACGGACGGCCACGGTCGCGGTTATCACCGGGGGACTGATCCTGCTTGCCGTCTTCTGGATGAAGGTCATCGTTCCGTACACACCCGTCTCCACTATCCCCTGTCCGTTTGAAACTGTCACCGGTTACGACTGTCCGGGCTGCGGACTGCAGAGTTCACTGATGAACCTCGTGCAGCTGCGGTTCAAATACGTGTTCATGTCGAATCTCCTCAGTCCGATCCTCCTCCCGCTTTTCTACATCATCGTTGTATCCTGGACCGCCGACACGCTTTTCAGCGTCACTGTCTGGCGTTTTCAAATGCCGAAACCGATCATCATCGCGGGAATTGTTCTGCTGATCCTCTATGGCATCGCGCGAAACATCCCCGCACTCGGTGTGTGGTAGACAGCTTTTAGCTGTTGGCTGTTAGCTGTTGGCCGCCGAATGGCTGCAGGGTGCATTCGATACCACCTGCCTCGTGCCTCACACGCTTACGCGTGTGGTTATCGCTTTGCCCGGGGTCTCCCCGCGTCCCATCCCCACGCTGAAGCATGGGGCTATCCCTTCATTCCCCCGTGGCGAGTTTCTTGAGTTCTTCCAGCAGCTTCCAGGCTTCGACAGGAGAGAGGGAGTTGATGTCGATGGCGCGGAGGCGGTCCTTGAGCTCTGCGTCGCTGGCTTCGAAGAGGCTGATCTGGAACTGTGAGGGACGATTCGCGAGCTTCCGGTGGGCTTCTTCATCGTCGGCCGCGGCGAGCACGGTCAGATCCTGGCCTTCGAGGGAATGCAGCACGTCGCGCGCCCGCTCGATCACGCGATCAGGCAGCCCGGCCATCTGGGCGACCTGAATGCCGTAACTGTGATCCGCCGTGCCGCGCGAGACGTTGCGCAGGAAGATCACCTTGTCCTGATATTCGCGCACCTCCACCTTGTAATTGCGGATGCGCGGGAAGATGTCGGCCATCTCGTTGAGCTCGTGGTAATGCGTGGCGAACATGGTCTTCGCCCGGCACTCGGGATGATCGTGCATGTACTCGGTGATCGCCCAGGCAATGGAAATGCCGTCAAACGTTGACGTGCCGCGACCGATTTCATCGAGCAGCACGAGGCTCTTCGGCGTCGCGTTGTTGAGGATATTCGCCGCCTCGTGCATCTCCACGAGAAAGGTACTCTCACCGGCGGCGATGTTGTCGGATGCGCCCACGCGCGTGAAGATGCGGTCGACCAGTCCGATGCGCGCCTCTGCGGCGGGCACGAAGCTGCCGATCTGCGCAAGCAGCACGACGAGTCCCACCTGCCGCAGGTATGTGCTCTTGCCGCTCATGTTGGGACCGGTGATGATCATGATCTGCTCGTCGGTGCTGAGCAGCGTGTCGTTGGCCACGAAGCGCTCGCCGGGAGGCAGCATCTGCTCGACCACCGGGTGGCGTCCGCCGCTGATCTCGATCTCCTCGCCCTCGTCGACCGAGGGACACACGTAGTTATGCTCCAGCGCGGCGACGGCGAGCGCATTGATGCAGTCGAGCACCGCGACGGCGCGTGAAATTTTCTGAATCCGGTCCGCCGTGGCGGCAACGGTCATGCGCAGCTCATTGAACAGCTCGGTCTCGAGCATGAGAATCTGGTCGCGCGCATTCAGCACACGGTCCTCGTACTCCTTGAGTTCCGGCGTGATGTAGCGTTCGGCGTTGACCAGTGTCTGCCGCCGGATGAAGGTGTCGGGCACCTTGTCGAGATTCGCTTTCGAAACGTTGATGTAGTACCCGAAGGCCTTGTTGTATTCGAGCTTCAGCGACGTGATACCGGTTTCCTTCCGAAGCTGCTCCTGGTAGTCGCGCATCCACTCCTTGCCGTGCACAGAAATGTTGCGAACTTCGTCGAGTTCCACATGGAATCCCGGACGAATGACGCCTCCCTCCGCCAGAGTGATGGGAGGATCGTCGACCAGTGTCTCGTCGATCAGCAGCGCCACGTCCTCCATCGGCTCGATCTGCGTATGCAGCGAGCGCAGCAGGGGGGAGTCGAGCGACTCGAGCGCTTCGCGCAGCAGGGGAATGCGCCGCAGGCTGCTCCGCAGTGCCGTCAGCTCGCGCGGCGTCGCGCGCCCCGTGCAGATGCGCCCGATCAGGCGATCGAAATCCACCATTTCCGCCAGCATCCCGCTGATGCCGTCGCGCGCTTCGTGCGCCGCGGTCAGTTCCCGCACCGCGGCCAGCCGCTGCTGGATGGCGTCGAGCCGTTTGAGGGGATGTGTGATCCAGTACTTGAACAGGCGTCCGCCCATGCTCGTCGCTGTTCGGTCGAGAATGGACACCAGCGTGCCGTCCCGCGAGCCCTCGCCCATGGATGTGATGATTTCGAGATTGCGCCGCGTCGCGGCATCCAGCGTGATGTACTCGTCGACGAGATAGTGTCGGAGGGACTGCAGGTGGGGAAGCCGCGCCTTCTGCGTTTCCCGCAGGTAATGCACCGCCGCGCCAGCCGCGATGATGCCGGCGTCGAGATCCTCGATGCCGAAGCCCTTGAGGGACTGCGTGCGGAAATGCTCCACGAGGATTTCATATCCCACATCCCGCGCGTACAGCCAGTCGTCGAGCTTCGTGATCGGCACGTGCAGGGGATCGCGTCCGAACAGGTCGTGGAAATGATCCGCGTCGCGTTTGGCCAGCAGCACCTCGCTCGGCGCGATTGTCTCGATCTGATCGCGCAGCGTATGCTCCGGCATCTCCGCGGTGAAAAAGTCGCCGGTGGATGCATCGACAAATGCCACGCCCGCGACGCCGTCGCGGAATGCCACCGAGGCGAGGAAATTATACTGTTTGTGATCGAGGAGTTTGTCGGTGAACACCACGCCCGGCGTGACCACCTCCACCACGTCGCGCTTGACTATGCCCTTCGCCTTTTTCGGATCCTCCAGCTGTTCGCACACCGCGACGCGGTGTCCCGCCCGGATAAGCTTCGGCAGATAGCTGTCCAGCGCATGATGCGGAAATCCCGCCAGCGGTACCTCGCTGGCCTTGCCATTGGAGCGCTTGGTCAGCGTGATCCCCAGCACCTTCGCAGCCGTCAGGGCGTCATCCTCGAACGTTTCGTAGAAATCGCCCATGCGGAACAGCAGAATCGCATCGGGATACTCCGCCTTGATCCGCTGATACTGTTTCATCAAAGGTGTGGACATATCAATTTATCTTGGGGACACGAAGGCTCGAAGTCACGAAGACACTAGTGAATTTATAATATAACGCGTTTTATTCCATTCTTCAGAATGGGGACGTTGAAGTTCATCAAAAAGCCCAGCCGGATGCCGGTCAGCTTCATGTACGTCAGCAATTGCGATCGGTGAACGTTCAAAAGCGCGTCGACGGATTTGATTTCAATGATGACACGATCCTCGACCATGAGATCGAGACGAAATCCATATGGAAAATCGACTTCCTTGTAACTCGCGGGTACAATGACCTGCTGTTCCACGTTGAATCCACGTTCCCTGAGTTCGTATGCCAGGCTGCGCTCGTAAACGGACTCCAGTAATCCCGGACCCAATGTCGTATGCACCTCGAACGCCGCATCCACGATCTGCGTCGCCAACCGCTCCGTCCAAACATCCAGTTTCGGAAATATCTTCACGATAATTCTCCCTAAATGTGAATGAATCTACTCCCTTCGCGTCTTCGCGCCCCCAAAAAAATCCCTTCGTGTCTTCGCGTCTTCGCGCCTCAAAAAAAATCCCTTCGCGTCTTCGCGTCTTCGCGCCTTCGTGCCCCCAAGATACATCACACAAACAGGGACGTCAATTCGAATTTCTCCGCATCCACCAGGCCGCGGTCTGTCACTTTCAGCGCGGGGATGGGGGAGAGGGCGAGGAAGGAAAGCGTCATGAAGGGGTCGGGAAGGCCGCAGCCGAGCTGCTGCGCGGCGGCGATGAGGTCATCTACCTTTTTCCGCACGAAGGCCAGCGGTTGATCCGACACGAGACCGGCGATGGGCAGCGGCAGCTCTTCGACGACCTTCGCGTCTGCGACCACGCACTGCCCGCCGCCCATGCGGATCAGCTGCAGCGCCGCGACGTACATGTCCGCGTCGTTTGTGCCCACGATGATGATGTTGTGTGCGTCATGCGCCACGGTGGATGCCAGCGCCCCGCGCTGCAGGCCGAAGCCGCGCACGAACCCGAGTCCGATATTGCCGGTGGCGTTGTGCCGCTCGATCACGGCGAGCTTGAGGATGTCGCGCGCTGGATCGGTAACCGCGAAGTCGCCTTCAATCTTCGCATCCTCCACGGCGGCGCGGGTGATGATCTGTCCCGGTACGAGATCGATCACACGAATCCTGCTGTGGGGAATGAAGCCGATTTCGAAATGTGCTTTCTCGAAATCCCCCACTTTCATCGTGTCGGTCATGTGCGAAAGATCGACCTCCGTGTCGGCGGTGAACACGGGCGCGCCGTTTTCGGCCGCCAGCGCACCGCGGTAGTATACGCGCTCGGCGCGGATATCCCGCAGATCTGAAAACACCACCAGGTTTGCCCAGCGGCCGGGAGCAATGGCGCCATGCCGGCGCAGACCGTAATGCCGCGCGGTATTGATCGTCGCCATCTGCAGCACGGTCATCGGATCGAGTCCGAACTTCACCGCTTCGCGTACGTGATGATCGATGTGTCCCTCTTCTTCGAGGTCGGCGGGATGCTTGTCGTCGGTGGCGAAGGAGCACTGCGCGGCGTTCTCCCTGGTCACCAGCGGCAGCAGGTCATGGAGGTTGCGTTCGGCCGTGCCCTCGCGGAGCAGGATGTGCATGCCGCGCCGCAGTTTTTCGCGCGCCTCCTCGAGCGTGGTGCATTCGTGGTCGCTGCGCACGCCGGCGGTGATGTAGGCATTCAGGGCGGGACCACTGAGCCCGGGTGCATGTCCGTCGACGGCCTTGTGACCCGCGGCGTCGATTTTCGCCAGCTCGGCATCCATGCCGCTGACCACACCCGGGAAGTTCATCAGCTCGGCCACGCCGACGACGTTGTCATAATTCATGTAGTGGAGGATATCCACCGCGCTGATGCGCGCGCCCGCGGTTTCGAGGGGAGTGGCGGGCACGCAGGACGACATCATGATGAACAGGTCGATCGGGAGATCGCGGTCGGCCTCGCGCACGTAATCCACGCCGTCGAGACCGACGACATTGGCAAACTCGTGCGGATCCACCACGGCGCCCGCCGTACCGTGCGGCACGACAGCCCGCGCGAATTCCCGCACGGTCAGCATGGTGCTCTCAACGTGGATATGCCCGTCGATGAAGCCCGGCGCCACATACCGTCCCTCGAGGTCGACGACCTCGCGTCCTTCATACGTACCGATACCCACGATCATGCCGTTCGTGACGGCGATGTCGCCCTCGTGGATCTCCCCGCTGAGCACGTTGACGATGTTGCCGTTGCGAAAAACGATATCCGCGGGTTCGTCACCCCGCGCAGCCGCAATATTCTGCCGGATGTCTTCCATGATGTCCTCCGCCTTTCTGTGTACCCGCAAGAAACGGTTTTCGGATGAGGAAATCAATCACCTGCCGCAAAATGACGCAGTAAAAATGCCCGGATTGCTGTGGATTGCGCACTGGGAGGGGGATGCCCGGCTTCGGCGGGATGCCCGGCTTCGGCGGGATGCCTGGCTTCGGCGGGATGCCGTGAATGTCTGCGTGCTAGGCCGGCAGGATGATGCGGAAGGTGGTGCCTTTGCCGGGAGCGGTCTCGTGCACGAACAGTTTGCCGCGGTGATAATCCTGCACGATGCGACGCGCCAGGCTGAGACCGAGTCCCCAGCCGCGCTTTTTCGTGCTGTAGCCCGGACGGAAAATATCCTTCTTCAGCCGCAGGTCGATCCCCTTGCCGTTGTCCTTCACGTCGATGATGATCTTTTTTCCGCGCCGGGAGACGAAGTATTCGATGCGTCCGTCAGTCTGCTCCATCGCGTCCAGCGCGTTTTTCATCAGGTTCTCGAACACCCATTCCAGCAGTTCGGCGTTGTAGCGTGCGGTGACCGATGCGATTTCGGGCACGATGATGGATACTTTTTTCCCCAGCTGCGGCGTTCGCCGGCGGTAGTAATCCGCGCTCTTCCGGATGGTATCCATCAGATTCTGCTCGCTGAGCTGCGGCTTCGATCCGATCTTGGAGAAGCGCAGTGCGATGCGGTTGAGCCGGCTGACATCCTTTTCCATTTCCGCGACTGTCTGCTCGAGCGCCTCCGGATCGTCGGTCTGCTCGCGCAGCAGCTCGAGCCAGCCCATCATGCTCGAAAGCGGCGTGCCGAGCTGATGCGCGGTCTCCTTCGACATTCCCACCCAGATGTTCGCCTGTTCGCTGCGCTTGATGTAGCTGAATCCGATGTAGCCGATGAGGATGAACATCCCCGCCACGAGGATTTCGATATAGGGCAGGGCGCGGAGATCTCTGACCAGCTCGGATTCGTCGTAGAACACATACCCCAGCACCGTGGAGTCTTTGTACTTGACCACGATTGGCGGATTGACCTCCGCCATGTGATCGCGCCGCTGCACGAAGAATTCGTGCAGTTCCTCGGTCGTGAATGCTGCGGAATCCACGTCGATATTGCGCTGACTGTAAGGCGTCAGGTCGGCGTCCGTCATGAGCAGCGGAAAGTCGATCACGTCGGTCACGCTCTGCTCGAACGTATAATCCCCGTTCGGAGAATCATCGTTTGCGATATACTCAAGCGCGCTGATATGCAGCTGAAGGCTGACATGCTCGCGCTCCTGCAGTTTCTCGACGATGGACTGCGTATAAAACAGCACGGCGATCACAATGAGCATCGCGAGGGCGACGAGGGCGATCTTGAAATTCGCGGAAACCGGTCTGCGTTGCATGATATCCGAGCGAATGTGGCAGAAAAACACAACAGATTACGGAACTCGCACGCTCGATCAAAGTCCAAAAACGGGGATGCATGGAATTTTCACCCCGTCTGCACGGTCGCAGGATGCAGGAGGCAGGATGCGGGAGGCAGGATGCGGGAGGCAGGATGAGGGAGGCAGGACGCGGGAGGTGTTGAGCGATGCCGTATTCACACGCGTGAGCGTGTGGCTGTCGAATACCGCCCCGGTTGATCCGCTGCCGTAACCACACGCGTAAGCGTGTGGCTGTCGCATGCCGGATCCCGATCCCCCGAGTCCTCCTCCTGACGACGGACGTCGGTAAAAACATGCTCATTTGCTCGAAAAAACCGATTTTAGGTTATGCTAAAAAATATTTTAATACACCCTAAAACTCGTTTTCGCTTGATTTTTGCTTCGAATCCTGCTAATGTGAGCCATTCCCAGCTCAGACCGGGAGGCAAATTTGGCGCAGCCGCTTGTTTCCATCATTCTTGCAACCTACAACCGGTCGGACCTGCTTCCGCGGGCGGTGGAGTCGGTGTTGCTGCAGTCCTGGCACAACTGGGAGCTGATCATCGTCGACGATTGCAGCACTGATGGCACTCCCGCTCTTCTCGAAGAATTTGCGCAGATCGACTTCCGGGTGCGTACCATTCGACAGCAGCGGTCGGGTGCGGGTCCGGAGGGACCCGGTCCGACCCGCAACAGGGGACTGCGGGAAGCTTCCGGGGACCTCATCACCGTGCTGGATTCCGACGACGCCTACGCGGTCGATCATCTCACGCTGCGCGTGCGCTACATGATCGATCATCCGGAAGTGGATTTCATTTACGGGGGATATCGCGCCATCGGGAACGACGCACAGATGCGGGTACCCGACATCGAGGATCCCTCCATCATGATTCCGCTGGACGAATGCATCATCGGCGGTACCTTCTTTACGCGCCGCGGCGTGATCGAACGCGCCGGCGGCTGGGATTCCGGCTACGGCGAGGATGCGCGGCTCTTCTCCCGCATCCGCGCAAGCTTCGTCGTGCGCAAGGTTGATTATCCCACCTACCTCTACCACCGCGACACCATCGACAGCCGCTGCAGCCGTCTCATCCCATAGCCCACAGCCCATAGCCGTCAGCCCATCCGCCTTCGATGCGCTCCGGCGGACCTGCGGCAGCCCGGAAAAAATCCATTGAATCCCCGCCAAATTCTCCGTACATTACGAGTTCGTAACGAGTTGCGGCGAAACAAGGATAGACACATATGCTCATCAGTATGACGGGATACGGGACGGCGACGGCGGTGAACGGACAGATGTCCGTGACTGCGGAAATCCGTTCGGTCAACAGCCGCTTCTATGAATTCTCGGCGCGGCTCCCCAAGCACCTGCAGGTCAAGGAACTCGAGCTCAAGGAGGCCGTGCGCGGACGCGTCAAGCGCGGCAAGGTCAACCTGGCCGTCAGCGTCGACCGCAGCAACGGCGACGTGCTGCCGGTGCATGTGGATGAGGAAGCCGTGCGCGCGGTGATGACGCTGCTGCGCCGACTCAACGAGGTCTCCGGCCTCAATGAGAACATCAACCTCGAAACGCTCATGAAATTCTCTGAGGTGTTCACCACCGAGGATCAGGACGAACTCCCCGAGGAAGAGTGGAAGCTCGTGGTCCAGGCCGTGGGAGAGGCCGCCGACGCCCTGCTCGCCATGCGCTCGCAGGAAGGCGCGGAGCTGACTCGCGATATGCGCGAACGTATCGGTGGACTCGAAGACGTCATCGACAAAATCGAGAAGCTCACGGCGGGACGCAGCGAAAAGGAGCGCGACCGGCTGCGCGAGAAACTGCGCAATCTCCTGACCGACGAGAAAATCGATCCCGCCCGGCTCGACATGGAAATCGCCCTGCTGGCGGATAAAATGGATATCACCGAGGAAATGGTGCGCTTCCGCAGCCACACGAAGTTTTTCCTCGAAGCGCTCGACGCGGACGAATCGGAAGGACGCAAGCTTTCCTTCCTCCTTCAGGAAATGAACCGCGAGGCGAACACCATCGCAGCAAAAAGCTACGACGCCGACATCGCGCATCTTGTCGTGTCTGTGAAGGAAGAACTCGAGCGCGTTCGCGAACAGATTCAGAATATCGAGTAGTCCCGCCCATGCTCTTCGTGCTGTCCGCCCCGAGCGGATCCGGCAAGACGACCATCGCGCGAAATGTGCTCCGGCACTTCGACGATCTCTCCTTCTCCGTGTCCGCCACCACGCGGCCGAAGCGGCCGAAGGAGATCGATGGCCGGGACTACCACTTTCTCTCCCGCGACGACTTCGAGCGCCGCATCGAGGAAGACGGCCTCGTCGAGTGGGAGGAAATTTACGGCAATCTCTACGGCACGCTGAAGTCGGAAACCGACAGTGCGATAGGCGCTGGCAGTCACCTGCTCTTCGACATCGACGTCAAGGGCGCCCTGTCACTCAAGAGGCTGTACTCCGACGATGCCGTACTGATCTTTATTCGTCCTCCGGATCTCGACGTGCTGCGTGAGCGGCTCGAACACCGGGGAACGGACGATGAAACGGTGATCGCGCGCCGCATGCAGCGTGCCGCCTGGGAACTCGAACAGGCTCCGCAGTTCGACCACGTCGTGGTCAATGATGACCTCGCGCGGTCCATCCCCGAGGTCGAGCGCATCATCGGCATCTACATGAATGGATCGAAACAACAGCAGTAACGTTCTCATACAGGAGGAAGCATGTCACTCGAACCCCTGGATCTCACCAAAATCGACAGCCACGCCGAGAACATCTACGAGGCGATCGTCGTGCTCTCGAACCGCGCGCGGCAGATAAACGAGGAGTTGAAAATCCGCCTCAACCAGGAACTGGAAGCCTTTACCCCGCGCTCCGATTCCGAGGAAGAAGTGGAGCTCAATCCCGAGCAAACGCGCATCAGCATCGAGTTCGAGAAGATGGCCAAGCCGACGCAGAAGGCCGTCGAGGATCTGCTCGGCGATAAGATATCCTACCGCTATAAGGAAGAGTGAGCTTCGCGGGCAAACATATCATCGTCGGCGTAACGGGAAGCATCGCGGCCTACAAATCAGCCCTGCTCGTGCGCGAACTCGTCAAACGGGGCGCGGAGGTGCGCGTCGTCATGACACCCGCCGCCTGTGAATTCATCACACCGCTGACGCTGGCAACGCTCAGCGGCAGCGATGTCGTGATCGACATGTTCCCGGCGGACCGGTCGAAAGGCACTTGGCATATCCACCTCGGGGTGTGGGCCGACCTGATGATCGTGGCGCCCGCATCCGCTAACACCATCGCGAAACTGGCACACGGTTTCGCCGACAATGCGCTGACCTCGCTCGCGCTTGCCATCCGCTGTCCGATGGTGATTGCCCCCGCGATGGATACCGACATGTATCTGCATACCGCCACGAAAGACAACCTCGATATTCTCCGCCGCCGGGAGGTCGACATCATCCAGCCCGAAAGCGGGGAACTGGCCAGCGGACTCACCGGTCCGGGACGCCTGCCCGAGACACACGTCCTGATGCACGCGATTGAGCGGCATTTCCGGGCGGGGGATAACGACCTGCGGGGCATGGCAGTGCTCGTCACCGCGGGGCCCACGCAGGAGCCCATCGATCCGGTGCGTTACATCGGCAACCGCAGTTCCGGCAAGATGGGATTCGCGATCGCGGAGGCCGCCGCCCTGCGCGGCGCGGCCGTGACGCTGGTCAGCGGTCCGGTCGCCCTGCCGACGCCCGAAGGCGTCACACGTATCGACGTCGAAAGCGCCCGCGAGATGCACGACGCCGTCATGAAGTACTACGACGTGCAGAATATCTGCATTCTTGCTGCCGCTGTTGCGGACTTCACCGTTTCCACGCCTGCCGAGCAGAAAATCAAGAAGCACTCCCTCGGAAGCGGCGGCATGCAGCTTGCGCTCGACCGTACGCCCGACATTCTCGCCGGGCTCGGGGAGCGCAAAGGCGACATGCTGCTGGTGGGCTTTGCCCTGGAGACGGAAAACGAGCAGGAGAACGCCCTGCGGAAACTGAAAGAAAAAAACGCCGACATGATGGTGCTGAACAATCCGCGTGTGGAAGGCGCGGCCTTCGGCAGCGACACCAATGTCGCCACGCTGCTCTTCGCCGACGGGGAGCACGAGGAACTCGAGCGCATGAGCAAGGCGCAGTTGGCCGACATCATCATCGACCGTGCACTCACGGCCCTGCGCAAGCGCTGAGTCGTCCCGCACACGCGCTGCGCTTCTCGCGAATACGCTGAGTCGTCCCGCGCACGCACTGCGCTTCTCGCGATTACGCTGAGTCGCGCCGCGCATGCACTGCGCTTCCCTCGCAAGCGCTGAATCGTTCCACGCACGCACTGCGCTTCCTGTGCAAACACTGATTCCGCGGGAGCCACCGGCGACCCTGTTGACAGTTCGACCTCCCGGTCGTACTTTTTCTTTTACCCATGAACCACGAAACCGTGTCAGATCTTCACCGGTATTTACGCCAGCAGCGCGAGCGTTACGGAGACGAGCTCTATGTCGAGCAGGACGTGCTTCGCGCCGCGGAGCTTGCCGCGCAGGGACTGACCGAGGAAAACGGAGAAGTGACCGAAGCCTGGAAATCAGCGCGCACGCTCGAGCATCTCTACGATCTCATCCACGACTGCCGAAAATGTCCGCTTGCGGAATCCCGCAACAAATTCGTCTTCGGCGTCGGCGATCCCGAGGCGGATATCGTGCTCGTCGGCGAGGCGCCGGGCGCCGAGGAGGACCGCCGCGGCGAACCTTTCGTCGGTCGAGCGGGACAGCTGCTCGACAAAATCCTCGCCGCCGTGGAACTCAGCCGTGAGGATGTGTTCATCTGCAACATCCTCAAATGCCGTCCCCCGAAAAACCGTGATCCGCTGCCCGCGGAGGTGGAGCAGTGCGAGCCCTATCTGCACAAGCAGCTGGAGGTGCTCAAGCCGAAAATCATGCTCGCCCTCGGACGCATCGCCGCGCAGACGCTTCTGCGCACGAAAGACTCCCTCACGAAGCTGCGCGCCGGTGTTCATGAATATCAGGGCATCCCCCTCGTGGTGACCTATCACCCGGCAGCACTGCTGCGGAATCCCAACTGGAAACGTCCCACCTGGGAGGACGTGCAGAAATTCCGGCAGCTCTACGACGAACTGAAATCCACCGCAGAATAAGCACGTTGCATCAGAACGGATAACAGGCATGCAGGATCCAGCATACTCATCGCGTCCACCCATCGATGAAGGCCCGCCGTCGCGGAGTGAGGGACGCGAACGCAGTGCGGGACGCGTTCCGCCGCAGGCGGTGGACGTGGAGATGGCCGTGCTCGGCGCCATGCTGCTGCAGGCCGACGCCACCGTCTCCAACGTGTTTTCCCTTCTTACGCGGGATGCATTCTACAAGGAAGCCCATCGCACGATTTTCGATTCCATCTCGCGGCTGTTCGAAAAGCAGGAGCCGATCGATCTGATCACCGTGGCGGAGGATCTCCGACGCAGCGACGAACTCGAGAAAATCGGGGGCATGTACTATCTCACGGAGATGACCAACGAGGTCATCTCGCCCGCGCACATCGAGCATCACTGCCGCATCGTGCTTGAGAAGGCCATCAAGCGGCACCTGATTGAGATCAACACCGGCATCATCAGCGACTGCTATCTTGACAGCAGTGACGCGTTCGAGCTGATCGACGAGGCCGAAGAACAGATCTTCGAGCTCTCCGAGAAGCACATCAAGCAGAGCTTCACGGAGGTGAAAACCATTGTCAAGCCGCTGCTCGACCGCATCTACAAAATTTCGCAGGATCACACCGGTGTCACCGGCGTGCCCTCGGGCTACGAACTGCTCGACGAGAAAACCGGCGGCTGGCAGCCGACCGACCTGATCATTCTCGCCGCGCGTCCCTCAATGGGAAAAACCGCACTCGCGCTGTCGATGGCGCGCAACGCCGCGATCGACAAGGGCATGCCCGTCGGTATTTTCAGTCTCGAGATGGCAAGCGATCAGCTCGCTCTGCGCCTGCTCTGTGCCGAGGCGCGGGTGAACATGCAGCAGGTGCGCACCGGCCGCATCCGCGAACAGGAGTTCCATCGTCTCGCCAGCTACGTCGGCAAGCTCGAACGGGCGAGCATTCTCATCGACGACACGCCCGGCATTTCCATCCTCGAAGTTCGCGCGAAGGCCCGCCGCATGGTGCACGAGCACGGCGTGAAGCTCATCGTCATCGACTATCTGCAGCTCATGAGCGCGCCGATGGTGCGCGAGAGCCGCGAGCGGGAGATCGCATCGATCAGCCGATCGCTGAAAGGGCTTGCCAAGGATCTGCGCATTCCCGTCATCGCGCTTTCGCAGCTCAACCGCAGCGTTGAGCAGCGTACCGGTGGGAAGCCCATGCTCGCCGATCTCCGCGAGTCCGGGTCCATCGAACAGGATGCCGACGTGGTCATGTTCATCCATCGCAGCAAGGATCAGGACGCGCCGCCCGAGGAGCGCGGAAAGGCTTCGGTGATCATCGCCAAGCAGCGCAACGGCGAAATCGGGGAAGTCGATCTCGCGTGGATCGCCGACTATGCGCGCTTCGAAAACCTGGAGACGCGCATGCCCTCCACCGCGCTGCCGCCGCCGGAAGAGGAAGCGAATTTCTGAGATGACCGCTTATGACGTCTCGCCATCCCGGTCCAGCGCCGCGCACCGTGTCTCGCGAGAAAATCCTGTCCCGTTTTTTCCATTGTCTGCCGGGGAGCAGACACGTAGTTTTCCCCAGTAATTCGACAATCGAGAGAAAGATGCGTTCATACCTCGTTTTCGTTCTGCTTCTCGTTCCGTACTGTTCCGCGCTTACGCAATACATCCCCACGGCCGGGGGACAGGAATCCGTATCGCCGGCATCCCGCGAAGCGGCCCCCGTCACGTCGGCATCCCGCGAAGCGGCCCCCGTCACGTCGGCATCCCGCGAAGCGGCCCCCTCCGACATGCCGCCCTGCGCGGATGCGCCTGTATCCATCCTGATGGAGATGAAGGGATACGGCACCGGCCGCATGCTGACCGATGCGACTGCAGTGCCGCGTCCATGGACGGCGCTGCCGTCGCGCGAACCCGTCTACGGAAAGAAATCCCCCTTTCTCGCCGGTGTGCTGTCGCTGGTTGTGCCCGGAGCAGGCGAGCTGTACGCCGGCAGTTACTGGCTGGCGGCGCTGTTTGCCTCGATCGAGGGCGCGGCGTGGTATTTCAACATCGACCAGACGAACAAGGGCGATGAGCAGACCGACGTCTACCGCGCCTACGCCGACGATCACTGGAGCGTGGTCAAGTACGCGCAGTGGCTGAACGAAAATGCGGGGAAATTCCCCGGCGGGGAGGACGCAGTGCATATCGCGATCGATCCCAACGAATCCCTGCCGCCGTGGCAGCGTGTGGACTGGGACGCCATGCACACCACCGAACTCGCGGTGCCGGTGTTCTCGCACAAGCTGCCGCCGCACGGTGACCAGCAGTACTACGAGCTGATCGGGAAATACAACCAGTACAGCTACGGGTGGGACGACAAGCTGTCGGGTGATTACTGGAATCCGTCGACGAATTTTGTTTACTACTCCGGCCTTCGCGGCGAGGCGAACGACTATTACAACACGGCCGATACCATCCTGAATCTGATCATCCTCAATCACGTGCTCAGCGCCGTGGATGCCGCGTGGGCCGCCGCGCGTTTCAACAAGTTCGCGAAGCTGTACGCGCGCTCGCGCCTCGAGCGCACGCCCGCCGGACAGCTCGATATCCGCACCACCGCGCAGCTCTCATTCCGGTTCTGAAAACGCGCCGCCCATGAACGCATCCCGCCGACTGTTCTTCGTCTTTGCCGCGCTTGTCCTTGCCGGACAGGCGTCGCTGCTCTGCGGCCATTCCTCGCCGCTGTACGGGCAGGATGCAAATGATAGCACCAGGCAGGATGCGTTCGGATCGGACTCGCTCAGGCAGGGCACCGCCGGGACGGGCACCGCCGGGACGGAATCCGTTACACGGGAGGGAATGAGGGGGGGCATCGACACGCGGGCCTCCACGCAGACCAAACCCCCTCGCGCGCCGGTGATCAGCGCCTTCGCCGTCATCGGCAACGAGGTGACGCAGCCCGAAATCATCGTGCGCGAACTGCCAATGGAGGTGGGAGACACCATCGATCTCGAGGAGATCGAATTCGCGAAGTCCCGCATTTACAGTCTCGGTCTGTTCACCCGCGTCGACATCAGCTGGCCGCCACTTGACAGCACGACACTCATCATCGAGGTGGAGGAGCGCTGGTATCTGTATCCCGTGCCCATGGCCGGCATCGTTGAGCGCGACTGGGAACACTGGTACTTCGGTCTCGGTGTCAAGCACGACAACTTCCGGGGCTGGAACGAGAAAATCTTTGCCGGATTTGTGCTCGGGTACAATCCCTGGGTGTCGCTCAGCTACAGCAACCCGTGGATCCTGGGGGATGATCAGTTCTTCACCACCACCGGGTTTTCCTGGTCGCGCGTGGAGAACAAGAGCCAGGAATCCCGCGGCGAGGGACCCAACTTCGATGAAATCCATTACGCTGTTTCCGAGATGTTCGGCAAGCGCCTCGACGCCTATCACAGCGTATGGTCTTTTCTTGCTTACAATTATATCGAAGTCACCGAGAATCGCACGGGCCGCACGCTGGATCCTTCCGGTATCGACCGCTTTCTCAGTGTTGGCTTCGGTGCGGCGCATGACACCCGCAACCTGCAGGAGTATCCCACAAGCGGCATTTACTCCAGCGCAACGATCACGAAAAAGGGATTCGGCATCGGCGAAGTGGACATGGTGTCGTACAGTCTCGACATGCGCGCCTATCAGCCGGTGTATCGCGACGTGTCGCTCGGAGTGCGCTTTTTCACGCGGCTCAGCAGCGGTCCCGCCATCCCGAACTACGCCCATCATTTCTTCGGATTTTCCGAGCGCATCCGCGGTCATTTCCATCGTGAGCTGGAGGGAGAAAATTCCGCGGCCGCGTTCGCCGAGCTGCGCATTCCGATCGTGAAGGAGCTTTACATCACCGTGCCGGAGGTGCCGATCCGTCAGTTCGCCACCTGGAAACTCGGCTTCTACGCCGCCCTCTTCGCCGATATCGGCACCGTCTGGGACCGCCACGATCGTCCCGCCGACACTGACCTCCCCCGCGGCTACGGCGCTGGACTCCACTTCCTATTTCCCTACGGCGTGGTGCTGCGGCTCGACCGGGCGTGGAATGAATACGGGGTGGGGGAGTGGATTATAGACGTAGGCGCATCGTTCTAGAATGCAAATTACAGATTGCAGATATCAGATTGCAGATAGCAGATTGCAGATAGTGTTAGCCACACGCGTGAGCGTGTGGTTGCGGGAAGCGCCTCACCGGGCCCTCCGGGGAAATTGCAGATAGCAGATTGCAGATATCAGATTGCAGATAGTGTTAGCCACACGCGTGAGCGTGTGGTTGCGGGAAGCGCCTCACCGGGCCCTTCTGGGCGATCGCACATTGCAGATTACACATGATTCAGGAATACCGGAAATTTGACTCGGCGGAAACAGTCCGTTCGCGTATCATTCGATACTGAAATATCCAGGGGCAGGGAGACCCGCATGAAGTACAAACGATTTGAAGATCTGCCCGTGTACCAGCTCGCAGAGCAGTTGAATATGCGGCTTGTGCCCGTTGTCGCGGATGCCCGTGTTCGCCGTGATTTTCGATATGCGGAGCAGCTTCGCTCGGCCGCCCTGTCCATTACCAATAATATCGCTGAAGGCTTTGAACGCGATTCGATACCCGAATTCATCAATTTTCTGCGGATCGCGAAGGGCTCGGCCGGTGAAGTCCGATCGCTGCTCCGCCAGGCGTTGCATGAGGAAATGGGAGATCCATCCGAACTGCAGACGCTGCATGATATGACACTACAATTAGGGCGGAATCTCGCTGGCTTTATTCGCTATCTAAAATCGGTCGTTCATGGACGAAGAAAATGCTGATCCTGCTTCATATATTGTACGTCAACCTGCCAACACGCAATCGGCAATCTGAAATCTTCAATCTGTAATTTGTAATCAATCCCCAATGCACCTCTTCCTCACCGATACCCTCGACGCGCGCCAGCCGATAATTACCGGCCCCGAACACCACCACCTCTCCCGCGTGCTTCGTCTGCAGCCCGGGGATCGCATTCTCCTAACGTCGGGCAGCGGGACTGCCGCCGAAGCGGTCATCGATACCATCGATCGCGAGGAAACGCGCTGCACGATGACCGCTGTGCATGAGGATTTCAACGAGCCGCGCGTCGCACTGACACTGCTGCAGGGGGTGCTGAAGAATCCGGGGAAGATGGACTGGCTGGTGGAGAAGGGTACCGAGCTCGGGATGACGTCCTTCGTGCCGCTGCACACGGAACGGACCGTGGCCAAGTCGGTGAAAACGGGCCGCCTGCGGAAAATCGTGGAATCGGCAGCCAAGCAGACGCTCCGCGGCCGCATCCCAACCGTGCACGATCCACAGTCCCTCGAACATGCCGCCGCCGCGATGACGAGCGCCCGCCTCCTTCTATTTCACGAAAGCGCTCCGGCGGATGCCGTGCCGGAGGCGCTGCAGTTCGATGATCGCCCACTCGCCGTGTTCATCGGTCCCGAAGGCGGCTTCACCGATGAGGAACTCGCGCTTCTCCGTGACTGCGGCGCGGACGTGCTGTCGCTCGGTCCCCGGCGGCTGCGCGGTGAGACGGCGGGAGTGGCAGCGCTGGCGCGCATCGCTGCGCGACTGTGATGATAAAAAGATGGCAAGATGGCAAGATGAGAGGATAGAGAACGCGATTATCTTGTCATCTTGTTATCTTTCCATTTTTGCATTCATTCACTCACAGCATTCGGCTTCCCATGAGCTACTCCCAGATCCTCCGACGTATCAACCGCCTCCTCAAGGCATCGGTCAATGATTTCATGGATACGCTCTCGAAGGACGAGCAGGATCTGCATGACTTTGACGAGGAGCTGCGGGATGCGTCAGGAGAAAGACAGTCAGGAAAACAGTCGGATTCAGCGCGGGGAGGCGGAGCGCAGGGACGCAGTGCGGGCGCAACCGGGGCAGGGAGAGCCGGAACGCGAAGCGGCGGACAGTCGCGTGGCGGTTCAGGAAGCCAGCGCAAGGAGGGACGACGGAAACCCGGTGAGCGGGACGATGCCTATTATTTCGGCATCCTCGGAATCACACCCAACGCCACCGAAGCCGAAATCAAAAAAGCCTACCGCGACCTCATGCGGCAATACCATCCCGATCGCGTCTCGGGACTCGGACCTGAACTCCAGGAAACCGCCTCCCGCCGGGCGCAGGAAATCAACGAAGCCTATCACATCATCGAGCGGCGCCGGGGATTCAAGTAGCAGCCTTCCATACTGCGGGAAGTTCGAAGTACAAAACGCAAAGTGCAAAGTGCAAAGTGCAAATGTCTGTTCGATGAGACTCTGCCCTTTGCACTTCTATTCAGACAGAGTTGTGCCTGGGGGAATGAAGGAACTCAGGAAATCAATCTGACGATTTCTTCCGCCACCTCCAACGCCTGCTGGGCGGCGCGACCATCGACGATGGGACGCGTGCCCTCACGCACGGCGTTGACGAAGAGCTGGAGTTCGTGCTTGAGAGGGTTGTGGTCCTTCGGAACGGGGGGCTGCTCGTAGACGATGTTGCGCTTGACGGTGCCCTTGTCGATCTGTCCGAGCATGAACGTGGGGGAAACGTCCTTGTCGTCGGGATCCACGAGGCGGAACACTTCCGCGAGTCCCTGCAGAAAATCGATCGAGATGTACGCGTTCTTCTGGAACATGCGCATCTTGCGCATCTTGTTCTGCGAGATGCGGCTGGCGGTGATGTTCGCCACGCAGCCGTTGGTGAACTTGATGCGGGCGTTGGCGATGTCGGCGGATTCCGAAACGACGGCGATGCCGCTCGCGTCGATCGACTCGACGTCGCTCTTGACCAGCGCCAGGATGATGTCGATGTCGTGTATCATCAGATCCAGCACGACGGCGACGTCGGTGCCGCGGGGGTTGAACTGCGAAAGCCGGTGTGATTCGACGAACAGCGGCGCGATGTCATACGCGTCCAGCGCGACGATGGCGGGGTTGAAGCGCTCGATGTGTCCGACCTGCACGATGACGCCGTGCTCCTCGGACAGCTCGTTGAGCTGCCGCGCCTGCTCGACGGTCTCGGTGATGGGCTTTTCGAGAAAGACCGGCGTGCCGCGGCGGATGGCCTCCGCGGCGATGTCGAAATGCGTGGATGTCGGCGTGGCGATGCTCAGCGCATCGACGCTGTCGAGCATGTCTTCGAGATCCGCGGCGACGCGTCCGCCGTATTCACCCGCGATGCGCTCCGCGGTTTTGGTGTCGATGTCGTAAACGGCCTCGAGTACCGCGCCCTCGGCCGAGGACAGCATTTTCGCGTGCAGCGATCCGAGATGTCCAAGCCCGATCACGCCAAGTTTGATATCGCTCATTTTCTGCTCTTTGCGAGTTTGATAAGTCCACGGTCACTGTTGGCGATGAAATCCAGCACGACCTTTACTTCCTCGGTCTGCTCGATGTTCTCCCTGATCCATTCCACCGCCTGGGATACGTTCATGCCCTGCCGGTAAATGGCGCGGTAGGTGCGGTCAAGCGCGTCGAGACTCTCCTTCGAAAACCCGCGTCGGCGCAGGCCGATGGAGTTGAGTCCCTCGAACTGCGCGGGCCACTGGCCGGCCAGCACGTAGGGCGGAACATCCTTCACGACGCGGACGCCGCCCGCGATCATGACATGCGCGCCGACATGCGTGAACTGATGAATCGCGCTTACACCGCCGATGATGGCATAGTCGCCGACGAGCACGTGTCCGCCCATCTGCACCGTATTGGCGATGATGACATTGTCGCCGACCTGGCAGTCATGGGCGACATGCGCGTAGGCCATCAGCAGACAGTTGCTGCCGACCGAGCTTTTCCAGCTGTGCGTGGTGCCGCGATTGAGCGTGCAGTATTCACGCACGACGGTGTTGTCTCCGATATGAAATTCCGTTTTCTCACCGGCATACTTCAGATCCTGCGGGGGCGTGGAAACGACGGCTCCCTGGTGGATGGTGCAGTTGCTGCCGATGCGGGCGCCGTTGTCGATGCGCACGCTGGGACCGATGACGGTGCCGTCGCCGATGACGACGTCGCCTTCGACGGTCGCGAAGGGACCAATGGTGACGCCGTCCGCGATATCCGCCGCGCTGTCGACAATGGCGGTGGGATGAATGGTGGGCATGATGCTCCGCTGTCAGATGTAACGTGTACGGCCTGCGTCAGGCCTGCTTTTTCGATCCGTTCCTGTCCACGACGGCGGCCATCATGTCGGCTTCCGCGACGAGTTCGCCCTCGACGAAAGACTTCCCGCGGATCTGGATGATGTTGCGCCGCTTGTTGACCATTTCGATCTCCATGATCATCTGGTCGCCGGGCACGACGGGACGACGGAATTTCGCATTGTCGATGGTGGAGAAGAACGCGAGTTTTTCCTTTGGCTTTTCGATGCTGTTGAGCATGAGGATGCCGCCGCACTGTGCCATGGCTTCGATGATGAGCACGCCGGGCATGACGGGCTGTCCGGGGAAATGTCCCTGGAAAAAGTTCTCGTTCATGCTCACGTTCTTCACGCCCACGATTTTCTTGTCGATCTCGAGGCTCACGATTTTGTCGACCAGGAGGAAGGGATAGCGATGGGGGAGGATCTCGGAGATGGCATTGATGTCGAAGACCACACCCTGCTTTTTCTCGTGTTGGAATTTCTTGACCAGGCGCTTCTCGAGATAGAGCTTGCGGATCATTTTTGCGAACTCGACGTTGCTCGCGTGTCCCGGCCGTGCAGCGAGGATCTGCGCCTTGAGCGGCACGCCGACGAGTGTCAGGTCGCCGAGCAGGTCGAGCAGTTTGTGCCGTGCCGGCTCGTTCTTGAAGCGCATGGTGATGTCGTTCAGGAAGCCGTGGTCATTGAGCCGGATGTCACTGCCGAGATTGAGCTTCTCCCCGATGGCCTCCAGATCGCCTTCCTTCACCTCGCGGTCGACGATGACGACGGCGTTGTCGAGACTGCCACCCTTGATCAGTCCGGCATCGTGCAGTTGCTCGACTTCGGTGAGGAAGCAGAAAGTACGCGAGGATGCAAACTCCGAGACGAACTCCTCGAGATTGAACATCCCCGTATGCTGACTGCCGAGGGCTGGATTCTTGTAATCCACCATCACCGTCATGCGGAAGTCATCGAGGGGCAGTGCGACGATGTCAATCTCCTTTTCGGGATTCGAGTATTGAATCGTCCGGTCAATGATGAGGTAATCCTTGGCTGCTTCCTGCTTCTGGATGCCGGCGCGCTCGAGGGCCTCGACAAAGGGCATGGCGCTGCCGTCGCCTACCGGCGGCTCGATACCGTCGATCTCAATGATCAGGTTGTCGATCTGCAGGCCCGCCACGGCTGCGAGCACATGCTCGACCGTGTACACCTTGATGTCGCCGTGTCCCAGCGTCGTGCCGCGCGAGACATCGACCACGTAATCCACGATGGCCGGAATTTCCGGATCCCCTCCGAGATCGGTGCGCACGAAGCGGATTCCATAGTTCTCGGGCGCGGGCTTGAAGGTGACGGTACACTTGGCGCCGGTGTGCAGTCCGGTTCCCGAGTAGGAAACCGCTTCCTGTATGGTGCATTGATGAACGAGCATGGGATGTGTATTCTTATGAGTGAGAATGGGAATTTTTTTCCAATCCCTTAAAATCGTGACATCCGGGCGAAAAAACAATCATCAGCCTCACCGTGAGCCATTCGAGGAGTGATCGGATGGGACGACACCCTGAGCCTGTCGAAATGAAATCCTAATTTTCGTATGTTACTTTGATTCATTTGGACACATGATATTGCAGCGATACGACTCATGAAGGAAGCAGCACACACGAATATTCATCATCTGCATGCCCGCGCGCAGGACGAAGCATCGGAGGACCGCGCGAAGGAGGAACAGCAGCACGCGCAGCGCGAGGAAACCCCCGCCTACGACCTGTACGCTCCCGACGTGTATTTCAACCGCGAACTGAGCTGGCTCGATTTCAACTGGCGCGTACTCAACGAGGCCCTCGATCCGGATATCCCCCTGCTTGAAAGGCTGAAATTCCTCTGCATCACCTCGTCCAACCTCGATGAGTTCTACATGATCCGCGTGGCGGGACTCAAGCAGCAGATCGAGCTCGGGGTCACCGATCTCCCGCCCGACGGAATGACGCCGGAAGAGACCATCGCGGCCATCCGCGAAAGCGTCTGCCGCATGAACAATGCCATGGCGGACTGCTTCCTCGATGACATCATGCCCGGACTCGAGCGCGAGGGGGTGCATCTGCATTCCTACGCGGATCTCGATGACGAGAGCCGCGAGTGGTGCGAGCGCTATTTCATGGAGCATGTCTATCCCGTGCTTTCCCCCCTGGCCATTGATCCCGGGCATCCCTTCCCGCATCTGCTCAACCGGTCGCTCAATCTCGTCATCACCGTGGTGGATTCGATGACCGACGAAGAGCGCATCGCCGTCGTGCAGGTGCCGCCCGTAGTGCCGCGCCTGGTGAAGATTCCCGTCCGGCGCGACGGCTATCACTACGTTCTGCTCGGTGAAGTCATCGCCGCCAACGCCGCGGCGCTGTTTCCCGGACTGCAGGTGAAGGATTCCTGGCGCTTCCGCGTCACGCGCAACGCCGACCTCGACATCGCCGACGACGAGGCATCCGATCTGCTGAAAACCATTGAAGAGCAGATCCGGCGCCGTCGCTGGGGCGCGGTGGTGCGGCTTGAGGTGGATCACGATATCCCGCAGTCCGTGCGCCGCATGCTGCAGAGCGCCATGCATCTGCAGGAGCAGGAGATCTACCCGATCCGCGGTCCGCTGAATCTCGCCGACTTCATGGATCTCGTCAAGCTTCCGAAAAAGCAGCTCAAGGATCCGCCGTTCACGCCGCGCATCATCGAGGAACTGCGCGGGGATCATAACATCTTCGCGCGCATCCGGGAGCGGGATCTGTTTTTTCACCATCCCTATGACTCCTTCAGCTCCATCGTCGAGTTCATCGAAATTGCCGCCGACGATCCGGACGTGCTGGCAATCAAGCAGACGCTGTACCGTACCAGCGGCGATTCGAGCATCGTCAAGGCGCTCGCGCGCGCCGCGGAAAACGGAAAGCAGGTCACGGCCTTCGTCGAACTCAAGGCGCGCTTCGACGAGGAGAACAATATCATCTGGGCGCGGCGGCTGGAGCAGGCGGGCGTGCATGTCGTCTACGGCATCATCGGACTCAAGACGCACTGCAAGCTCTCGCTGGTTGTGCGGCGGGAGAAAAAGGGACTGCGCACATACGCGCATCTCAGCACGGGCAACTACAACGAGACCACGGCGCGTATTTACACGGATTTTGGACTGCTGAGCTCAAGGGAGGATCTTTCCTTCGAGGCGGCCGCGGTGTTCAATTATCTCACCGGGTATTCGCATCAGACCAACTGGAGCAAGATCATCGTTGCGCCCGTGTCGCTGCGGCAGAAAACGCTTGCGCTCATCCAGCGCGAGATGGAGAATCAGAAGGCGGGAAAAAAAGCCGGCATCGTCGTGAAAATGAATTCAATCGTCGATGCGCAGGTGATACGCGCGCTGTACCGCGCCTCGCAGGCGGGCGTGAAGATCGAGCTCGTTATCCGCGGAATCTGCTGTCTCAAGCCCGGCGTGCCCGGACTAAGTGACAACATCCGCGTGATGAGCATCGTGGGGCGTTTCCTCGAGCACACGCGCGTATTCGTCTTCGAGAACGACGGCGATCCGGAGATTTACTTCAGCAGCGCCGACTGGATGCCGCGCAACCTCAATCGCCGGGTCGAGGCCATGTTCATGGTGGAGGAGCCGATCATCAAGGAGCGCGTGCTCAACCACATTGTCCCCACCATCCTCGCCGACAACGTCAAATCATACATCCTCCAGCCCGACGCGAGTTACGTGCGTCCCAACGTCGGTCCCGACGAGGAGCGCGTCAACTCGCAGGAGCGCTTTATCCAGTACGCCGAAACCGCCTACCGCGAGCGCAACGCCGAGGAAGACGACGAAAGTGAATAATGCACTTTGGGGTTTATCTGAAGCAGTAGAGCCGCCCGAGCAGGCGTGTGCCTGCTTCCACCCGCCAGCGGACTGCGCTAACCCCACCCGTAAGGGTGGAGGTGAGAGTGGACGCTACACCAGCAGCGCCGCCGCGCCGAGCATGCCGGCGTCGTTGCCGAGAGCGGCGGGGAGGATGACGAGGCGGTCGCGGTGGACTTTGAGGGCGCGGGAAGAGGCGCTGGCGCGGATGCCGTCGAAGAGCACGTCGCCGGCGCCGGAGATGCCGCCACCGATGATAAAGGTGGTCATGTCTAGCAGGTTCGCGGTGCTCGCGATGGCGACGCCGAGACGGTCGCCAGCCGTGCGCAGTATGTCCGCGCTGACATCGTCGCCCTCCGCCGCGGCGTGGGAGAGATCTTCGGGAGAGAGGCTTTCGGGATTTTGCCGGGCGCGCTCGTGCAGGGGAGAAGCGGAGGCGTTGCGCAGGAGCGGGATGGCCGCGCGCATCATGTAGCCGATACCCACATAGGCCTCCACGCAGCCGTGATTGCCGCAGTTGCAGGGCGGCCCGTTGAAGTCGATGGTGATATGCCCGAATTCACCGGCGAAGCCGCGCTCGCCGTGATAAATCCGGTTGCCGATGATGATTCCCGAGCCGACACCCGTGCCAAGCGTGAGTCCGATGAAATTGTCGTACTCGCGTCCCGCTCCGAAATGCGCCTCGCCGAGCGCCGCGCAGTTGGCGTCGTTGTCGATGCGTACCTCGCGCTCCCAGCGGTCACGCATGATATCTGTCAGCGGGACTTCCTTCCACGCGGGGAGATTCGGGGGATGAAACACCGTGCCGCTCGCGATATCAATCGCGCCGGGCACGCCGATGCCGATGCCGTCCACGGTGAGGGACTCGGCGTTCGCAAGCTCTTGAAGCTCCTCGATGCAATCGTGCAGCTGCCCGATCGTGGCTTCCTGCTCGCGGTCGGCGAGTGTCGGCCGACGGGTCTTCGCGTACACTGTGCCGCCGGGCTCGGTGAGCGCCGCCTTCATGCTGGTGCCGCCGATGTCCACTCCGATGGTAATCATTTCGTGGCAGCTTCCTCCGCGGGAACGATGCGGTAGACGATTTCTCCCGGACGAATCATCCCGTGTGATTCACGGGCGACATGCTCGATCGTGGCCCTGTCATCACGCAATAGCTCTCTCTGTCGCGTCAGCCGCTGAATGTCGCGCTCGAGCTCGATCACCCGTGCTTCCTTCTCGGTAATTTCATCTTCGATGCTCAGCCGGCTGATGAATCCCTTGGTGCTGAACAGGAAGTACATCAGCACAACCAGAAGCGCGGCGACAAGTATCGTCGATGTCCTGCTCCTGAGAAGACGGACGATCTTCGGCTGTCGGCGCTTTGTTGGAGATCCATACGGCGGCATGGCTGCAACATAATGAAAAACAAGGTAATTGTAAAGACTCCCTGAAGCATAACTTCAGAGAAATCCGTCACCCTGAGCATCTCGAAGGGTGGCGGATCGAAGGGCTGTAGCGTCATGCTTCGACAGGCTCCGCATGACGCACATGTGTTACCGCAAGCGCACGCCGTCGAGGATTTCCATGACGGTTTCTATCCGCCCGAAGGGCGCGGAAATCTGCACGCCGGCGATGTCGTTTTTCATCTGCTCGAGGGTCTCATGCGCGATGGCGATGCCCTCGGCGCGGCCGGCTTCCTTCTGATCGGCGTGGCGGCGCATGCGCTGCATGATATGCTCCGGCACGTTGCATCCCGGCACCTCGTTGTTCATGAACTCGGCATTGCGCAGGGAGGCGAGCGGCCAGAGGCCCGCGATGACGGGTATCCGCACATGCTCGATCTGCTTCATGAAGGCATGGAAGGCATCGAGGTCGAAGACGGGCTGCGTGACGATGTACTCCGCGCCGGCCTCCACTTTCCAGTCGAGACGCCGCAGCTCCTGCTCCATGTTCAGCGCGCCGGGATTCGCGGCGACCCCGATGTGCATTCCCGCCGGGGGACCGATGGGATTGCCCGCGATATCGAGCCCGTGATTGAGGCGGTTGATGATGTTGACGAGTCCGATGGCGTCCACGTCAAAGACGGCCGTCGCGTCGGGATAGTTGCCGAGCTTGGGCGGATCCCCGGTGACGGCGAGGATGTTGCGCACGCCGAGGGCCCAGGCGCCGAGCAGGTCTGACTGGATGCCGATGACGTTGCGGTCGCGGCAGGCGTAATGCAGCACGGTCTCGATGCCGACCTCGCGCTGAATGGTTGCCGCCATGGCCATCGCCGACATGCGCGCGCTCGCACGGGGACCGTCGGGAATGTTGATCACATCCACACCGTAGAAGAACAGCCGCTGGGCCCTGTCGATCTCCCGCCGCGCGGTGACGCCCGTGGGCGCGACCAGCTCGACGAAGGTCACGAAGTGTCCATCGGAAAGCCGCCGTGCGAGACGCGACTTCTCTTTGCGTGGCGTCACCTCCACATCGGACGGCACTTCGAAGCGCGCCTGCCGTTCGGCTGGTTCAATGACCTTGAAGCCGTAGGCGCTGATGGCGTTGCGCATGGCCTTGATGTGTTCGGGACCGGTTCCGCAGCAGCCGCCGATGACATTGGCGCCGTTCTGCAGGTAGCGCTTGGCGTAGGTGCCGAGGTACTCGGGCGAAGTGAGGTAGATATTGCGGCCGTCGACGTTCTTCGGTTTCCCGGCGTTGGGCATGATGGCGATCGGCAGCTCGGTCAGTTCGCGCGCCCGTTCCAGCCAGGTCAGCATTACGCTGGGTCCCACCGTGCAGTTGACGCCGAGCACGTCGGGCTTCATCTCCGCCAGCTCGCGCACGAGTACTTCGGGACGCGCGCCGGTGAGGGACGAGGTGTCGTCGTTGATGGTGATCTCCGCGATCACGGGCTTGTCGCAGACCTCGCGCACGGCGAGAATCGCCTGCTCCAGCTCCTCGGGATAGATGAAGGTCTCGAGCACGAACAGATCCACACCGCCGTCGCAGAGCGCGCGGATCTGCCGGGCGAACAGCGCGCGCGCTTCCTCGCGGGCCAGCGGACCGAGCGGCTCCATCTGTATGCCCAGCGGACCGATGGATCCTGCGACATACAGCTCGTCGCCGGCCGCCGCGCGGGCGATTTCCGCGCCGCGCCGGTTGATGTCTTCCAGTTTGTCGAGCAGTCCGTGCGCCTCGAGCCGGGCCGGATTCGCGCCGAAGGTGTTGGTCTCCAGCACGTCGGCGCCCGCCTGCCGGTAGTCGCGGTGCACCTGTTCGACCAGTTCGGGCTTGCTGAGATTCAGCTCGTCGTAGCACTTGTTGATGAACACGCCGCGGCGGTACAGCTCCGTGCCCATGCCGCCGTCGAACAGCACGATATCCTTCGAAAGTTTTTCCAGGAAGGGGATGCGCATGCGGCGTCCTTTCTATCCGAGTCCGAGCTGCACGAGGTCGTGCATGTGAATGATACCGCGCGGCGCGCGATGTTCGTCGGTGACGATGAGCTGCGTGATTTTGTGCTTTTCCATCAGCTCCAGCGCGGTGGATGCGAGGGTGTGCGGAGGGATGGTCTTGGGTTTCGTGCTCATCACGTCCACCGCGAGCAGGTTGGTCATGTCGGTGTCGCGCTCGAGCAGGCGCCGGAGGTCGCCGTCGGTGATCATCCCCACGAGGCGGCGCTCGTCGTCAACCACGCAGGTCGCCCCGAGGCGCTTTGTGGTGATCTCGAGAATGGCATCCTTCAGCGGCACGGCCTGATGCACGACCGGCACGGCCTCGCCCGCGATCATGATCTGGTCCACCCGCAGGATCAGCCGCTTGCCCAGGCTGCCGCCCGGATGAAAGAGCGCGAAATCCTCCGGCGAGAAATCCCGCATCTTCAGCAGCGCCACCGCCATGGCATCGCCCAGCGCCAGCGCCGCGGTGGTGGATGCGGTGGGCGCGAGGTTGTGCGGACAGGCTTCCTCCTCCACGCCCGCGTCGAGCACGATGTCGGAGTGGTCGCCCAGCACGGAAGGACCCGCGTTTCCGAGCATGGAAATCACGCGCGCGCCGATGCGCTTGAAGATGGGAAGGATCTGCTTGAGCTCCTCGGTGTTGCCGCTCTTGGAGATCAGCAGCACCACATCCTCGCTGCGGACCATCCCGAGGTCGCCGTGAATGGCGTCCGCCGGATGCAGGTAAATCGCCGGCGTGCCCGTGCTGTTCATCGTGGCCACGATCTTCCGCGCGATCAGTCCGCTCTTGCCGATCCCCGTCACGATGACGCGTCCGCTGCACTCGAAAATCATCTTCACCGCGCGAGCGAAATCCCCGTTGATGCGCCCGGTGAGCGCCGTGAGCGCCTCGGCCTCGATACGGACGACCTCGCGGCCGTGTTCTATGATGCGTTCGTCTGACATGCGTGTTGTGTTGCTTGTGTTTGTGTCAGTGGGGGATGCATGCGCGTGCGGTGCCGCGCACATGGGCGCGGGAACCGTGCGCGGGACGGCATCACTCCCCGGTGAACTGCACGACGAGGCTGCGGGAGCGCGGCCGGTTGTCGTAGTCGACGAGGATGATCTGCTGCCAGGTGCCGAGCAGCAGCTTTCCGTCGCCGAATGGCACGGTCAGGCTCGGTCCGAGCAGCGACGCCCGAACGTGCGAGTGTCCGTTGCCGTCGTTCCAGGTTTCCTCGTGATAGTAGCGCGCGTTGCGCGGAATCAGCCGCTCCATCAGCAGCGTGAAATCCTTCTTCAGTCCGGGCTCGTACTCGATGGTCGTCAGCGCGGCGGTGGATCCGGGCACGAACACGAGCATGTGTCCGTTTTTCATCTTCTGCTTCTGCAGCAGCAGCGACAGACGGTCGGTCAGGTCAATCATATCGCTGTCGCCGCGCGTTTCGATGCTCAGTGAATCGTTCACAATGGTCATGCCGGGACTCCGTTCATATCATGTGCGGTGAGAATGCTGCGATTCTTTATATACATCAGCTGGTCGTCTTTCACAAAGAATGAATCCATGCCGGGCGCCTCGGCAGCCTCGAGGATGATATCGCTGTACAGCGTGCGGTCGCTTGTGAGGTCGCGTGCCTCGAAGCGCTGTTGCAGCACCGGCGGGGACTGTGCGCCCATTCCCATTCCGTCCGCGGCGGTCTCCGAGCCGCCGTTTTGCGTTTTTCCGCGTTTGCTCTTCTGAACGGGTTCATGCCAGGCCGCCATCAGCAGTGGCGGTTCGAAAAGCACATCCACATCGCCGCGCACGGCGCCGGCATCCACCATGTCGCGCAGTGCGGCGCTGACATCCTCTCCGCGCGGATGATCCTCCCCGAGCGGTTCGGGGTAGCGGTATCCGCGGAAAATGTCTTCCTCATTGATCTCCCGCCGCAGGGCGTTGATGCGGTCCATGTCCTGTCCGAGTCCCTCGGCAACGCTGCCGTCCTCGGCGGAGAGGCGATAGAACTGCATCCCCCCGAATGTTTCACGCGTGGCGTACACTTCTCCGTGCAGCGCGAGCACGAACGCGTACTCATCGTTGTGCCAGAGCTGTCTCCCGCTCGGGATGTCCACCGCCGTGATCCCGAGATGCTGCGGCATGTCGGGTTTGCGGTAGCCGTGCAGGTAGAGGCGTCCGGCATCGACGCCTTCGATGCCCACCCACCACGGCTCGCCGAGGAGGAGGTCGTTCCAGATCACCGCGCCGTCGCGTTCGCGCAGGCAGAAAAACCAGGCCTGCTTGCGCTCCGGATCGCGTACCTCGCCGATGATGCGTCCCTCTCCGTCGAAAAGGAAGCGCCAGATTACCGCGCCTGCGTCATGCGTCCACGCGGGCGGCCAGGGCTGGGATGTGCGTCGAAAGAGCTTCATGCGAGTTGGAATTCAGCGGTGCATCCGTCATTTTACAGAGCAGAAAAAATAACTTATCAGATAAAATCGCGACGTGCAACACCCGGAGCGCGGAGAGGAAAACGACGCAGCATGATGCAGCAGGAAGAACGGCCTCAGGAAGACCCGCAGGAGGGCAAGCGTACATACAGATATACCGTGGGCAGCATTGTCAGCTGGGCGATATTCCGCGCCGCGGCGGTGATCGGCGTGATGCTGCTGGTCAGCGAGTACGTACGCTGGCTGGATTACGGCACCTGGTGGGCCGCCACGCTGCTGCTCTTCTACGCCGCCGTGCTGCATCCGATGCAGATCCAGTACCGGATTTACAAGGACGAAACGAAAAACGTGATGGAGGGCACGCTGTGCTCCACCTGCCGGTATTTCGAACCCACGGGCGTCATGTGCTCGAAGCTCGACGAGCATGTCTCCGAGGATCACATCCCCTGCGAGGGAGAGCTGTGGGAGCCGAAATGAGGCAGGGAGGATGGAATGCACGCCGCATCGCTGATTGGAGAAACGACATGAGGGATACATATTTGCTGCCGCTCATACTCGCCGGCGGGATGCTGATGCTCTCCGCCTGCGGAGGCGGCGAGGATAAGCGGCAGGATGCCGCGGGTGATGCGGACATTCTCACGCAGGAGCAGCTCGCCGACCGGGGACAGCAGATTTTCCGTGACCGGAATTTCGGAAACATGGAAATCGCGTGTGTGGACTGCCACGCGGATTTCGACGAGGCGCTGGCGGACGATGACCGCATTCGTCCGGGACACAGCATTCTCGGCGCGCATCAGCGCGTGGAGACATGGAACGGCGAGTTTTCCGGCGACGGACTCCGCCGCACTGCCGCGGGCGCAGCGAAATGTGCGTACTATTTCCAGGAGCGCGGCACGAGCGTCGAAGACGCGCTGTCGCCCGAAGAGGCCGAGGCGCTGATGGCGTTTTACGCCTACATCTCGCCCGGCGACGAGGCGCCGCGGCTGGACTGGCAGGCCGTCACCTGGCCCGGCGATCCGGATTTCGATCCGGAGACGTTCGAAGCCGAGATCGAGGAGATCGAGAAGCTGCGCGGCGACCGCCGCCGCGGCGAAGAACTCTTCTCGCGTGCCTGTGCGCCGTGCCATGACACCGGCATCGGTCCCGCCACACGCCTGCTCAAGCGCAAATCCGACCAGGTTCCCCAGACCGTCCGCGCCGGCGAGGGCTTCATGCCTTTCTTCTCGCGTGACAAACTCAGCGATCAGGATGTGGCGGATATTCAGGCGTTCGTTTCAACGCAATAGCATCTGCGAACTCCGTCGCTGGGAGTACAGTTCTTCAGATCTTCTGAAGTCCAAAGTGCAAAGTGCAAAGCTCGCATCCCATCAAACGCAGGGCAGTATCTACGGGCTAGGCAGGAAGCAATAGATTTTCGAATCAGTACAGAGCTGTCAGGTCAAGAATTTGCACTTTGCTCTTTGGACTTTGCACTTGAATTGAATCACGTGTGGCAAATGTTTTGGTTGCTCAAATGGTAAGTGCGAAGAGGGTAGTTATCGGCATCGCCGGCGGCTCCGGCTCGGGGAAGACGACGCTGTGCGCGCGTGTCATCGAGCGGTTGGGGGAGGAGCGCGTGCTGCTGTTCCAGCATGACGCCTATTACTTCGATCTTTCGCGCATGCCGGTGCCCGATCCCGCGCGCATCAATTACGATCATCCCTCATCGCTGGAGACCGAGCTCTGTGCCGCGCATCTGCGCGAACTGCAGCAGGGCAGGAGCGTCGCTCAGCCTGTGTACGATTTTTCCACCCACCGCCGAACGCCCGAGACCCGTCTGCTTGAACCGCGTCCCGTCATACTCGTCGAGGGAATCCTCGTACTCGCCGAGCCCGCGCTGCGCGAGCATATGGATTTGAAAGTCTTCGTGGATGCCGACGCCGACGTCCGCATCCTGCGGCGCATGGAGCGCGACATCGGCGAGAGGGGAAGGACGCTCTCCTCCGTCCGCGACCAGTACTACAGCACCGTCCGGCCGAGCTACGAGCAGTTCGTCGCCCCCAGCCGCAGGCACGCTGATCTCATCATACCCCACGGCGGCCAGAACCACGCTGCGGTGGATGTGATTGCCACCTACCTCGAATCACGGATGTAAACCGATTTCGATCTCGATTTCGATTTCGATCTCGATTTCGATTGCGAGATCGCGTTCGATGTCGCTCTCGATATCACAGTCGCTCTCGATATCGCTATCGCAATCGTATTCATCTTCTTGTGACGGCGGACATGTATCCCATATACCGCTTCCCCCCGTGCTTCCGATAGACGTCGATCTCGTGCTTGTAGTGCTTGACCAGTCCCTTCATGTGCTTCATCCCTTCGAACCCGCTTTTGGCAATGCCCTTCACAGTGCCGGTAAACTGGCGGTAGAATCCCTCCAGAACATCCGAGCGATTCTCCAGATTGATGATCTCCAGACCGCGTTCCTCGAGCAGCGCTCGGAGTCCCTGCGGCGTCAGGATTTTGTGATCCGGACTCTCCCATACCTCGCTGACGTAGGTCGGCACGTCATCCTCCAGCCAGCAGGAGTCCGAGAGCAGCAGCCATCCCGGGGTGCCGAGAACGCGCAGCGTCTCCTTGAGCACGCGTGTCGGCGGATAGCCCGAGAACATGCCCTCGAGCAGGACGACCTGGAAGCGCGAGGGACGGAAGTTGGTCTGCACGGGCGCCATGAACTGCGCGGAGACGCGGTCCTGCAGTCCCCGCTCGGCGATGGCCATCTTCGCATGGAAGATGCTCTCCGCATCCTCCTCAATGCCGATCAGACGTCCCGCGAAGTGCTCCGCAAGCGCGATAAGGTTTTCTCCGAGCCGGCATCCCATCAACAGCAGTTCGGCATCGGGATCCGAGCGCAGTTCCGGCGGAATCTGCGCGACCAGGGCGCGGCTGAGTTTGGGTCCGCCGGGAGTGAGATGAACGGGAAAAAGCTGTGCAGAGGATTCCGACATGATGAAGATCTTAATATTGATGGGAAGAGAGTAAAAACGGTGTCAGTTTGGCTGTACCAGCGCCTCTTTCAGGAAACGTCCGATGGAAATCAGCGAACCAAGCAGTCCGAGCAGGCAGCCGCCGAGCACAAGCAGAGCGTAGAACGACCAGCTGACATGAATACTGACCAGCAGATCCTCGGAGAGCGGCTGGATGAAAAATGAAAACACGATTTCGATGAGCAGCGAAGCGATGATGCCGCCGAGCATGCCGTGGAAGACGCCTTCGATCAAAAACGGCGCGCGGATGAACATGGGCGTGGCCCCAACGAGTTTCATCGTACGGATGATGTGGCGCTTGGCGTAAATAGTCAGCCGGATGGTGTTCGCCACCAGTATGACGGCGCTGAGCGCGAGCATGATGCCGATGAACAGCGTGGCGACGGTGAACGCCCGGGCGCGCCGGTCGATCAGTTCGAGCAGCTGCTTTCGGTAATGCACGCTCTCGACCAGCTGCAGTTTCTCCACGCGCCCCGCAATGACGGCCACACTGTCGCTGGTCGTGTATCCCTCCCGGATGGAAAGCCGGAAGCTTTGAGGCAGGGGATTATCTTCGAGGATGTCGTCGAAGCTCTCACCGAAATCCCGCTCGAAAATCTTCGCCGCGTCCTCTTTCGAGACGAACACGACCTCATCCACGCCGGGAATGCTCGTGAGGATGTCGTTCATCTCTTCCTGCTGGCGCTCGTTGATGTCGGTATCGAGGAAGACCTCGAGGTCCACTCGTGAGCGGATCTGCTCGACGAAGCCCGCGAAATTCATCGTGATGATCGCGAACACGCCCAGCAGCAGCAGGGAGATGCTGACCGTGAACACAGTGATCAGCGAGGCCGCCCTGTTGCGCCTGAATCCCGCGAAACTTTCCTTCAGCGTGTAGGAAACACTCATAGAGCCACAGTTTATCCGCATCCAAGCTAGGTTTTTCACACCGATTCTGCAAGGAGGAGCAGGAGCTCATGCTCCTGCTCCTGCTCGAAGAATTTCCGTATCTTGACCGCATGAGCAAACAAGATACCCAATCTCCGCAATACGCGTACACATTCGACGAACTCCTCTCCATCATGAAGCGGCTGCGAAAGGAATGCCCGTGGGACCGTGAGCAGACGAACGACAGCATCAAGGGCCATACGATCGAGGAAGCCTTTGAGGTCGTCGAGGCCATTGATCACCGCAACGACTACGACCTCCAGCATGAACTGGGCGACCTCCTGCTGCACGTGGTGTTCCACACGGAAATAGCCGCCGAGGACGACCGCTTCACGATCGAGGACGTGCTCCGCGCCATCATCGACAAACTGGTACGCCGGCATCCCCACATTTTCGGCGATACCGAAGTGCGTGACGCGGGTGACGTGAAGCGCAACTGGGAACAGATCAAAATGGACGAGGGACGCGAATCGGTCATCGACGGCGTGCCGCGGTCACTGCCGGCCCTGCTCAAGGCCTATCGTATGCAGGACAAGGCCTCCAAGATCGGCTTCGACTGGGAGCGCGGCGAGGATGTCTGGGCGAAGGTGCATGAGGAAATCGAGGAACTGCGCCTCGCGGTGGAGGGCGAAAACAGCGAGGACATCGAGGAGGAGATCGGTGACCTGCTGTTCTCAATCGTCAATTACGCGCGCTTCCTGCACGTCAATCCCGAAGACGCCCTGCGCCGTACTATCGACAAATTCGACCGCCGCTTCCGCCATGTCGAAAAGCGCCTCCGCGAGCAAGGCCGCGAACCGGGGGATGCGACGCTCGATGAAATGGATGGGTACTGGGATGAGGCGAAGCGCTCGGAATAAATAAGCGCAAAGTGCAGAGTGCAAAGTGCAAAGTCTGATCGACCAACCTTTGCACTTTGCACTTTGTCCTTTGCACTTCTACTGCAACATCGGTTCCAGCTTTTCCAGGATTTGAATAGTCGACCCGGCTCTCTCAGCCACGAAGCGCCCGGCGATCTGGCCGGATTCGGCGCGGAGAGATTCGTCGTCGAGGAGGCGGCGGAGGCTGCGGTAAAGGTCCTGCCGGTCGCGCACGATGATGCCGCCGCCGGCGTCGGCCAGCTCGCGGGCCTCCTGGCTGTTGCCGATCTTCGGTCCGTAGAGCACGGGGATGCCGTAGGCCGCGGGCTCCAGCGTGTTGTGCACGTTGCTCTTGAATCCCCCTCCCACGAAGGCGACATCTGCCGCGGCGTACAGCGGCAGCAGGATGCCGATACTGTCGACGATGATCACACGTTCGCCGCTCCAGGATTGCAGGTAGGAGAAGCGGATGGAGTCCGCCTTTCCCGCGAGACGGAATTCCAGCCATTCGAGATGATCCAGCGTGGGTTCGTGCGGCACGATGATGCACTGCAGGGAGGGATCGTGATCCAGCAGCTTGAACAGCACGGGGAGGAGGACCTCCTCGTCCTCGGGCCAGCTGCTGCCGGCGACCAGCGTCCGGCGTCCCTCGCGCACCCGCTCCGGCAGAATCCCGCGCGCCCGTGATTCCGCTGCCTTGCCGGCGACGCGGTCGTAGCGCGTGTCGCCCACGGCGCGGACTTCGGCGTGCCGCAGTCCCAGCCGACGGAAATGCTCCGCATCCTGCTCGGATACGGTGAGAATGACATCCATCACGTCGTAGACGCTGCGGTGGAAACTTCGCACGCCTGGGAGGAGGCGTCCCGAATCCCCGCGCAGCGTGGCGTTGGCCAGCATGACGGGGATATTCATCCGGGCGCAGGTCCACACGTGATTCGGCCAGACGTCGTAGCGGATGAACACCGCCGCGGTCGGACGCATCAGCTCAAGAAACGCCCGAGCGCGCCAGGGCGTGTCGAAGGGGATGTACACGACCGCGTCGATCTCGCGGTAGCGGAGGTTGTTTTCGTAGCCGGACGGCGAGAAAAAGGACGCGATGACCACCAGGTCGGGCATCCGCCGCCGCAGCTGCTCGATGATGGGCTTGGCCTGCTCGAATTCTCCCATCGACGACGCGTGCACCCACAGCCGCGGTGTGCCGGGATTGTTTCGCATGAACACCCGCAGCCGCTGCAGGGAAGTGGCGCGTCCGCGCAGTCCCCGCCGCACCTTCCGGTTGAACAGCCAGAGCACCCGGAACGCCAGCCAGAGGGGGGGAAGAACAAGAGAACTATACAGGAACATCCACATGGAAGAAATGAAATTCAGAGTGTCATGGAAAAAGGGAAAGGTACGACATTTCCGTGGAATGCCTGATATGGAAGGAGGTTTCCTCACAATTCCTTCGGCGGAAGGAAGGCTGACGATTCCATTGGAGAGTGAGGATAGCTTATCCTGAAAATAAGATCATAAACACTTGCGTCGTGGGATTTTTTTTTTTTATATCTTATTCCATTAGCCAAGGCAATCCACATAATCAGAGAAACGGCTCTCTAATATTACCGGGAAATCTTGGACTTTGCGCCACAAAGGTGATACATCGTTTGTCTGACCAGCGAAGAGGCAAGGCATGGAGTCTGGGGATGCAAAAACTCACCGCGTGAGGGGGAAGCGACGTTAGCAGTCGTCACTGCGGGGGCAAGGCCGGGGCAGAGGACACGCGGCGAGGGAAGAGGGTTTGCCTGATTCTGATACCGCAACGTCATCCGTGACAATACTGGAACATCGAGACAACGTACCGACCGGTACTTGCATGCCGCCTGATCGCCACCCGAGCATCAGGTGTACAGGCCCGTACCACCGACTGCAATAATCAACAGCCGACCTCGCGGACCTGAGATTCCCGCAAAGAAAGATCAGGTTCCACAAGGCCGGCATTTCGAGTCTGTCGACTCACCACAAATAATGGTTTTTATCATGAGAAAATCAAAGAAATTATCTCGTCCAGGAATCGAGTACTGTGGTACCGGTTATTACGGAACCGTGGGAGGAATCTTGCGGCCACAGTTCTCAACATTCCTCTGCATCGCTTGCATGGTATCGCTTGTCGTCGTAGGCTCACCGATAATACTCATCGCTCAGACCGAATGGAAAGACAACTACGTGACGCTCGCGGCAAACGACCAGACCAACCCATCGATTGCACGTCCGTCGAACACGGAATACACGGTGATCGTCTGGGAGGACCAACGGGACGGAGGGAAGGACATCTACGCACAGAAAATTGACAACGTGAATGGCCTGCCGCAGTGGACACCGGTGGACGGTGTTCCGGTGTGCACGGCGTCATACAACCAGACCAATCCCCGCGCGGCCTACGATTCGCTCGGCCACGTGATCATCGTGTGGGAGGACGGACGCGGAGAAAACAGCACAAGCTCCGTGTTCGCACAATGCCTTGACGTGAGCAACGGCTCGACAAACTGGCAGACGAACGGCATCGCCGTCTGCGATACCTCCGCCGATGCCCGGCAGCCGCGCATCGTGGGTGTCGCCGAAGGCGCATTCATCGCTTGGGTGGATTCGCGAAATTCTCTCGATGTGGCCGACAGCACGAACCGGGACATCTACCTGCAGTATCTGTATTCGCAGACGGGCAACTGGCCGACGGGCAGCGGTGTGACCTGGAGGTCCTGTGGGATTCCGGTCTCCGGGGATACCACCGGTCTGCACGACGACTGCACTGTCGAACTTGCCCGGGATGCCTGGTGGAAGCCTGCGGTCGATGCGAAGGACAAGGACGGCGTGGTGCTTGTGTACGAAAGCAGGAGAGGCATGAGCGGGACCGGAGGAGCGGATTCCATCTACTTCGTCTATGCCGATAGCTACGATGCCGATGGCAACTGGCGCTGGCGTTCGCAGGACATTCGCTGTGCCACGAACGACGAGGAGCAGCTCAATCCCCGTGTCGTGGTCCTTGGAACCATGCACGGGACCGGTGATTCGGTTGCAGTGATTGTCTGGCAGGATGCGCGCGAGGATCCGACGGATATTCAGTATGACATCTACGGCCAGGTCATCGAGAAACACACCGGGAATATCATCGGAACCGTGACGGGGAACGCCGTCTGCACGGCGGATTACACGCAGCGGTATCCGGAACTCTCGCTCTACGAGATCGAGGAGCAGGTCGGACAATCGTACGGCGCGCGCGTGATCTGCGTCTGGGAGGACCTGCGCAATACCGGCTCCACCGGCATCGACATTTACTGCGCGGTGATGGATGCGGTGACGATGATCATCGCCACCGGCACGGGGACGGACGGCGAGGAAGTCTGCCGCAATGCGAACGATCAGCGGTATCCGATGGTGGATAATTTCCCGGGATATCAGGATGCATACATCGTCTGGCAGCACGATTACAATGATGATTTCTCTGACGTGTGGTATCAGGGTATCGACCTCGGTGAGCTGCAGTTCACCTGGACGCAACCCGTCGGTCTGGCGGTCACCGAGGCGAAGGACTCACAGGTCAAACCACAGGTGGGCGGGGACGTGTTCGTATATGCGGATCGTCGTCGCAACCCGATTTCGTACGACAACAGGAATGACTGGAATGTGTACGCGGAAACGCCGGGCGAGTGCGTCGGCGACAAGTACATGGCCTGGCGCGACATGTTCGCGGAGGTCACAACCACGGGTGACGCGGGTCACATGCGATTCGTGGTTGATGCGGAGTTCAATTCCCTGGTTGTTTGGGAAGAACCCGGTGAGCGAACCGGTGAGCAGAACGTCTACATCCAAAAGCTGGATGCGGACGGCGTCCCGCGCTGGGAGAACAGCGGAATCAAGCTGAACACGAACCGATTCGCGTCCCATCCCGAGGTGACCATCAGCGACAGCACGGGTGGTGCCCAGGTGGTCTGGCACGAGCGGAATGGTGTGACAGACTCGATCTGGTATGCGAAGCTGAGTCCGCTGGGTGCATTTACGACGAAACAGAACGTCGCAGCAGGGAAAGGTCCTGTCATCGATTACACAGACTATGTTACCGGTGGTGGAACATCGATCTATCCGGCCTTTATCGCAGGGATTGTCTCGAATGCGTGGTTCCCAGTGAACGTATGGCACTGGGGAGGTGCCGGCGTATGGTCAGCCACAGCCACCGCTGGAGGGCCAACATATTGGCCTTCAGTGCCTGAGGAGGTTCTCCTACGATCGTCAATGAATGGTGGATGGCATCTTGTAGCATTTTCTTCACGCGGAGGATCCGCATATTTAACACCTACAGTTTGTGGGAGTGCGGGTGTGTCGTTGAGCCACCCCGCGACCACAGGCGATTCGCTTCGTGGAGTAGCTATCGACCGGGATGACAATGCGACAACAGCCGTGAAGCATGGCTGCATCGTCTACAGCATGGCACCCACGGGAACGACTCTCATGAATCTGTATTCGATACATCTTGACCCTAATTATCCCATCGCAGTAGATGCGCCGTATACACTTATCACCGCAGGCGCAAACCAGGGCGCGCGCTATCCGGCTCTCTGTCCCGACACCTGCGCGATCACCGCGAATCAACGTGCGGGTCTGCTTCTGGCATGGGACTGGGAGTACCAGCAAGGCGGGGTGCAGAGTCACAAGGTGCTGACGAATCAGCTGACGTTTTCGGATCGGTACTGGATCTTCACTGGTTCCCCCCATATCACGGTTTCCGATACGACGACGCATATCATGTATCCCGATATCGCGCGCGTTCGCAGCAGCGCGGTTCCGGGCGACACGGCGGCCTTCGTGGTGTGGGAGAGTGCACTTGAGGTGTGCGGCACAACCAGGCCGGTCGAGGTTGCGTGCAACTGGGTGATCTATGATTCCCTTTCCATGCGGCGAGGCAAGCAGTGGTCGTGGGCGAAGCAGGCAAGTCCGGGAAGTGGCACGTATACGCAGCTGAAACCAATGGTGCAGACCTCGAAGGACAATTCGGTCAATGTGTTCTGGTACGACGGCCGCGGAGCGTCGGACCTTGTCATGGGCACGCGCCTGTGGGGCGATTCCACGGTTATCGGCTGGGCGAAAGAAAAGCGGGAGCATCCGGAGATTCCTCCTGCAACGATCCGGCTGGGCGAGCATTATCCGAATCCGCTTTCATTGTCCCGGTCAAGTGTGTCGACCATCGCCGTCGAGGTTACGGCGGAGACGGAGGTGAGTCTGAAGATCTACGACAATCTCGGTCGCGAACGGGCCACGGTCTACGAAGGCGTCCTGACTGCAGGGTCGCATTATCTGCAATTCAATGCGGCAGGACTACGTCCGGGATCCTATTACTACGTGTTGCGCGGCACGGATGCGATCGCGACGCGTGGCATTATCATCCTGCGATGAACCTGATGATGTCTCAGCGTGACATCTGAACAACGCGGTCGAACCTCCGGGCATTGTTTTGCCCGGAGGTTCGACCGGTCCATGAATGCATTACGGCCAGCATATCGTCTTTCAGTGAGGAAACGAAAATGAAACATGTCATAGACGGCAGCATCACAATCGTGCTGGCAGTTCTTCTCCTGGCACCGGGTGAACTGTCTGCGAATACGGACAGCCTCCGGTATTCCATGCCGCTGAGCATCACCGCGAATCGTGGTCAATGGGATGACCACGTACGGTATGCGATCATCGGGAACGGCTCGGCGCTATGGTTCTGCGATGATGAAATCGTGATCGAACGACCGGCGGATATGCAAGCGATACCCGGTGAATCTCCCGGCACGGGTCACGCTTCTGGGACCGAGGTGACACGAATCGCTTTTCCCAACAGGAGTCCGCAGTTCTCACTGCAGGCGCTCGACACGCTCCGGGGCGTGGCGAATTTCTACCGGAACAATGACCGGAATACGTGGTTCGAATCCGTGCCGACGCATGGCGGTATCAGGTACAGGGGAATCGCGGAGGGCGTGGATCTGGAGGTTCGATGCAGGCAAATCAGCGGTGTCAATCAGGAAAATACCGACCAGATAGAGTGGAATATCACATATTCTGATCAGTCGGATCAACAAACTGTGGCAACGGTATCGAATGGGAGCCGACAGGTGCGATCCTGGCTGAATGCGCAGGACCTGCATTCATTTTTAAGCAGTGTGGGGTACGATACTCATCCTAATCAGGCGAGCCATGATCAATATTATGGAATTGCAGCTGAAAATGCGACCGTCGCAATGCTTGGACGTACGCTTAATCCGAATTTTCCCGTCAGCAATGCCTTTCAGGGTGTAAAACGTGATTCACTCGATTATGTAGTCGTATGTTACGATGTGGCTGAACGATATGTGAGATTCAGTACATATCTTGGTTCGGACGCGAATGATACTTTTTGGCCGCCTCTTCAATCTGCAATTATGGAACCTGGGTTAGGGACAAGTAGATCAGGGAACCTCAGGGTCAGTTCGGGAGAGGTTATCCTCGGTCTTGCAGGTGGCGCTGAATTTCCAATAGTTCGGAATCTTCCGGGTGCGTCGCCGCCGGAACGGCCCGTCAGTCAGGCTGTGCTCGCGAAACTCGATACTGCAGGTCATCTTACGGCATCCACGTTTCTCGGGGGACCGGGGGTTGTCAACCCGTATTGCATCCAACTTCATGATGGCAAGCTCTATTTTTACGGAGGCGTGATTGGTAAGCCTCTGCGTCAAATAACTCTTGATGCAGTAGAATCGGTTGCAGAGCTCGACAGCTGGGTGGATGCAGCGTGCGGATATTTCGCCGTGCTTACCAGCGATCTCGATTCCCTCCTATACGCTACCTATCACGATCCAACTTCGAAGCAAGGCGGTTGGCTAAACACTGCCCGTAGCCCTGTGCTTGCGGTTTCGGAAATAGATGGCAGTGTATCGATACTTATTCTGAAGACTAGATCCGATGAAAACGAAACTCCTCTGATACACCCTGAAATGACTCAATCGGTTGTAAAGGAGCAAGGCGTCGGTGCCTACGTTGTCTCGTTATCTCCGTCACTGAATTCATACGAATATGCGACGTATCTCGGTTTTCATGACAGGGCTTTCTACCCGAGTAACCTGTGCTACGGGAGAAATGGAGATATCTATGTTGCCGGATATGCCTGGACACGGGGTGAGGTGGATACCTTAGAAATACCTGGCGTTTGGCGGCGCTATACTGCGGTGGGCAATTACCAACGCTCTCTGGTTGTATTCCATCTGAGCCCTGCAGGCAAGCTGCTGGGGGGACTGGAGTTGGGAACAAATGCCAGTGGAGCTGTTGAACATCTCGCCCCGGATTTCTGCGGAGGGATAACGATGAGCGGATACTTGATCGACGATGTGCATGATGGATTGCGTATGCCATTTATCAATGAGATTGATACGACGCTCAACTGGTGGAAAAACGGAACGCAACAATGGGAACAGTTCATCGTTTCGTTTGACGAGCAAACCATGCAACCGACACTATCATCTCTCTGGAATCACCGGTATGTGCAACCGGGTGTCGAGGGCGGGCACTCCATTCAGTCCCGCGCCAATGGGTATTTACTATGGAGTACCTGGTATAGACACAATACACCTTCGTTTCCGGGTGACTGGCACATGCTCGGTCCGGTCGACATGGTCGGATATTGCGCCGCCGACATCCGCATCCCCACGCCCTGCTGGACTATTCTCTGCGACATCCAGGCGCGCGATACGCTGCGTATTGAACGCAGACGCGGATACGCCATACCGCCAGAGTTCGATGTGCAGTATGAAGTCTCGAATGCCAGCACGCTGAAAGAGGCGCAGATCCTGCAGGCGCTGATCGAGATTCCGCCGGGATTCGAACTGGTGTCCGGCCAGCCCGCGCAGCCGATGACGCCGGCGCTGATCACACCGGGAACATCCGCGACGTGTACCTGGCGGGTTCGTGTTACGAACCCAGCTGTTCTCCTCGACACGGCGCTGATCCGCTGCCGGGTGATGTACTACGATCCGGAGTCCGGTGAGACATATCCCGCCGCGGAGGAACTCTGCGAGAAGGATATCGTGATCGTGCGCTTCGATGAGCCGGAAAAGGATATCGTCTGCACGATCGACGGTCCGGATTCACTGTTCTGGACCGGCAGCGGTTTCGCCGCGACTGTAAATGGCGCGACTGGACCGATCCGGTACACGGCCACCTACACGAATCTGGAATCCGACACGATCGATATCACACGATTTCATTTCAGTGCGTTGGAGCACTGCTCCGTTATCGGTGGTCCCGTGCGTCCTGGAATTCGACTGGCTCCCGGTGCCTCGCATGTGCTGCCCATCGACATTGCAGTGAAAGCGATGCCGCATGCACGCATGATTCGCGTTGAGGCCGAAGCCCGTGACTCATATGATGTTCCGATCAGCAGCTGCACGGCGGAAACCCATGTCCCGGGCGTCAGGGATCTGCCGTGCGCGGTGAGCGGTCCCGCGCAGATTCGCTGGTACCCGAAATCCGGTCTGGCCTATCCAGGACTGCTTGCACTAACGCTGCACCTGGACAATCCGCTCGATACGGTCCGCACGAATGTGCGCGCATGGGTCGATACGTCCTCGGCTCCGCATCTGTCGCTCGCCGGCGGTGAGGTGCCCTCGCGCGGGCCGGTGGACATCGCAGCCCGAGGGACATACGATCCGTACTGGCGCTTCGTGCTCGCGTATCCGCCGTCCTCTCCCGCGCGCGATACCATTCGCTTCATCTATGAAACCGATGGTATGCAGTACGAATGCATGTACGTGATCGAAATCGAGGTCATCCTGATCGAAAAGAGCGTGATCTGCGATCTCACGGGGACGGATTCACTCTCCATCACGCAAATCCAATCGCGCGCGCAGGCACAGCTCCACTACACGCTCACCAACACTGGCACGGTGACGGTTGATGTGGATCGGTACGAACTTGCCATCACTCCTGCAGCGGGATTTTCCGAAGCAGGACTCGTCAGTCTCGATCCGCTCACGCGTCCGGGTGGGAGCATCGATCCGGGGAATGACATCATGCTGGATTGGAACCTCCGTGCGCTCATCCTTCGTGCAGCGCGCACGGCGGAGTGCACGGTCACCGCATACGATGCAAACGACAGCGCGCTTGCGGTGTGTACGCATGAGATCACGCTTGAAGGACTCGACGGACTGACCTGCAGCATGTCCGCGACGGATACGGTGCGCTTCAACCGAGGAGAGCTGCGCTATGATCCGGATCCTGCAACGGCGCACTTCACACTCGAGAACCTGCTCGACACGCAGGAAACGAACATCGAAGCACGGATCGATCTTTCGCAGGTGCCGCGGTTCGCTCTCGATCAATCGGAGACCGCGAGCAAAACCATCGCCGTGATCGATACGCATTCCACCGCGAATATCACCTGGCAGCTCATCCCGCAGCCGGTCCCGCAGTCCGAGAGCCAGGAGGTGATCGTACGCTACCGGTCTGACCAGCAGACGGAATGGAAGGAGTGCCGCACGGATATCTTCATCGAGGCCTGGCCGGAGGAGGCGACGGTTGCCTGCGCGAGCGGCGGACACGATTCCCTGTACGCCGACCTGCATTACGAGCAGTACATCCCCGATCCGCTGCATGTATCCTACACCGTGACGAATACGGGTACGGTAGCGTTGACGGGTTGCGAAGCCTCCATCATCCTGCCGTCGGAGTTCGCGCTGGCGGGATCGGACAGCACGCAGAGCTTTACGTCTCCGGCGTACGCAAACGAACCGGGCGGACCCGTATCCGAAGGCACCATCCTGCCGAACGCATCCTGCACGCGGTGGTGGAAGATCACGCCGACGCAGGCGATCGCGGACACCGCTCCGAAACTGATACGCTGGCAGTGGACGAGCGACCAGCAGGGCGCGCAGAGCGGCTGTGAACGCACGATGTACCTCATCCCGCAGAACCCGCAAAGCATCGTGCTCACGCCGCTGCACTTGTACTTCGAAGCCGAACGCGGCGGTGCGCTCCCCGCGGAACAGCACGTGCAGCTGTGGACGGGCGGGGGACTGGCGATGCCGTGGACAGCACAGCTGTCCGAATGGTGGCTTGACGCCCAACCAGTGAGTGGCAGCCAATCCGCACAGATCGCCGTGCAGCCGAACAGCACGCAGCTTGCGGAAGGCGCACACGGCGCGCAGCTCCTGCTCGCCGCCACACCGGTGAATCGCCAGGTCGCGGTGACGTATGTCATCCGCAGGAGCACAGGTATAGGAGAACCTCCCACGCCGGGAGGACTTACCCTCGATGCCTGGCCGCAGCCGGTACCGAGCGGCACGAGACTGCATGTCCGCATCGGCGGTCCAGTCGGGGAACATCATTCCGGCGCCACCATCCGTCTCACCCTGCATGATCTGCTGGGACGCGAGCGCCTCTCGCAGGAGATGGAATCAGGTCACACCACGACGATCGATCTCGGCGCCGCGCATCTGACCGCGGGCGTGTACCTGCTGCGGGCAGTGTCGGAGGATGGGTTACAGGTTGCGAAAATGGTGTCAGTGGTCAGGTAGCTCGCCGTCTGTGCTGCGTGGAGTGATTCAACCGGTTGGTGTGGGCGGCGCGATTCGTTGCATCTCAGGGCAGCGTTAAATATTTTCCATGTTTACTATCAATGCACGGAATCGTTTGCAACCTCAAGAAGATCACCCGCGCCAGCCATTCGAAGCATCCAACATGACAGGAGCCGAGAAACCCTCCGACGATCAGGACACCGGGACACGTGAAACCGGTAGTGATCGAGACGGTGTGGACATTTCCGTCGTCATCCCGTCCTATAATGAAAAGGATTCCATCCCCGAACTCACCGCGCAGCTGACGAGCGTGCTCGACGGCATGCGCGCGCGCTGGGAGGTCTGGTACGTGGACGACGGCAGCCACGACGGTTCCGCGGAAGCGCTGCGCGCGCTGCATGCGAAGGACCCGCGCTTCAAGATGATCCGCTTCCGGCGGAATTACGGGAAGTCCGCCGCGCTGGCGGTGGGATTCGAGCAGGCGCAGGGACGCTACGTCATTACGATGGATGCCGACCTGCAGGACGATCCCTCGGAGATTCCCGCCCTGGTCGCGAAGCTCGACGAGGGATTCGACATGGTCTCGGGATGGAAAAAGAAACGCTACGATCCCATCTCCAAGACCATCCCGTCGAAGTTCTTCAACTTCGTGACCGGCAAGCTCTCGGGCATCGACATTCACGACTTCAACTGCGGACTGAAGGCATACCGCGGGGAAGTGGTCAAGACCGTCAATCTCTACGGCGAAATGCATCGCTACATTCCCGTCCTGGCGAAAATGGCGGGCTTTACCGTCACGGAGATGGTCGTCCAGCATCATCCCAGGAAATACGGCAGCACGAAATTCGGGCTCAGCCGCTTTTTCAAGGGATTCCTCGACCTGCTGACCGTCATGTTCACCTCGCGCTATACGCAGCGTCCCCTGCACGTTTTCGGTTCGCTCGGCGGTATCATGTTCCTGGCCGGCTTCCTGATCAACGCCTGGATGACCGTCGAATGGCTGATGGGCTACCCCGTCGGCAACCGTCCCATGCTGCTGCTCGGCATCCTGCTCATGCTGCTCGGCATCCAGCTCATCTCCACCGGACTCCTCGCGGAGATGGTGACCAAGAGCGGTGCCAGCGCGCGCGACTACAGCGTGCGCGAAATGCTGAAATAGTTTTTCCATCAATCTGATACATCCATGTCCGACTCCATTGTGTACAAGGCCGACTGCCGTCACTTCCGCGGCGACATCCCGTGTCGTCCCCACAAGCAGGAAGGCGTGCACTGCGCCGACTGTCCCCATTACGATCCCACAGACCGCAACATCCTGATCATCAAGCTCGGGGCGATCGGCGACGTGATCCGCACCACGCCGCTGCTGCAGCGCCTGCGGAAGGAATATCCCGGCGCGCGCATCTGGTGGCTGACGCAGTCGCCGGAGGTGCTGCCGTCCACCGTCGACATCAAGCTGCGCTTCGACATGGCCAGCGTGATCTCGCTGCTGGCGGTGAATTTCGACGTGGTGATCAATCTCGATAAGGACCGCGAGGCCTGTGCTATTCTCGACCGCCTCGAGGCCAGCGTCAAGAAGGGCTTCACCATCCGCAACGGGATCTGCGCACCCATCGACGCCGACGCAGAACACAAGTTCCTCACCGGCATCTTCGACGATCTCAACAAGAAGAATACGCGCCATTACGTGGAGGAAATGTTCGAGATCTGCGGCTACGACTGGCAGGGTGAAGAGTACATTCTCGAAGCGGAAGAGGAGTTCGATCTGGAGGCGGCGGCGAAGCGGCTGGGACTGCTGCTCGACACGAACAAGCCGATCATCGGACTCAATACCGGCTGCGGAGGACGCTGGACGAGCCGCCTGTGGCCCGAGGAGCACTGGCGCCGGCTCGCGCGCGAACTGATCGATCACGGCATGCAGCCGCTGTTCCTCGGCGGCGCGCAGGAGCATGAAAAGAACGACCGCATGGCACGGAAATCCGGCGGACTCTATCTCGGGCATTTCCCGCTGAAAACCTTCATCGCGCTGATGAACAAATGCGACGTCATCGTCTCGGCGGTAACCATGGCCATGCATATCGCCATCGGACTGCACAAGCCGCTGGTGCTGTTCAACAACATCTTCAATCCGAAGGAATTTGAGCTGTACGGCCGCGGTGAAATCCTCGAACCGTCGAAAGAATGCACCTGCTTCTTCCAGCCCACCTGCCAGCGGGATGACTATCGCTGCATGGATCATCTCGAGGTCGACCGCGTACTGGAAGCGGTCAATCGCTGGGCGGAGATGAAGGGGAGCGGCGCCCCGGCATGAGAATCGTGCTCGTCGGCACGGCCTATCCCCTGCGCGGCGGCATTGCGCATTACGTGGGCCTGCTCTGGAAGTACCTTTCCCGCCGGCATGACGTCCGCGTCGTCACGTTTTCCCGCCAGTACCCGAAACTGCTTTTCCCCGGAAAGTCGCAGGAGGAATCCGGCGACGCAGGCATCCCCATCGACAGCGTGCAGTGGATCGACTCGATCAATCCTTTCAACTGGATCCGCACCGGTTTCCGCGTGCGCGCGCTGCGTGCGGACCTGATCGTCTTCAAGTTCTGGATGCCGTTTTTCGCGCCGTCCTACGGTACCATCGCCGCCATCGCGCGCCGGGGCCGCCACACGAAAACGATGTTCATCTGCGACAACATCATTCCCCACGAACGGCGTCCGGGCGACAAACTGCTGACGCGCTTCGCCTTTCGCTACATCGACAGCTACGTCGTGCAGTCGCGCGCGGTGGAGCGGGATCTGCGGAAGTGGCACCCGGATCCGCTGACCAGCTATCTGCCGCATCCCGTCTATGAAATCTTCGGGGAGGAGGAGGAGCGTCTGGCGGCACGCGCGAAACTCGCGCAGGTCGATCCGGCGATGACGCTCACCGATGACGAGCGTGTCATGCTGTTCTTCGGATACGTGCGCGACTACAAGGGACTCGACGTCATCCTCGACGCCATGCCGTCGATTCTCGAGAAGATGAAAGTCCGTCTGCTGGTGGTCGGCGAATTTTACAACAACGAGCAGAAATACCGCGACCAGGTTCGGCGGCTCGGCGTGGGTGATTATGTGGTTTTCCATTCCGACTATGTTCCAAACGAAGAAGTCGGCACGTATTTCTCCGCCGCCGACGTGCTGACGCTGCCGTACAAGTCCGCGACGCAGAGCGGCATCATTCAGATCGCGTACAATTTCCACAGGCCCGTCATCGCCACCGACGTGGGCGGACTCGGCGAGGTGATCGTCGACGGGCGCACCGGCGCCATCGTGCCGCCCGAGGATCCGCATGCGCTTGCGAAGGCAGTCGTCGATTTCTTCGCGCACGACCGCTTCGCGGACTACCGGGCGAATGTCATCGAGGAAAAGAAACAATATTCATGGGAGCACATGGCGGAGGGCATCGAGGAACTGTATCACCGGAGCATCGAGAATCGACGGAGCTGAATCCCATGGCCAAGACGAAAAAGACGAAAAAGCAGACCGCGAAAAAGGGGACGGAGCACATCCTTTCCACATGGAATCTCGATGAGATGCTGGATCGATACATCTGGCTGCTCATCCCGCTGCTCGTCCTGCTCTACTACTGGTTCAGCATGGGCTCCACCGGTTTCTACCAGGACGACGAGATCGGCCATTACCGCAACATCCGGCAGTTCTGGGGCGATCCGTTTTCCATCATGGGAAATCAGCCCAAGCCCGGCTGGAAAATCCTCATGGTCGTGCCCGGGCTTTTCGGTTTCCCCGGCGTGGCGCTCGCGCATTGTTTCATCGCGGCGCTCACCGTCGTGATGACCTACAAGCTCGGCCGCGCGATGAAGATGAAAAACGCCTCCATCGCGGCCATTCTGCTCGCCGCCCAGCCGCTGTTCCTGCAGCTGTCCTTCCGCTCCTACAGCGAAATCACCGCCGCGCTGTTTCTCGTCCTGTCGCTGTTCTTTTATTACCGCGAACAGTGGATATGGGCCGCAATCACATCCTCCTACATCTTTTCCATCCGGCAGGAGTTCGCGCTGGTCAGTCTCGGCCTCGGGGTGATATTCCTCATGCGGAAGCAGTGGGTGCCCTTCCTGCTGCTGGCGTGGACGCCGGTCGCGCTGGCGCTGATCGGCTGGCTCGCCACCGGCAATGCCATGTGGCTGATTGACGACATGACGCGCATCGGACTCGGCGTGGAAGTGCCGCACAAGCCTTTCTGGCATTACTTTGAAACTTACGTATTCATGGTCGGCCCCGTGCTCCTGCCGCTGCTTGTGCTCGGCTACTGGAAGCATTTCCTTCCGCCCGACAGGGCGAAGGAGCAGATCATGGATCACGGCTTCCTGTTCTACACGTTCACCATCATGTTCGCCTGGTCGGTGTTCTCGGCCTGGGATCTGCCTGATTTCGGCGCCAATCCCGGCCACTGGCGCTACCTGCTTTCCATCGCGCCGCTGTCGGCGATTTACGCCGCGCGGGGAGTGAACACGCTTTACGACACGCGGAACAGGAACATCGCGCTGTCATTGCTGGCGGTGTTCGCCATCATCTCGGTGGTTTTCCTGGCGCGCGACACCAACGGACTGATCATGACCGAGGATGCGCGCTACGACCATATCGCCGTCGTCCTCGGCGTGCTGGTGCTGGCGGTCGCCTTCACCTCGCGCATGCTCAACGCCCAGACGCTCATCGCGCTGCTGCTCGCCGGTGCGGTGGGATGGACGCTGTACGCGGAGAAGCCGCGCAAGCTGGATCTTGAGGCGGAGACCGTCAAGCAGGCGGCCGAGTGGTATATCGAGCAGCCGGAGGAATTCCGGGAGCGGCCCCTGTACGGGAATCACGTGCTCTTCCGCTATTTTTCCGACATCGACATCAACGACGCGAACCGCGACCGCTCGATGCAGCTCGAAACGCTCGCCGAAGCCGCACCCGGATCGATCGTGGTCTGGGACAGCCATTACGGCAACAGCCAGTTCGGCGGCGACGTGCCGATGGAGTTCTTCGAGGGCAATCCGGATTACCGACTGCTCGAGCAGTTCATCGCCCCGAACCGCGCCTTCGGAGTGCTGGTCTTCGAGAAGGCAGATGGCAGTCAGCAGTCAGTGCCGGAAACCGCGCCGGCGCAATCCGCTCCGGCTCCCGCGGAAACCGTGCCGCCGGTTCAGGAGTAAGACCTGATGAAACGGCCCTGAACGCAGCAGGAAGATCATGAGATGATGGTCTTCTACTGCATTGAAAATCCAATATGTTAGCCCGTTCATTTCATTGATTTTCTCAGGGCCTGTTCGTAGTTTTTAGAATATGTGTCCGGTAGGCGCGCCACGGGGCGGCCGATTTTTCCGGCGGCGCATCCCGCTATCCATGTTTTCCGATCCGAGGTTGTATGCATCTGATTTCAGATACCTTCCGCCAGGGGATACCACGACTCTCTCTTCTGATCATGCTGGCTGTGCTGGCCTCCGCCTGTTCCTCGCAGAAGGAAATCACGCGTGAGGAAAGCAATGAGAGCGGCGCTCCCTCCGCGGAGACGCTGATCGACACGCTTGCCCCGGCGCCGGGAGCCCCGCTGCTGCCGCGGCCGCAGCTGGCGATCGACGACATTCCGTCCGCTCCGGAAGTGAATGAAAGCGAACGCGAGCCGCTGCTCGACCGCGGACGTCTGCATATTCTGCTCGCCACGAAGGCGCTGGAGGGCGGAGACACGCTCAATGCCATCGAACAGGCCACGCTGGCCTCCCAGAAAATGGACCGTGCAAGCTACCTCCCGCATATCGAGGAGGATGCGCGGTACCACGAGTTGCAGAGCCGTCTCAAAGCGGTGTACCGCGGCTGCGCCGGACTGATCGAAAGCGCGGACGTCGATGTGCCCATCTCCGCGCTTCAGCTGCTGGCGGATGAAAACGCCGAGGCGGATACGTCAGATCTGGCGGCCCTGACATTCAAGGAGCCCCCGCGCACGACCATCCCGCTGCCGCTGAACGAAGAGGTGGAAAAGAACATCGTTTACTTCACCACCAAGATGCGCAAGCATTTCATCAAGTGGCTGGAGCGTTCGGGACGCTATTTCCCCGTCATGCGCCCGATCCTCCGCGAGGAGGGGATGCCGGATGAGATCATCTATCTCACCATGATCGAGAGCGGCGTCAATCCCTTCGCGCGCTCATGGGCGGCATGTGTCGGACTCTGGCAGTTCCTGAAATCCACCGGCGAGATGTACGGCCTGAAGGGTGACTGGTACATCGACGAGCGCCGCGATCCGGAGCTGGCCACGCGCGCCGCGGCCCGGCACCTGCGTGACCTCTACAACCGCTTCGACGACTGGCACCTGGCGCTGGCCGCGTACAATGCCGGTCCGGGGCGCATCAGCCGTGCCATCCGCAAAAGCGGGAAGAAGAATCCTTCCTACTGGGAGATCCGGAAATACCTGCCGCGGGAAACACAGAATTACGTCCCGCGCTACATCGCCACATCCATCATCGCCCTCGACACCGCGGAATACGACTTTACCGGCATCCAGTATCAGCAGCCGCTGGCTGTGGAGTCGGTCGCCGTCGACAGGCCCTATCATCTCAAGGATCTCGGTGTATGTGTGGGACTCTCGCTGGAGGAACTGCAGGAGCTCAATCCCACGCTGCTCCAGCCGATCACACCGCCGCGTCCCTTCACGCTGCGCATCCCCGAGGGACGCGGGCAGACCTTCGCTTCCAATATCGGCAACGTGCCGGTGCGAAAAACCCAGGAGATCGTGATTGTCGAACACAAGGTGCGGCGCGGCGAAAGCCTGTATCGGCTCGCCAAGAAATACCGCGTGACCGTCGGACAGATCGTCAAGCTCAACGAGATGAGCAGCGCGCGGCATCTGCAGATCGGCGAAATCCTCCGCATCCCGAAGAAGGAAGTCATCGATCCGAGCTCCTACGCCGTGGCCATGGACAACATCAGCAATCCCGACAGCGACGTCGATCCCACCCGCCGCACCAACGGGCGTCTCAAGCGCGAGCTCACCGTGGAGAAGGGATGGACACTCGGCAGTATCGCCCGCCGCTTTGACGTAACCGTGCATGACCTGATGACCTGGAACGAAATGGAATCCGACGACCGGCTGCTCGCCGGGTCGACCATCGACATCTGGCTGCGGGAGGAGCAGCTCGAATCCGATACAGAAACGCTGATGGCCGATACTGAGACCCTGCTGGCAGGTGCCTCGGAAAGCGGTGCCTCGGGTGAAAACCTGCAGCGCGTGTTCGAGGGAACATCCGACGGCGGTCCCTCCGCCGCCGTGGCATCCTCCGTGTCAACCGCGGATACGAAAGTCGAAGTCCGCGCCGACGCGTTTTCCACCATCCACACCGTGCGCCGCGGCGAAACACTCGCCAGCATCGCCGACGCATTCGACGTCACCATCCAGCAGCTCAAAGAGTGGAATGGGCTGAAGGGTTCAAACATCCGCAGCGGCAGCACCCTCGAGGTAAAAAGCCGGTCGATCCCTCGGAAATCAACCGATATCGCGCATGAATCCCACCGATCCCTTGATGGTAGCGCCGACCCAACGGGTCGGCGGACCGACACGCCATCATCCCGTGCAGACGGAAGCCAGGACGTCAAGGGTAGCGCCGACCCAACGGGTCGGCGATCGGGTGAGCGAGCGAACCAGGACAAACCCTCCGGCAAAGACACCGTACACACCGTCAGCAAGGGTGAAACGCTGTATAGCATTTCGAAATCCTTCGGGGTGACTGTCGGACAGCTGATGGAGTGGAACTCGCTCTCCGATCACGCGATCAAGATCGGCCAGAAGCTCCGCATTCATCTCCCCGCCGGATCGAAGCAGGTGCGGAAGTCCGCTCCGGCCGTCGAGAAACAGCCGAAAACGGCTGCGGATCAAACCGTGGAGCAAAAAACAGCCGCGGGACATGACGCAAAGCAAAAAACGGCCGCACAGACCGGCGGGAATCAAGAGAAAGCCGCGGAAGATGAAGGCATGAAAACCTACACCGTCACCAGCGGCGGCACCGTCTCGGTATACACCGTGCAGGCCGGCGACAATCTCTACAGCATCTCCCGCGCTTTCAGCGTCTCGGTCGATGAACTCAAGAAGGCCAATAACCTCAGCGGCAATAACATCCGCGTGGGACAGCAGCTGCGCATTCCCGGACTGCACGGCGAGGGTGATCCGCATGCCGCCGGGAAGGACGTCCCGGCCGATGAGGATACTCCTGTTGACGAGCAGGCGGCTGTCGATGACGCGGCTGCCGCGCCGGCGTCGGAAAAGACAGCCTCCGGGCGCGATACGACCGTGGTCGTCGACGGGAACGAGATCACCATTACGCGCTACCGGGTGAAAAAGGGCGAAACGCTGCGCAGCATTGCCCACGACTTTGGTGTGACAGTTGCCGATCTGCGCCTGTGGAACAAAATCCCCGGTGACAATATCCGTATCGGTCAGGAACTGCTCATCCGTACGAACGGGAAAAAGGCGGCGGATGGCGATAACGCATCTGAAGCGCCGCAGAACGCACCGTCGCCGGATGCGAAGGCACCGGGAGCGAAGGCGCCGGATGAGACGGCACCGGATGCGAAGGTGCAGAAGCAGAAGGCGGCGGAAAGTACCCGGGAAAAGACGGAAGCCGTGGATACTGAAGCGGACGCAGAGGACGGCCGCTCGGAGTATATCGTCAAGAAGGGCGACACACTCTACAGCATCTCCCGCGAGCTGGGTGTCACGGTTAATCAGCTGCGCGCTTGGAATTCACTGGGCGATGTGCTCAGGATCGGTCAGAAGATCGTATATTATACCGGCAAGTAAACGTCCTTTTTCGCTGATTCGCTGACGTCCCTCGAGAGGGACGCATGTGCCCATGAACACCTATGAACGGCACAGGCTGTATCGGTTGCGGAAGCATCGCACCCGTATCATCCGCCGGCGCGTGATTTCGGTGGCGGCGACACTCGTGTTGTTCGTCGCCGGCTGGTATATGCTTGCCCGCCTGACGCCGGAAGAGTACGCTCCGCCGGCGCCCGCCGACGTGGGATCAGTGGCGGCACGGCAGCTCGCGCATACTGCGGCGATATCCATCAACCGCGTGCACGAACAGCTCCAGCCGGCCTATCGTGATGAGGCGAAACAGAGCGTGTTCGCGTTGTTCGATACCGCCGCGGGCACGCAGGGTCGGAACGACAGCGACGCGTCAGACGGTGGTGACGCCTCAGACGGAGGTGACCCCGGCGGCAGCGATAGCGTGTACGGTGGCGAAGATGTGGACGCGCGCGATGACGCGCGTGACGATGTGAACGCCCGCGACGACGCGGACGGCATCGGCGGTGCGGAATACCGCTCGGATACCGGGTTCCTCCAGCCGTTCGTCGGATCCCTGGCACTGCAGGATTCCAATCCCGCACAGGGTGCACGTCCCCTGCGCTCCTCCGTGGCGGATCCCCCACCCGGGAAATCGGATATGCCGCATCGGGAGCTGGACATTCTTCTCATCGGACTTGACAGCCGTCTCGGCAAGGGACGCGGTCGCGCCGATGCACTTCATCTTTTCACCATCGACCTCGATGCTCCTTCCGTCCGTATCACGAGCATTCCCCGCGGCACGTATTCCGATCTCGGATACGAAAACGAAGCCTCCAACATCATTGCCAACGTGCGTTCTGCGAGGGGACGCGTGGAACTGCAGCGCCGCGTCGCCCGCATCTGCCGGCGCGACAGTGTGCCGTACTACGTCGAAGTCGGTTTCTCCGACGCCTTCGGATTGCTCGAACTGCTGGGCTACACTGATCCGGTAGCCGAGCTGCAGGCACTGCGGCAGCGCCGCATCTACCAGTACGGCGATCACAACCGCTGCTATAACCAGGGGCTCTTCCTCCGCAGCGCGACACTGCGGCTGCTGCCGCTGCTCGAAGGTGTGACCGGTGATGTGCTCCTTCGCGCGGGACTCGACCTCGTGCATACCAACCTCACCCGCGAGCAGTGCCGCGGCATCGCGTATATTCTCAATGATGCCGGTGCAGCGCGGCTCCCGGAGCTCGTGAGTGTCAGGTTGCGCAGCCGCTTCCGGCACCATATCGAGCGCGCGCCTCGCGAAGCAATCCATGCGCATGCGGTTCGCGGTATCGACTACAGTGACCTCGGCGGCACCACGAACCTCGCCGAGCGCCGCATCCGCTCCGCGCTTGCCGAGGCATCCGTCGATACCGGAAAGCCACGGCGTGTCAGGGAAAGGCTCCTCGTCATGTTCCGCCAGCACGGATGGCTTCAGATCAGCGATCGCGTGCTTCGCAGACAGCTGCGGGATTCACTTGCCGGCACGCTGATCGCCGCCTGCACGGAACTTGGAAATACAGAGGAGATTCGGGAGATCCGTCGCACGATCGATGCCGATAATGTGTTGTTCTACCAGGAAGAACCACTGCCGGCACATACCGCACCGCGCGGCTCCTCCGGTACCACCCGCTGACCTGTTGGAACTTCGCGATGTGTCGGCTATCTTGAAATTCCTGTTCTGTTTTGACACCGGGAGCCGTCGATCAGTGGGGCCCAGCTAGCGGTCACTACTGGCCGCCGTCAATTGTGACAATGGCACGGCCCACTTGTCCGGGTGCCTCCCGGCATCGGAATGGAACCGATCGTATTATCAGCAAACGAGGAAGTGAACATGAATTCCACTTTCATGGAACGCACGGAACAGGCGATTCGCGGATTGCGTCGTCTCGCATATAATCTCTGGTGGACCTGGAATCCCAAGGCGCAGGACATTTTCCATGCTTTGTCTGAGCGGAAGTGGCGCTCTTCCAATCACAATGCTGTTGCTGTCCTGAAGTCCATTTCCCACGCCGAACTGCAGGCGCGGCTCTGCGAGAAGGAATTTCTCGAACAGGTCGAGTCCGTGCTGCAGGAGTTCGAAAATTACATGGGAAAAAAGGATACCTGGTACACGGCAAACACCTCCGGCAACGGTTCTCGGCTGGTGGCGTATTTCAGTGCCGAATTCGGCCTGCATGAGTGCCTGCCGATTTATTCCGGCGGCCTCGGCGTGCTCGCAGGCGACCACACGAAATCCGCCAGCGATCTCGGCGTCCCCTTCATCGGTGTGAGCCTTTTCTATCGCAACGGCTATTTCCAGCAGACGCTCGGTCCCGATGGGTGGCAGCACGAATCATATCCACTGATCGATCCCGACACCATCCCCGTCGAGCTCGTCACCGACGATGCTGGGAATCCAGTCACCGCATCCGTGCAGATTGCCCATGCCACCGTGACCTTTCATGCATACCGGATCAATGTCGGCAGGGCGACCATTTACCTGCTCGACACCAACAGGGAAGAGAACGATCTCCATTATCGGGAGATCACATCGCGCGTGTACGGCGGTGACAGCACGACGCGTGTCATGCAGGAAACCATTCTCGGTATCGGTGGTGTCCGTTTGCTCCGGAAACTGGGTATAGCCCCACGCGTTTTCCATATGAATGAGGGCCACAGCGCCTTTCTGACACTGGAGTTGCTGCGTGAGCGGCTGGCACAGGGCGACACGCGTGCGGATGCGGAAGCCTGGGTACGCGATCACTGCGTATTTACGACTCACACGCCCGTTCCTGCTGGACACGACCGTTTCACGCCGGATCTCCTCGACCATCTGCTTTCGATGTTCCGCGAGCGCCTCGGTTTCGATCACGAAACGCTGATGTCCTACGGCCGCGAGCGACCCGACGACAGCGAGGAGACATTCTGCATGACCGTTCTCGCCCTGAAGATGTCCCAGGCCGCGAACGGCGTCAGCGAACTGCACGGACAGATCAGCAGAGACATGTGGAAAGGGCTGTTTCACGTTGAAAACAGTGAAGAGGTCCCGATCGGACACATCACAAACGGCGTGCATATCCTGGGATGGATGGCCAATCGCACCCGTCAGTTCTGGCACAAGCATCTCGGACAGAAGTGGATTTACTATCTCAAGCAGGAGGCCATCTGGGCGCAGGTCTCCGACCCCGAACTTATCCCCGATGAAGAACTCTGGGCGCTCCGCTATGGTCTGCGGCGGGATCTGATAGAATATGTTCGCCGCATGATGCGTCATCAGTTCCAGCGCGTCGGTGCGGATTACGATACCGTCCAGGGCAGCATCCTCAATCCCGATGCACTGACAATCGGCTTCGCCCGGCGATTCGCTACCTACAAGCGCGCGCCACTGTTCTTCCGCGATTTCAATCGCGTCGTGGAGCTGATCAACAATCCCGAGCGGCCCGTGCAGATTGTCTTCGCCGGCAAGGCGCATCCCCGTGACGATCAGGGAAAGCGCTTCATCCAGGAAATCGTCGGGCATTCGAAAAACCCCGCCCTGTTCGGCAAGGTGGTGTTTCTCGAAAACTATGACATCAACGTCGCGCGGCACATGATTTCCGGAGTGGATCTCTGGCTGAATAATCCGCGTCGTCCGATGGAGGCGAGCGGGACCAGCGGGATGAAAATCCTTATTCACGGCGGACTGAATCTCAGTATTCTCGACGGCTGGTGGCGCGAGGGCTACAGTGGAGAAAACGGCTGGGCCATCGGCGAAGACTCAACCCCCGCATCCGTCGAAGAACAGGATGAACGCGACGCCGCGCTGCTTCAGGAAATCCTCTTCAATGACGTAATCCCGGAGTTTTACGATCGCGATGAATACGGCATCCCGCGCAAGTGGCTGCAGCGTGTCAGGAAATCGATGGAAACCCTCATCCCGCAGTTCAACACCGACCGCATGGTGTCGGATTACGTGACGAAGTATTACCATATCACCGATTAACATGCGGCAGCAGGAACGCCTGCGCCGCGATTCATGTTCTTGCATTATCACAACAGGAGGCAACATGGCATCTGTTTTTGAGTACAAGGAAGTCGTCGGCATCTCCATCGAGAGTGTGGAAGCCGCAATTCAGGAGGGCCTCACCGAGGTTTCCGCCGATTACCAGGTCGCATGGTTCGAGGCCGTCTCTATTCGCGGCCGGATGGTGGATGAAAAAACCACGGAGTATCAGGTGACACTCAAAATCGGCTGCCGGCCCAAGTAATCATACACAGAAATGTCACGGGTGGGTGCTTCGGCTGCTCGCCCGTTCTTCTTGGTCAACCGATCGGAGGATCTATGCCCGCAGAAGGGAAAAAAGCTCCCGCATTTTCGCTGCCGTCCGTGAGCGGTGGAACGGTCTCACTCAAGGACCTGAAGGGAAAAAACGTCGTGCTGTACTTCTATCCCAAAGACAATACGCCCGGCTGTACCCAGGAGTCCTGCGATTTTCGCGACAACTTCGCCCGCATTCAGGCGAAGGGAGCGGTTGTGTTCGGCGTCAGTCCCGACAGCATCGCTTCGCATGAAAAATTCCGCAGCAAGTACGATCTGCCGTTCGATCTTCTCAGTGACGAATCGCATGAGATGCTCGAGACGTACGACGTTTGGAAGGAAAAAAACATGTACGGACGGAAATTTATGGGCGTCGAACGCACGACCGTGCTCATCGACTCCGACGGCATCATCCGACGCATCTGGCCGAAGGTGAAGGTGAAGGGGCATGTTGACGATGTGCTCGCCGCCCTCGAGGAACTGTAACATGGCTCCGGCCGGCAGCCGCGCGACAGCCAGCGACAGCCATGTGTCTGCCCGGTGATGACATGCCCCTCATCGATCCTATTTCATCTCATTGTATCACCGACCCGTGAATTCATGAAACCCCTTGCTGTTCAGGAGATCCTGCCGATCGCGGAATACGAGCAACGCAGATCACAGTTTCGGAAGGAGGCGCAGGCGGAGCGTGACCTCCGGCGCATTGAGCTGGGTAACAGCTGCGTCATTATCTTTGAAAACCGCATGACAGTGCAGTACCAGGTGCAGGAAATGTTGCGTGTCGAACGTGACGATTCCGACGACCGCATCAAACTTGAACTCAGCTGCTTCAATTTGCTCATCCCCGGCGAGAACGAGTTGAGTGCGACGCTGCTCATTCGTGTACCCGAGTACCGGGATGTGGATAATGTGCTGCAGCGTCTCAACGGCATCACGCGTAACTGCATCAGCCTCGATATCGCCGGCGAACCGGTCTACGCCACGTTTGACGTCGATGAGGACACACTGGTCTGTGACAGCGACGTCTTCTACGTTCGCTTTTCGATGACACCCGAGCAGGCTGCGGCCTTCTGCAATCCGTCCGTCGCCGTCGCCCTGCGTAGTACGCATGAAAAGTGCAGTGACACGGTTCCGATTTCCGCGGAACTCCGCAGCAGTCTTATCAAGGACCTCTCCTCATGATGTACGTTACACGCAGAGAACATTTTTCTGCCGCGCACCGCCTGTACAATCCGTCCTGGAGTGACGAGCAGAATGATCGAGTGTTCGGCAAGTGCAATAATCCTGCGGGACACGGACACAACTATTACGTGGAAGTGACCGTGGCCGGGGAGGTCGATCCGGAAACGGGATATGTGGTGGATCTCAAGGAACTCAAGCGTGTCATTCACACGCATGTGATCGACAAGCTGGACCACAGGAACCTGAACACGGATGTCGACTTCCTCACGGGCGTGAATCCAACTGCTGAAAATATCGCGATCGGCATCTGGAATCAGCTTGTCGACAGAATGCCGCAGGGCAGGCTCTACCAGATCCGTCTGTACGAAACTGAAAAGAATATCGTCGACTATCGAGGGGAAGCATGAAAACGACAGTCCCGCAGCAAACCGACCCGGTTGAAAACAGCATCGACCGCGACCGGGAGTTCGAAAAGAATGTCACCGAAATCCTCGAGCGCATCGGGGAGGATCCGCAGCGGGAGGGGCTGCTCAAGACGCCCTACCGGGTTGCCAAGGCGTGGAAGTTTCTCACGCAGGGATATGAAATGGACATCGAGGAGGTGCTCAACCGCGCCGTCTTCAATGAGGATTACAATGAAATGGTCATCGTCAAGGATATCGATTTCTATTCCCTCTGTGAGCATCATATGCTCCCGTTCTTCGGAAAATGCCACATCGCATATATCCCGGACGGGAAGATCGTCGGCCTGAGCAAGCTGCCCCGCATCGTTGAAGTGTTCGCCCGCCGCCTTCAGGTGCAGGAGCGCATGACACAGCAGATCGCCGAGGCACTGCAGAATGCGCTGCAGCCGATGGGCGTCGCTGTGGTCTGCGAGGCGCGGCACATGTGCATGATGATGCGCGGTGTTCAGAAACAGAATTCCGTGGCCACCACGAGCGAAATGCTTGGCGCATTCGAGGCGAATTCCAAAACGCGCGAAGAATTTCTCCGTCTCATTAATACAGGGTTTTAATCCATGCAGCTCCAGGGCAAAACCGTCTGGGTGACGGGCGGACGCTCAGGCATCGGCAAAGCCATTGCGAGCACCTTCGTCCGCGAGGGCGCACGGGTGTTTGTCAGTGCGCGCGCATCCGATGAACTGACCGCCGCCGCGGCCGATCTGGGTCCGGAGGTCACACCTCTCCCCTGTGACGTAACCGACAGGCAGGAAGTGCAAGAAGCGGCACGGGCGATATCGCGCGCGGCCGGACCGGTCGACGTGCTGGTCAACAATGCCGGCGCATCCGTGTTCAAGTCCTTCGTGGATTCCACCCCCGAGGAGTTTGACCAGCTCATGGCCACGAATCTGCGCGGTCCGTTCCTCTGCACGCAGGCCGTCCTGCCCGGGATGCTTGAACGTGAAAGCGGGATCGTCGTCATGATTAATTCCATGGCCGCACGGCAGGTGTTTCCCGACAGCTCCGTATACGCTGCGACAAAGGGCGGACTGAAAATGATGACCGACTGTCTGCGCAGCGAAGTCCGAAGGTCGGGCGTGCGTATCGTCTCGGTGTATCCCGGCGCCACACGCACGGAGATATGGCCGGAACGCGTCCTTGAAAAGCACGGTCATAAAATGATGGGGCCGGAGGATGTGGCGCAGGCGGTGGTCAATGCCTGCACGGCACCGCCGCACGTGCTGATCGAGGATATAGTCATGCAGCCAATCGGTGGAGGTATTTGATGGATCTTTCAGGAAAAACCGCCCTTGTCACCGGTGCCAGCAGCGGCATCGGAAAAGCGGTGACGCTCGCCCTGCTTCGTGAGGGTGTCAACGTCGCCGCCTGCGCGCGCTCACAGTATCGGCTCGACGAACTGCGCGAAGCCTCTGCAGATCTCGCCGGCAAGCTCGTGATCGGCAGTGTCGATGTCAGGGAAGAGGACCAGCTGCATGCCTTCATCGAAAAGGCGCGCATGCTGCTTGGGCATATCGGTATCGTTATTGCCAATGCAGGATTCGGCATTTTCCGGCCGTTGGCCGACATGAAAATTGAGGAGTTCGACCGGGTGATGGCCACGAATGTTCGCGGTGTCTGGCTGACACTGCGCGAGACGGTGCCGTCCCTCATCGAACAGGGCGGGGGCGATGTGTTTATCATCTCATCGCTGGCCGGGAAAAACGGCTTCGCCGGCGGCACTGCCTACAGTGCAAGCAAATTCGCCGTGCGGGGCATGGCCCAGTCACTGATGCATGAAGTCCGCGAACACGACGTCCGCGTGGTGGCCGTTTTTCCCGGCTCTACCGATACACGCTTCTTCGATGGTACTCCACTCTCACCGAATCGTGACAAAATCCTGACCTCCGAGGATGTCTCTGATGTCATCCTGCATTCCCTGCATACGCACCGCAGGGCACTGACCAGCGAAATCGATATTCGTCCCGCCAATCCGAAATAATACCGTCTGGATGCGCGGTCAGTCCGCATCCACAGCAGCAGCTCAGGGAAACATTCCGCAGCCATTGTGTCCTTCGGTTGTTTCTTGTCCCTTTTTCCGTTACACTTCCCCGTGATCCCCGTCATACGCGCTGTTTTCGGGAATTCATCCAGAGAGCCAGGAATCGATAAGGATACGCAGGAGGATTTTTCATGCCCAAGTGCACAGGACATTACGGAACACCGGAACGCATCGCAGCGGATGTTCACGCCATTCCCATTCCCAGCGATTCGACGCTGTTCAACAAGACTGTCAAACAGATCTGTCCGGATCTCAAGTCGCTCATCGCCGAGTTGCGCGAAAATGAGGACTTCTCCGGGAAGGCGGATGAAACGGTGACGCTGGCGACTGACGCCGGTCGTTTCGTGCTCGTCGGACTCGGGGACACTGATGCCATGGGTGTGGAGCGTGTCCGGCGCGTGGCCGCGCAGGCAATGAAGGAAGCGTCGAAATTCGTGGCGCCCACGGTCGCGCTGTATTCGCCGCTGGAAGAGATCGTGCGGAAAATTCTGCCGGTATCCTTCGAAGAAACCGTCGTTGCGATGATGGAAGGCGCCCTGATGTCGCTTTACTCCTATGACGCCTTCAGAAAGGAAAAATCGGATTCGAAGAAAGGGAAGATCAAGGAACTGAAACTTGTCACCGCGGATGAGGGATATCAGAGCCGACTCAAGAAGGGAATTCAGGAAGCACAGATCCTCACCGATGCCGTCGAGCTGACGCGCAATCTCGCAAACGCTCCCGCAAATGTCGTCGATGCGGATGCGCTGGCCAAGGAGGCCACGTCGCTTGGGAAAAAACTTGGCATCAAGACGGTGATTCTCAACAAGAAGGAAATTGTCGCTAATAAAATGGGCGGTCTCCTTGCGGTGAATCAGGGAAGCAAGCGCGAGCCTCGTTTCATCGTCATGGAGTATAACGACAAGAAGCAGCGCCTGAAACCCTACGTGCTGATCGGGAAAGGCATTACCTTCGATTCGGGTGGACTGTCAATCAAGCCGTCCAGCGCGATGGAGGAGATGAAAACCGATATGAGCGGTGCCGCTGCCGTGCTGGGTACGATGTACGCCGTCGCCAAGCTCAAGCTGCCGATCCGCCTGATAGCCCTGATTCCGGCAACCGACAACATGACGGGCGGAGGAGCGCTGTGTCCGGGCGATATCATCACCATGGCCAACGGTACGACCGTGGAGGTGAAGAACACTGACGCCGAGGGACGTCTGGTTCTCGCCGATGCTCTCATCTATGCGCAGCGCTACAAACCCAGGGCGCTTATTGATATCGCCACGCTGACCGGTGCAGTGGTCGTCGCCCTCGCCTCACATGCGACCGGCATGATGGGGACGGATGAGGAATTGCTGGAAGCCATGCAAGAAGCGGGCGGCAAGACGTACGAGCGTGTCTGGGAGCTTCCGCTGTTCGACGAGTATGGCAAAATGATGGAAAGTGACATTGCGGATCTGAAGAACCTTGGCGGGAAATGGGGTGGCGCAATCACCGCCGGCATGTTCCTGAAACACTTCACCGCGGATATGCCATGGGTGCATCTTGACATCGCAGGCACGGCGAATATCGACAAGGCCACCGATTACCAACCGAAAGGTGCCACCGGTGTCGGTGTACGCCTTCTGACCCGCTTCCTCCAGCAGATGAAGTAACGTAAGGCCGCGCCAACGGCGCGGCCCGTATCCGGCAACCTCCGTGCAGGGCCGAGCCAACGGCTCGGCTGTATCGGCAACCTCCGTGTAAGGCCGAGCCAACGGCTCGGCCCATTCCCACGGATATCTCCTAATTAAACTCCACCCCGATGGAGAACGCGATCACCGTCGGACCCCAGCGCAGCGGAGTCGAGGGATTGTTGCGCAGAAAATAAAAACTTTTACCCACGGCGAAATCGGCCGGACCAATGGGCGTATCGAGCCCGAGCATGATTCCGGCGCCGTGCCGCAGGTCTTCGATACGAACCAGTTCCGGATTCGCCCAGGTGCGGCCGAGATCGTACCGCAGAGACAGATAGCTGTCGAAAAGAATGTCCACCGGAAGCCGATATCTGAATTCCAGACTGCCAACCGCGATCTGACGTCCGTTGAATTCATTCTCCCGCATCCCGAGGAAGGAATGCAGTCCGCCGATGCGGAACTCCTCGCTGCGCGGCATGGTCTTGTCACCGTATCCGAACACGATGCGAGGATGCAGGATCAAGTCCCGCTCGACGAGCGGGATGTACAGGTCGTAGGTGGCCGACAGCCGGGAAAACGCCACCTCGCTGCCGAGAGCGGTTTGCGCGGATGCATATTCCGCCGTGAAAAACAGCCCCGTCTGGGGATAGGGATAGCGGTCCTGCGTGTCGATGGTCGAACTGAGACTCAGTGAAACGACGCTGTTTTCCTCGCTGAGCTGTTCGGCAACGGGAAGGCGGACCTGATCTGTGCGCAGATTCTGCTGCTCATAGCGAATCGTACCGAGCAGGTTGCCGAAGCGCTCGACGTACAGGCCAAATGAAGCCGCTCCTCCGTATTTGATGCTGCGATAGACTGATGCCACCTTGCGGTCGAAGCGGTGGGCGGGAAGATCCTCCACTTCGACGTAGCTGTTGTAGTCGCGAAAGCCGTAATATCCTCTCAGCGTGAAGCTGAACGGGGTATAGAACAGGCGATTGGTGCTGTACCGGAGCGCGTATCGCCTGTTTTCCGCGCCGGTAAAGAACGAGAGCGCCGCTTCCGTGCCGCTGCCGAAGAGATTCGCGTCGCGCAACCGGATGCCAATCTGCGCGTTCCGCTCGTTGTCGATCAGCAATCCTGTCTGCAGCATCTGTGAGGGCCGCTCGACCACGCGTAGGACCAGGTCGGGCCGGCTGCCGTTGCGTTCAATGTCGAAGGTCACATAATGAAACAGGTTGAGCGCCGCGATGTTATCCATGCCCTGCATGAGGTCGCCGATGCGGAAAACGGCACCCTCACGGAGCGGCAGCTCACGGAGGAGCACAATGCGATCGGTACGTGTATTTCCACGCACGATGATGCGTCCGATGCGGCCTTCGTTGACATGCACATGGACGATCCCGTCGGAACTCATGTACAGTGCATCGATATGAGCCAGCGAGTAACCCTTGTTCCGGTAATCCTCGAGAATGTATCGCTTCATCGCAGTGCGGGTCTCCTGCGTCCACGCCGCGCGAATCCAGCGTGATTCAATGCCCGCGATGTCGCGCTCAGGCAGGAGCGAGGATCCCCCGATGTCAATGCCGGTGATGCGCGGGCTTGGATCGATGCGGAAATCGACGACGCAGTTATCCTGCGTCTTCAGATGCACCTGTCTGACGTCCTGCCGCATATTGATTTCGACTGCCTTGCGCTTGATCTCGTCCATGCTGTGCCGCTGCTCGAACCACGGATCCGCAGCGCAGAGCTCGGATGAACAGAATACCTGCCGCAGCTCGTCCTTCCGGCATGGATCCAGAATACGCATGCCGCCTGCGGTGCGCGCGATAATTGAATCCCGTATCCGACCGGCCATCATTTTCCCCGTCGTATACCCGAGCGCGATCAGGCTGTCGGCCATGTCGAAGTTCGCCCCGAGCAGGCCGTTGAGCTCCGGAGTAATGACAAACCCGGCATCGGCGACCTGCTCGTCGATATCCTCGCGCATCATGACGTTGAACACCTGGTCGAGCGTCTCCAGCGGATTCCGGATCTGCGTTGCCGTGCGCATGGGACTGACAGTGTTGACGGCGATGATGAGATCGCATCCACGGTCCACGGCGACGTCGATGGGAAAGTTCGAGACGAGTCCGCCGTCGACGAGCATCATGGAATCCCGTGCCACGGCGGCGTACATCACCGGGATCGTGGCACTGGCGCGCATCGCCTCCGCCAGGCTGCCGCCGCTGAGCACGACACGCTCACCGCGCAGCAGATCGGTGGCGACCGCGCGGAAGGGAATCATCAGACTGTCGAAATCCGTGCTGAGTTCGATGCCCTGCAGGGCAAGTTCATTGAGGAGATTCGTCAGCCGCTGTCCGTTTGAGACTGCTTCGGGCAGCATGGGAGAAAGACCGTCGAAGCGCAGCGTGAGGATCGAACGGTCGGAAGCCGGTTTCTGATCCACTGACAGTGCGCTGCGCTTCGCTTCATCGCTGAGTTGGAGAATCGACGACCAGTCGATCCCCCGAATGACACGTCGCAGCCGTTCGGCGGAGTACCCGCTCGCGTATAGTCCCCCGACAATCGCGCCGATGCTGGTGCCGACGATGAAATCGGGCCGGATCCCTTCTTCCTCGAGCGCAAGCAGGATACCGACCTGGGAGAGGCCGCGCGCGCCCCCTCCGCTGAGCACCAGTCCGATCGTTGGCGTCGCGGGAGACGGGGTCGGAGCGATCCTGGCAGCATCCGTCAGTGCTTCCTGCTGGCGGAGCGGCACCGAAGCCGTCAATTCTACGGTCATGATGTTGTCGTCCGCCAGATTCCCCTTTTCAATTTGGGCACGCAGCACCGTTGGCAGACATGCAATCAGTGCCGATACGAATATCAGCGCCGCTCCCCGGACATATGCGTGCCTCGTGAAAAACATTTAAAAAAATTACACCCACAAAAAAAGACATGCAAGCTGGAGAAACTTGCATGTCTGTGCCGGAATCCGGAGACCCCGGCGGTGGAAGTATGAGGAAGGGAAGTAGGTTGTGATTTTCCGCCGTGAAGCGGAAACTCTAGATGTCCCAGTGGGAACTGACGCCCACTGCCACCGCAGAAAACGAATTCGTCAGATGCGGTGTCATATCCATCGTTCCGATGTCAAGCTTGAAATTGTCGGCAATGAAACCGACCCCGGCTCCGAACACCACGGGACGGATGCCGCCGAAGTTCACGCCGAAACGGAACGCAACATTGTACAGAAGTTCGATTTCCGTGCCGAGCCCGATGCGCGGACGGGTGGAATTCCCCGCCTCATCGTTGAAACCCTGCCGGTAGGCGAAGGTGAAATGCCAGTACTTGTGTCTGCGCGGGATATCGGGGAGACTGAGCACGCCCGAAATGATCATCGCGGAAGGAAGCGGCGTGGAAAAGGATGGGATTTCGTATTCCCGTCCCTCGAGGCGCGACATGATTTCGTCGACCTGGTCGCCGGTGACATCGTCAATGGTGAAGTCTTCGCTTGCCGTGATTTCACGTGCACCCTGGTCCCAGGTGATCGAACCGAGGTCCACGAGACTGAAGCCGGCGCTGAGCATCCGATTGACCTTGATGTGCGCGCCGATATCGAGACCGAAGCCGCTGCCCACAGGGGTGGGGAACAGCGTGTAGTGGAAACTGTTGTTGCTGCCGATCCAGTCCTTCGTGCCGGCGTACCGCGCGACCATGTCGGCCCGGCCGGCAACCTCGTACGTCTCCGGATCGGTGGTAAAGCCACTGTTGAAGCGCTCGATGCCGAAATAACCGTAGCCGTGCACGAGCTTGAGCGACGCACCGAAGAGCACCGGAATTCTGCGGTACAACTCGAATTTCTGCGCGACGGTCAGGCTGTAATCGCGTGTCCACGATGAGGAAACCTGAGTCTCCGCAAAGTCGAAGCTCTTGCCCGGTTCATTGCCGAAAAGCATGAACTCCGCAAAGGAGCGTGGTAGGTGCACGTTGCTGCCCGTACGCTCGGTGATGCCCACGCCGATGGTCATGAACTGCGTGGAAAGCATCGCGCTTGCGAGGCCGTAGCGGATGTCATGCGTGAAATGCCCGGTTTCACCCTGAAACGTGCCGAGGATGGTCTGTTTGTCAGTTGCACCGAGATATGTTGGCTCACGCACGCCTTTCGCGTTGGGGGTGCCGGTGAAATAACTGTTGTACGTGGCGTAATCCATGAAATCCGCGCCGGCCTGGGCGCCAAAAGGCAGCACGCCGAGGGAGACCACGACACCGTCGTCAGGGACCAGCTGGGCGGGATTGACGTTCAGTGCGTCAAGTCCGCGCACGAGTCCTGCGCTGCTATTGCCCATGCCCGTAAGCCGAGCGCTCGTTCCGATTGTCTGGGCCGTTGCCGGTGTCACACCGCAGAGCAGCGTGGCGAGCAGCGCGAGCGCGAGTTGTCGTATTGCATGCACGTTGCGATTTCTTCCTGTTCTCATTGCCTATTTCTCGGTAATTGCGGAACTGACATTCAGCCGTGCGTACCCGCGGATACGCACGTAATCGGTCGTACGGAATGCGGCGCCGGTGCTTTCCGTGGCGTCGAATGTGATACGGAAGCGGATGGACGTCGCCTGCGCGAGCAGTCCGAAATCTTCCGCACTGAAATGCATGGTCACTTTTTCCAAGAGCGAACTGCTGACATACCCTTCCGCGTCTATCGGCGCAGCCGGGACGCGCAGAGGTGCGTCCGCGGTCGAGACCGGAGTAAGGAGCACATTACCGTCGCTGTCGAGGAATTGCGGCTCGATGGTGACGGCTGTGGGCAGGTGGTTTTCCACGTCAAAGCTCAGCGTGCCCTCGTTGACTTCGGTGAGCTTGCTGCGGCTGTCCTCGCCGATGATCATGTCTACCGTGTCCACGACGCTGCCGCTGATCTGCGTGAAGCGCAGGGGGAATTCCACGTGCAGGTCGCCGAAGATGGAATCCGTGGCGCTGGCGCTGCCCTGCGCGCCGGTCGGATTCAGCACGAAGGTGCCTTCCAGTCCGAGACTGTCGGGATACGCCGGCGAAAAGGAGTTGAGGAAATTCACCACCTGGCTGTTCTCGAACGTGATGGTTTTCTCCGATCTGCCCGCAAGGTCGGTCGGCAGGATGCGCAGTGATGCGCTGGAACCGGAGGTGTTCTTGCCGAGCACCGTGGCGTCGGTGATGCCCACCGGCAGGTAAGCCTGATTGCGAATCGACGCCCACATGCGGGCTTCGGAGAGCTGGATCGATCCGGAAATGCTTCTGTCAATGCCGAAGTCCGAGTACTCCATTTCACGGATGCTCATCGCGGTCGGTGCGAGCGTACCGGTCATCGATGCAAGCCGCACCCCGCTGACGCTTCCGTTCATCGCGACCCGGTCATCCTTTGTGACGAGTACCACGTGGTCGGAGGCGTTGTCGGTGACGATCTCCGCGCGGTAGGTGAGCTCGGTTGCATTCTGGAGCTGTGTGTCCGCACCGCTGAGATCGAGCGTCAGCGCTGCGCTGCCCTTGGCATCGACGCGGGCGCTGCCGGAAATCGGCGTACCGCCGCGACGGACGTTGTCGAGCGTGACGATGACCTGTGCGCCGAGTGCGAATTCGTTGTTCACCGTGAAACGCACGCTTCCGCTGCGAATACTGGCATCCTCGATCCGCAGACCGCTCGTGCCGGCGATGTCCACGGTGCGACTGTAACTGAGTTCCTGTGAAGGAACATAGCCGCGTACCGAGAGAATGTCGGTGTCTCGCACCTCACCTTCGACCTCGAGACTGTGCGCCGAGGTAAGATCGACTGATGTACCGCCGCTTCCCGGAGAAGAAATGTCGAATGCAAGGCGCATGTTGTTCTTCAGTGTCAGTCCGTCGAGCATCATCGCCGGGATGGCGGCACGCTGCTCCGGCTGCACCACCTGGTCATAGGTAATGGAACCGATTGTGACGCCGTCGGTGTCAACAAGCCGGATGGCCTCGATGCGCAGGGGGATGGGCACATGATTGGTGAACGCGAGGAGAAGCCGCCCTTTCGCAAACGTCATTTCCTCGAAATATTCCCGCGTGTCGATGGCGATGCTGATACCCAGGTCGTTGCGCAGTGCACTGACGACCTGCTCGCCGCGCGGCAGATCGGGAAAGAGCGTGAACACGTCGAGATGCTGATCGAGATAATCGGGCATGTCGAATTTCACGGCGTCGAATCGCTCCGTGGCCTCGAAGGTGACGTCGTCGATGCGCAGATGGTCACCGACGCAGATGGAATTCAGCGGGTACCGCTGTGAGACCACAAGTACCTGGTCACCGTTCTGTGTGATGCGCAGAATGTCGTCTTCCTGCAGAAGGTCTTCCATTGTATAGGTGTGATTCACGAGCGGCATGTTTGCATCGACATCCCACTCTGGCATCATCGGCGCGAGCGGTTCAGAGCAGCCGCCGAACAGTGTCGCGGCAAGAACCAGCGCTGTGAACGCCAGCGCCCAGGCGACGGGCGGCTTGGAATGATAGGTCTGACTGATCATGGTGTCCTGCTCCTGACGAAAACGTTCCTGATATACTTCCATATTCATGTCATTTCATTTCAGTGAATCACGATGCTGCGCTGCGCCTGCGCATGCCCGTTCTGGATGCGGAGTACATATGATCCCGGAGACAACCGCAGGCCTTCAAGGCGAGCAGCGTGTTTCCCTGCAGAACGCTCCGCAGCGGCAAGACTGTATACCCGTCGACCGAGCATGTCATAAAGACCAATCTGCACGACAGAAGGGGAGGCGAGTTCGTACGGGACGATGAGCGTGTGTCCCTCGCCGGGCGCGAATGGCTGCGGGTAGGGAGCATCGATGCGCATCGCTGCAGGCGATGCCCGCGGAGTGGAACGGCTCGTCGTCACGGAGGTGAACTCAATGACGGCATCGCAGGCGACGTCGAGATCCAGCTGCAGGCTTCCGCTATGCATGGTCCAGGCGCGAATTCCGCTGCCACGGACACTGTGCACGACAAATGGGACGGATATCGTGACGGTGGCGGGCCTGTCGGCGCGTGCGGCGAAGTGCCACGCGGGTTCATCCGTCCGCAGCACGGCGCGCAGGGGGTACGACGAGGACAGCGACATCCGGCCTTGCGACCGGATGAAGCTGCCGCCGTCAAGCATCCATGCAACCGGCCTGCCAGCGGTATTGCGGATGCTGAAAAATCCGTGAGCGTTAGTCTCGACAGTGCCCAGTGCATCCGTCGATGTGGATATGCTGCCGCCGGTGGCATTCACCAGCGAGAAGAGCTGTTCCTCATCCGTTCGCAGTTGTGTGACGGTGACACCGTCGCACGGGATATGCGTCGAAGATTCTACGTGAACCGCCGAGGGCACGGGATACAGTACGGAGTGAAACGTGGCGTTCCGGCCAGTGACGGAGCTGTACATTGCCGTGTGCTCTGCAAAGTGCCGGGAAGACGGCGCGTGCATGCGTGTTACCGCTTCGTGCAGAACGGCTCCCTGTGTTGCCTGCACGACTGCGTGCAGTCGCATGTCACCCGCGGTCCACACACCCTGATGCGCGTTGAATCGCGCATCAAATGTCCCGGCAGCGGTGCTGCCGTTGCCGTGCACCTGGTGTGTGTATGTGTGGGAAAATGCGGAAGAGACCTCGTCACGAAGAATGAGGATCCGTCCGTCCAGCACCGCCGCGTGCCGTGTGATATCGGCGCCCTGGTACTGTGTGCGCACCGAGACCATGCCGCTGGATCCTGTGGTGAGTTGCTTTTCCATATGGGCATCGGTGCCGAAGAGGAAACTGCCGAATGACGTACTGTCAGCGGCTTTCCCGTCGACGAGAATGACATTGTGCTGCCTGCCGTAGATCAGTGCGTCGCGCTCACTGCTGCTGTGGTAGCCGGGCTCCAGCGCGAGCAGTTTTCCGCCCGCATGCATCAAGAACGCGGTTTCATTGGCGTGTTTGTGTCCGCTGCCCACCGGCGACCGGTGCGTGCGTGCACGCCCGTGCTTGCCGATCAAGGCGACGTAGCCGGCATCGGATTCCCAGCCGTTACGGAAGACGGCGTATCCCGCTTCGGGCATCACATGCGCGAGCGGCAGCGTGGATGTCGCACGCGGCTGCAGCACGCCGCTGCTCAGGAATTCCACCCGCGCATCGAACGTTCGTGCGAGTTCAGCCGACACGCGGGCATGCGAAACCGGATTGCAATCCGTGTCGAAACTCGGCCAGACAAGATGATCCATCTGCGGCATGATGCCGGCGACAATGGCCAGCTCGGGGAAAAACGTATTACGATATGTATCCTCGAATGGTGGCAGGTGACCGTCGGGCATGCGCAGCGCGGCGATCCATTCGAACAGCCGGTGATAACGGGGATCACGCAGGGGATTCGGAATCGCGCCTTCGTCTGTCTGCAGAGCCGTACCGTCGAGATGCAGATCAAGCGCCGAGAAAAACGGCAGAAGGCTGATCATGGCGTAGCGAAAATACCAGGGACCTTCGCTGTATCCGTAGTTCGCATCGTCATCGCTCTGGTATTCCCACATCGTTTCGTCGATATGGAGCATCGCCGTCTCGAGCCATTGCCGCGGCGTGCGCCGCAGTCCCGAGACAGACGCGTTCTGCAGCACGATGCCGGCATAGCCGACCGCGGCCGCGAGCTTGAGCGACAGATTATTGCGCACGACGAAGGGTTTGTCCAGTTCTTCGGCGGCATTGTCGGCGAATCGTGCCAGTCGCGCCATCGCCGGCGGCAGTTCCGCACCGGTGATGCCGCGGTAAAAGTCGTACGCCGTGCAGTACTGCATCAGCTCGACAGCACGCCACTGGAATTCCTCGGCGACGCCGCTGACCTCCGGCGACACGGATTCGAGCAGCTGCGAAAGACGTGCAATCCTTATTGTGAACTCTTCTTCGGAGAGTGTCTCCATGTTCTCGTCCAGACCGATGACAAGCACGAAACCGAGCGCCTTCGCGGCGGCGGATGCCTCCATCGAGGAGGCGGGTTCAGATCCGGCAGTGTGAAAGAGGTCCTGATACAGTGTTCCTGCGAGGTCGTCGTGCTTGATGGCTTCGATGGCGTGAAGAATGCGCTGAGCACTGCCGGATCTGAGCGATGCGAGCATCTCGGTCTGGGAGGGGAACCCGGTCTGAGCCATGACCGGCGAGGGGAGTGTGAGTGTGAGACCTGCAAGAAGACACAATATGACGACTGTTGACTTCATTCGACCCTTCTGGTGAACGGACCGTTTCTCAGCGATTGAAAAACCTGGTTTGTGATATGTCTGCTATCACAATCGCCAAGTTATGGAGCCCGTCTTACAGCAGGCTTAATCCCCCCTTACAATTTTGTCAGGAGAGTGGGAACGGATGAATCAGGAATGAGGAGTGTGAACTATGGGATAAAGAATGATGGAGGGAAAGGGAAGCGCGAAGGAGAAGCCCCGGGCGAGGAATGAGGGGCAGGATGGCGAAAAATCAGGAGTTCCCGAGTGCCGCGAGAAATGCCGGGGTGGGACGCACGGGTCGCTGCCGCTCAACATCGAGAAAGGCATGCACCGTGTATCCAGTGGTGATAAGTGTCTGTTTGCCACCGTTATCCTCACGGACGATGCGGTAGTCGATCCGAAGTGTGGAGCGCGGAATTTCCCGCACCTCGCTGATCACGGTGAGGAGATCGTCATAGCGCGCGGGCTGATGATACCGGCAGTGTGCCTCCACCAGCGGCAGCAGAATGCCGTCGCGCTCGAGTTGAGCGTAGGGATACCCCAGCGCGCGGATCAGTTCGGTGCGGCCCACCTCGAAATACTCGAGGTACTTGCCGTTGTAGACGATCTTCATCTGATCCGTGTCAGCGTAGCGGACGCGGATCCTGGCTGCATGCGAAACGGGATCGGTCATCTCAGGTGCTGAATTCTCCCATGGATCCGAATTTACGGATGCGGTTGCGACGCAGCTGTTCGGGCTTGATGCCGCGCAGCTGCTTCAGTTCATCGATCAGGGTTTCCTTGAGCAGATGAGCCGCATGCGCGTGATTGCGATGGGCGCCGCCCAGCGGTTCAGGAACAATGCGGTCGATAAGTTTCTGTTCCAGCAGGTCGGGCGCGGTCAGCTTCAGCGCTTCGGCCGCCTGCTCCTTGTACTCCCAGCTGCGCCAGAGAATGCTCGAGCAGGACTCCGGTGAGATGACATTATACCAGGTGTTCTCGAGCATCAGCACACGGTCGCCCACGCCGATGCCCAGTGCGCCGCCCGACGCCCCCTCGCCGATGATGGTAACAATGATCGGCACCGGAAGCCGCGTCATTTCGAACAGATTGCGCGCGATGGCCTCGGCCTGTCCCCGCTCTTCGGCCTCGATGCCGGGATAGGCGCCCGGCGTGTCGATGAGCGTCAGCACAGGACGATCGAATTTTGCGGCGAGCTGCATCAGTCGCAGTGCCTTGCGATATCCCTCGGGATTGGCCATTCCGAAGTTGCGGAACAGGTTGCTCTTGGTGTCGCGACCCTTCTGCTGGCCTATGATCATGACCGACTGCCCGTCGAGACGGGCGAAACCGCCGACGATCGCATGGTCGTCCCCGTGGCGCCGGTCGCCGTGCAGCTCCGCGAAATCCGTCGTCATGTGTCGGATATAGTCGAGGGTGTACGGTCGATCCGGATGCCGCGCGAGCTGCACTTTCTGCCAGCGCGTCAGATTCGTGTACACCGAAGAGCGCAGGTCATCGACCTTGCGCTCAAGAGCGTCGATTTCCGGGGCGATGTCGAGTTCGTCAACGACGCGTCGCATCTCTTCGATCTTCTGTTCGAGTTCGACGATGGGTCTTTCGAAATCAAGTACGGTTTTGGCCATAATATGTTATTTCCTGCTTCTTTTCAACGCGAGAAATACGATGGTGCGGATGATGATCTCGATATCCAGAAAAATCGAATAATTGCGCACATACTGGATCGTCGAGGCGAGGATTTCATCCTGCGTAAGATGCTCCCGGTCGCGCAGCTGCGCCAGTCCCGTCAGGCCCGGTCGCCCGAGATAGATGTCAGGCAGGTGCTCGAGATGCCCGGCATCGTAGCCGACAAGACTGTACCGGCCGCGAAGTACCGCAGGCAGCTTCCGGATCATGCGCGCGGCAGGACCGGGCTGCCGGCGGTCGGCCAGCAGGGATACAAGCGGGTAAATTAGCAGTATTCCGGGCAAAGACAAAGTGATGTCGAGCATGCGCTTGAGCACCCGGTTGGAGGTGCGCATCAGGTTGTACTCCAGGTCGAGCAGGGGGACGCTGCTCAGCTGATCCACGCTGGTCTTGCCGACGATGAATTCCATGGTGCGCGGCACGATGCGGTAATGCACGCGCTGTCCGCGCGTCCGGCTGATCATCCCGAGGATTTCGGAATAGGGAAGGACGTCGGGACCGATGATCACGTCGGTTACGGCGTTTTCGTCGATGACTTTCCCGATATTCTGCACACTGCCGATGACCGGCACACCTTCGACGAGATCCCCGATGCGCTTGCGGCTCAGGTCGATGAGACCGACGATGTTATAGGTCTGTGCATCGAGTTTTTTCAGCCGCCGAAGCACGTCGAGTGTCAGGTCATTGAGTCCGACAAGCAGGCTGCGCCGTCCGGTGACGGGATGTTCGCGCTGCTGCGGAAAGAGGAGCGCTCCCGCTACCCGCCGTCCGGGGATAAGCAGCAGGTTCAGAGCACCCGCGATCAGCACCACGATACGGCTGAATCCCCACTCTTTGAAAAAGAAGGTCATCGATGAGAGGATCAGAAACGCGAGCAGCACCCCGAGCGCCGAGCGCACGATGCTGAAGCGCTCGCGCGTATAAGCGCCGGCGATCAGGAGTCCCGTCCACATCACGGCCACAACCACGATGTACACGGTCGGATACGCATAGTCGGGAAAACGGAACAGCCCGCCGAATCGCAGCAGCTCCGCGGCGATCATGGCGATGATCGTCGTCAGGGCATCGGCCAGCAGCGGCCAGGCGCGCGCAAAATAGTGCCGGGAGCGGGAAAGCAGCTGACGGACGTGGATACCCGCCGTGATAATGCCGCTCGTAATCGGAGAAAGGCCGAGGTTTTTGCGCGCAAATACCTGCATGGCCTTGTAGAACTCCGCCGTGGCGTCGATGCTGCTGCGCTTGGTGCTCTCCCCGCCGTAATGCACGATTTTCGTGCTGTGGACGTAATACAGCTTCCACCCGGACTGCTGCGTGCGGTAGCACCAGTCGAGATCCTCGCCGTACATGAAATAACTTTCGTCCAGCCCGCCGATGTCGTCGTACACCGCACGACGCAGCATCATGAAGGATCCCGAAATGGCATCCACCTCATAGGTCTCATCCTCATTGAGATAGGTGAGATTGTAGCGGGCGAACACATGCGATTTCGGAAACAGTGTGCTCAGACCGGTGAGCTTGGTGAACGAGACCCAGGGCGAAGGGAAACTGCGCCGGCAGGCGAGCTCGAACGTGCCGTCGGGACGAATGATCTTGCATCCCGCCATGCCCACATCTTCGTTCTCCCGGAAGAAGCGCAGCATCGTTGCGATGGTGTCTTCCTGCACGAGTGTGTCGGGATTCAGCAGCAGAAGGTATTTTCCCTGCGCCCGGGCGAGCGCGAGATTGTTCGCGCGAGCGAATCCAAGATTATCGTCGTTGGCGATCAGGAGGACGGAAGGAAAGCGCTGCCGAACCATGTCAACCGTGCCGTCGTCGGAGTTGTTGTCAACGACAAACACCTCGGCCGGTATGCCCTCCAGGGCGGAATCGAGCGAGTGAAGGCAGTTTTCCAGGAGATCCCTGACATTATAACTGACGATAATGATCGAGATCACCGGATCAGGTTGCGTTTCGGTGGACATGGGTGGCGTGAAACCGTCCGGTTAAATGGGCTGATTGATGCGCGAGAGTTCGTCGAGCGTGATCATTGGCAGACGGAATCGAGCGGCATATTTTTTCTCGGTCTGCACCGAAATCCCGCTGTTGTCGATCCCGGTGACCACGATTTCGATTTCACCGACACCGTCAACGACGCTGCGGCTGAGTCCGAGCGACTGTTCGGCCGTTTCCTTTTTTACGAAGCGTACCGATCCTTCGATGATGCCCGTGCGGCGCATGACGTCGCTGTCATCATCGATGCCGAACACCCAGAAGGCCGAACGGTCGTCGCCGGGAGCGTATTCGATCTGTGTGCCGGTGGCAAAGGCCGGGAACTGCAGCGCGAGCAGCTCTGTGAAACCGCCTTCGGTGGACGTGGTGCGGATGATGATCACCTGGGAATCACCGGCGGTCAGTTCCAGCGCACCTTTGATGCTGAACGGCGCCTGCTCGTCCTCTGCGGCAAAGCGGGCATTTTCGACGATGTAACCCATCCTTCCGCTGATCACTTCGCCGGAAACTGTCGTCGTGGCGGTCCCCGCCTGTTCTTCGGCCTGCCTGTGTTCCTGTGAGCAGGCGCTGAACAATGCAATAAGGACAACAAGGATGAACGGTCTCATGTCGATAGCCCCGAAGTTGTGAACGGATACACGATAGGATCAGTCCGCGAGCACGAGCTGGCCGTTGTTGAAAATGCCGATCGCACGGCCAGTCAGTGCGCGACCGTGGAAGGGACTGTTGCGCGATTTTGACTTGAAGCGATGGACGTCGACGGTCCACTCCGCCGCGAGATCCAGCAGAGTCAGATTGGCGCGCTGTCCCTCCTCGATACGCAGCTCGGGCAGCCCGATGATGCGCCGCGGATTGGTTGAGAGTTTCTCGATCAGCTGCGGCAGTGTGAGCCACTGCTCGAGGAGCAGCTCCGTCACCGAAAGACCGACGGCTGTCTCAAGCCCGATGATGCCGAAGGGAGCGTAAACGAATTCGACTTCTTTTTCGAACCCTGCATGCGGCGCGTGATCCGTTGCGATCACATCGGCCACGCCGTCGCGCAGCGCTTCCTTCATGGCGCGCACGTCGTCGGCAGTGCGCAGCGGGGGGTTCATCTTGACATTCGAATCATAGCTGCGCACGGCCTCGTCGGTGAGCGCGAAGTGATGCGGCGCGACTTCGGCGGTGACATGCAGGCCTTTTTCTTTCGCGGCGCGGACGGCATTCGCCGCACCGATTGTGCTCATATGCGCAAGGTGATATCGGCCGTTCACATACTCGGTGAACATGATATCACGGGCCACGACCGCGTCTTCCGACAGCCGGGGGATCGGTGGCAGACCGAGTTCGGTGGAAACGATGCTTTCGTTCATCGAGCCGCCGGTGAACAGGTGCGGATCCTCGGCATGCTGGATGACGGGAACGTCGAACATCGAGGCGTACTCGAGAGCGATGCGCAGAACCTTGGTGTTGTGGACCGGACTCCCGTCATCAGAGAAACCGACGGCGCCGGCCTTGCGCAGCTCCACCATGGGAGCGATGGCCTCGCCTTTGCGTTCCTTGGTGATCGCGGCGATGGGATACACGTCGACCGGGAGGCCCTTCGCCTTCTCATAAATATATGCCACGACGGATGCATTGTCGATCGGAGGATCGGTGTTGGGCATACACGCGACGGCGGTGAAACCTCCCGCAGCGGCCGATGCAGCACCGCTGCGGATATCCTCCTTGTGCTCGAATCCCGGCTCACGGAAATGCACATGCATGTCGCAGAGCCCGGGGACGATGGTTTTCCCCTTCAGGTCGATCTCCTCACTGTCCGAAGCGGAGAGGGAGGGGCCGAGCTTATCGATCGTCCCATCGACGATGAGCAAATCCTGTTCCGTGTCGAGCCCGGTGACGGGATCGACCATACGGGCGTTCTTGAAAAGAAAGGATGCCATGAATTACTCCGCTTTGGTTCCGATGAGATAAAGGACCGCCATGCGAATGGCCACGCCGTTGGTGACCTGGGGGAGGATGACGGAGTACGGACCGTCGGCGACTTCCGATTCGATTTCGACGCCGCGGTTGATGGGACCCGGATGCAGCACGGTAACTTCCCGGCCCAGCCGGTCGAGGCGATCACGCGTGATGCCGAAGGTCTGGTTGTACTCGCGCAGGGTGGGGAAGTCGGCGCCCGCATCGCGTTCGAGCTGGATGCGCAGCACGTTGACGGCATCACTGAACTGCAGTGCTTCGTCCACATTGTGGAAGATGCGCACGCCGAGTTTCTCGAGATCGTACGGCATCATGCTCGGCGGACCGCAGACTGCCACGTCCGCGCCCATGGTGAGCAGACCGTAAATATTCGATCGTGCCACGCGGGAGTGCGCGATGTCGCCGATGATGCAGACGTTGAGTCCGTCCAGCGATCCGTGCTTCTGCCGCAGTGTGCACATGTCGAGCAGCGCCTGCGTGGGATGCTCATGAGCGCCGTCACCCGCGTTGATGAAGCGGCTGGTGCAGCGCTTGCTGAGGAAATGTCCCGCCCCTGCTGCGCTGTGCCGCATGACCACGATGTCGACTTTCATCGCTTCGATGTTTCGCGCGGTATCGAGCAGGGTTTCGCCTTTCTTGACGCTGCTCGAACCCGCTGCGAAGTTCACCACGTCGGCGGAGAGGCGGCGTTCTGCGAGTTCAAAGGAAATGCGCGTGCGGGTGCTGTTCTCGAAAAACAGGTTGACCACTGTCTTGCCCTGCAGTGTGGGCACCTTTTTAATAGGGCGATCGAGGATCTCCAGAAACGTATCCGTGGAATCGAGAATGAGGGTGATATCCTCTTTCGGGACGTTCTGGAGACCGAGCAGATGATCGATGTGTAGCGAGGCCATAATGCTCCGTGTTCCTGGGGATGCGTTAATCGTCAATGGAGACCAGGTCAATGCCGTCGTGTCCGTCGACTTCCTTGAGACGAACGCGGATTTCCTGGCCGCGGGATGTCGTGACATTCTTGCCGATGAAATCGGCGCGGATGGGCAATTCGCGGTGGCCGCGATCGACCAGTACCACGAGCTGAATCGTGCGCGCGCGGCCGAGATCCACCAACGCATTGAGTGCCGAGCGTACCGTTCGACCGGTGAACAGAACGTCGTCGACGAGGATCACCTGCCGGCCGGTGATGTCGAAGCTGATGTCTGTGGCGCGTACTTCCGGCTGCTTGAGGTGCTGGCGAACATCGTCACGGTACAGTGTGACATCAAGCACACCGACGTCGGGCTGCCGCCCCTCGATTTCATTGAGCTTCGCCGCGAGCCGATTGGCGACGAATTCGCCGCGCGTGCGCAGACCGATGACGGCCAGCTGTTCGATGGACTGGTTGCGCTCGAGAATCTCATGCGCGAGACGCGATAGCATGCGCTCGAAGCCGTGCTCGTCGAGGATGTGTTGCAGGATGGTCATGAAGACTCCGTGAGTTCCGTGGGGATCGGGGGAAGGCTGCGCAGTCGACGCCGCAGCATATCGAGCGCGGCCTGTGCGGCGCGCTGCTTGGTGCGGATACGACTGCCGCCGAAATAAAAATTATGGGCGAACGTTCCGGTCTCACTGCTGATGCCGATCCAGACGAGACCGACGGGTTTTTCGGCACTGCCACCGGTCGGGCCGGCAATACCTGTCGTGGAAATGCCGATGGCGCCGCCGGAACGCTGCCGAATGCCATCTGCCATGGCCTCCGCGCATTCCCTGCTGACAGCACCGTGGTCGCGGAGAGTGGATTCATCGACACCGAGCAGCTCGGTTTTGCTCTCGTTACTGTATGTAACCACGCCGCGTTCGAACCAGTCTGAACTGCCCGGCACATTCGTAAGCTTGTCGGTGATCAGTCCGCCCGTACACGACTCGGCGACGCTCACTATCAGTCCCGTCTCTTTGAGCAGTGCGCCCACGACTTCCTCGAGCGTCTGCCGGCCGGAGCCGAAAACATATTCTCCGGCGCGCTGTTCGACGAATGCGCGCAGGCGTCCGATGCGATCGCTGACGGACTGCTCGTCGTCGCCGCGGGCAGTGATGCGGATGCGCACGCCGAGCGGGGAGGGAAGAAAGGCCACGCTGGCATCCTCGACCAGTGTCGCAATGCCATCGAGCCGCGCAGAGAGGGTGGACTCAGGGATACCTGTAGTCAGGAGGGTCAGGGATCCGCGTTTTCGTTGAAAATTTTGCCGCAGTTGCGGCAAAATATAATTGTCGACCATGGCATGCATTTCATAGGGCACGCCGGGGGTGACGAAGAAGTGTTTGCCGTCTCGCGCGAAATGGTATCCCGGGGCAGTGCCATCATGGTTGCGTATGATTTCCGCTCCGGCCGGTACCATTGCCTGGTCGCGGTTGACATCAGTGACCTGGCGGTTGCGGTCTGAAAACATGCGCTCGATGTCTCCGAGCACGATCTCGTTAAAGACAAGGTCCGTGTTAAAAAACGCACAGACTGCCTCGCGAGTGATATCGTCATGCGTCGGTCCGAGGCCTCCCGTCGCGATTACGACGTCCTGCTGCTCCCAGGCACGCCGGAATTCCTCAAGCAGCTGCGAGCGGTCATCCCCGACAGCAGTGATTCTCCGGACGTCGACGCCGAGCAGACTGAGCTGTTCCCCCAGCCAGGAGGCGTTCGTGTTCACGACCTGGCCGATAAGTAATTCGTCACCAATGGATAGGATTTCTGCGTTCATTCGGTGCATCCAATTCCAGAAAATATATCGACTCGACAAGGGAAAACCAAAGCGCCACGGTCCATTTGCAACTTAGTCCACACCGGCATAAATTTAAGGATTGTACGATGACGAAATCGATGTACTCTATATGCTTATTGCCAGGAGGAACCCTTGAAAGAATTCACCCCCGACAAAATCAGGAATGTGGCCTTGATCGGCCATGGAAGCTCCGGAAAAACCACGCTGGCGGACGCAATGCTGCTGACGTCCGGAGCGGTGACGCGCATCGGGCGCATTGAAGACGGCACGACGGTCTCGGATTACCATTCCGATGAAATCGAGCGTCAGATCTCCATCAACAGCACCCTGCTGTCCACCGAATTCATGGGGAACAAGCTCAATATTCTTGATACGCCCGGGTATTCCGATTTTATCGGGGATGTGATTTCAAGTCTCCGCGTCGTTGACAGTGCGCTGCTCGTTCTCAAGTCCGTCGAGGGCGTGGAAGTCGGCAGTGAGCTCGTCTGGAAATACGCGGAAAAGGCCGATGTGCCGGTCGTCATCGCGGTGAACAAAATGAACAACGAGCACGCCGATTTCGAACGCGTGTACGAGGAGGCGAAAACCCGCTTCGGCAACGACCTGATTATCGCGCAGTTCCCGGTTAACAAGGGACCGAACTTCAACCAGTGTATCGACGTCGTGCGCAAGAAGCTGATGACCTTTTCCACGGACGGCAGCGGCAAGTACGAGGAAAGCGACGTGCCCGCCGAGCATCAGGAGCGCGTGGAGGCCGAGCACCAGGCCATGCTCGAGAAAGTCGCCGAATCTTCCGAGGAACTCCTCAACGCCTTTTTCGAAAACGGAACCCTCTCCGATGAAGAACTCGCCGAAGGATTCAGAACCGCCATCCGTGAGCGCAAGATTTACCCCGTGTTCTGCATGGCGGGCGATGTGAATATCGGGGTCGGACGCATGATGGAATTCCTCATCAACTACTGTCCCGACCCGGTGTCCGGAAAGACTTTCGATGCGGTCAAGACGGACTCCGACGAGACCGTGACCATCACTCCCGATCCGGATTCGAATGACGTTGCGGCGTTTACTTTCAAAACGATCTCTGAACCGCACGTCGGAGAGCTCTCCCTGTTCCGCGTTTATAACGGAACAATCACTGCGGGGCAGGACCTCGTCAATCAGAACAGCGGAAAGACCGAACGACTCAATCAGCTCTATGCTCTCCGCGGACGCGAACGCTTCGAGGTTAGCAAGGTCCATGTCGGTGACATCGGCGCCGTGGTAAAACTCAAGGATACGCATACCAACAACACGCTCACCGCCAAGTCATTTCCCGTGCAAATTCCGCCGATCAAGTTTCCCGAGCCCGTCATGGTCAGCGCGGTCAAGGCCAAGGCGAAGGGCGATGAAGAGAAAATCGGTACCGGTCTGCACACCCTGCATGAGGAGGATCCCGCTTTCCAGGTAAAGGTTGATCAGGAAACCGGTGAAACCATCGTACTCGGTCAGGGTGAAATTCACATCAGCATCATGACCAAACGCCTCAAGGAGCGCTTCGGAGTGGATGTCGAGCTCAAGGCCCCGCGCATCCCATACCGCGAGACGGTGCGAAAGGCATCCGACGTGTCTTATCGTCACAAAAAGCAGACAGGCGGTGCCGGACAGTATGCCGAGGTGTATATCAAACTCGAACCCCAGCCGCGCGGTGACGGCTACGAGTTCGTCGACAGTATCGTCGGCGGTGTCATCAGCGGACGCTTCATCCCGGCTGTCGACAAGGGCATTCAGGAGCAGATGAACAGGGGTGTGGTTGCCGGGTACCAGATGGTCGACATGAAGGTCACGCTCTACGATGGCAGTCAGCACACTGTCGACTCGAATGAAATGGCATTCAAGATCGCAGCACAGCAGGCATTCAAGAAGGCCGTGCAGGATGCGAGTCCTACGATGCTCGAACCGATCTATGACATCACCGTTACCGTACCCGATGAGTTCATGGGCGATGTCATGGGCGATATTTCCAGTCATCGCGGCAAGATTCAGGGCATGGAGGCGGAAGGTCCCTTCCAGATTATCCGTGCCCGGGTGCCCCTCGCGGAATTGCACAACTATGCGACGCGTCTGCGTTCGATCACACAGGGACGCGGCATTTACACGCGCACCTTCTCGCATTACGAGGAAGTGCCGCATGAGGTGCAGTTGAAAATCATCGAGGAAGCGAAGGCCGCCAAAGAAGAGGAGTCCTGAGTGCGCGCACGCACTGTCATTATTGCGCTGTTGGTCATCCTGGGATCTGTGCCGGTGCAGGCACAGATCCTGGATGACGGGAACATGCTCAACCGACCCACCTTCGCCAATCAGGGCGGTTCCTATTACAATTTTTCCAGCGGCAGCGGCTGCGACCTGATGGTGAGCGTGTGGGGGTATGTCGGAAATCCCGGCCGCTACCGCGTTCCCTGTGAAACCAATCTGCTCGATCTGCTCTCCTACTGCGGGGGACCTCTGACCCGGGGCGGAACGGAAGCCTTTCTCTATGAAATCAAAATCGTTCGCAAGGGCGGCGCGGATCGCGAGAACGAAATCGCGGAGGTATTCGAGGTGGATCTCGAAAAATATCTGGAACTGCGTGACGTACCCACCGTGACATCCGAGTTATTGCTCTTTCCCGGCGATTTGATTATTGTTGACGGACAGGAACAGAGCAATATGGTCCTGCGTATCGCCCAGATCATTGTGGCGATCGCTTCCATCGTGACTTCAACGGTCGCGGTGATCAATCTCACGAAATAATTGTGAGAGGAGTGCCCGAAGCTCGCCGTTTCGGGACACACGCGGCAGGTGAGAACGCGTGGATTCCATATCAGAGGATGAGTGATACCTGAATGACCGCAAGAGATGATTTCAATAAGCAGGTACAGGAGTACCTGCGCATCGCCATCGAAGGGAAGTGGGTGATCCTCGCGATCTTCGTGATCGTTGTCGCCGCTACCTGGCTGTATACCATGCAGCAGGATGACATATACTCTGCCGGGGCCACGGTGCGCCTGAAGCCATCAAAAGACCTGCTCAGCGGTCAGCCGGGGCAGGGCGGACTCGAAGGTCTCGGATGGGGCGGTGAGCGGATTCTTGCCAATGAAATCCAGATGATGCACAGCGATGATATCGCTGAACGTGTTGCGACGATGCTCATGGCCGGCCGGCGCGATCTGAATGCGCTGTCCGACACGCTGCCCATTCTCAAGGCCCGTCAGCGTCCATCCACCCTTCGCAAAATCGCCCGGCAGCTCAGTCTTGAAGACTTTTTTGTCTCCATGGGCATGGCGAAGCTGGACACGTCGTCGCGCCTGGCAACGGAACCAATGGTTGCCGCGCGCGCGCGGGCACAGATGCGGGCGGAGCAGGTGCGCGGTGTCGACTTCATCCGCATCTCCGTGTCATCGACCTCCCCGGTGGAAGCCGCGACACTGGCCAACCTCTTTGTCGATGCCTATCAGCAGCGCAATCTCGAGTCCGCCCGCCAGAGTGTGACGACGGCTCGCAGCTTCCTCGAGAGCCAGCTGGATGACAAGAAGGATTCGCTCTCCCAGGTAGAGAATGCCGTGCGCGGGTTCCAGCAGTCCAAGGGGTTTGTCAGTCTCGATGCCGAGACGAGCAATCTCATTTCACAGCTCAGTACATACGAGGCGCAGAGGGAGCAGACCGTCATTGAACTCCAGGGCGCACAGAAAATTCGCAGTGAGCTGCGCGCTCAGCTCGCGGAAATCGAACCGAATCTTGCGCGTCAGCTGAAAGAAGGTGTCGATCCGCAGCTGAAGAAGCTTCTCGAGAAAAAAGTGGAGCTCGAAGCAAGCATTCAGACTGCGGAATACAACCGCAAGCAGACCCTTCGTACGCGTCCCGATCTCGAACCCTTCGCCCGCAAGGAGATCGAGGAACTGCAGCGGCAGCTCAAGGAAGTGCTCGAACAGATCGATGTCGCGAGCCAGAACCTGCAGGATTCGGCGGATCTGACGGCTGCCCCCGTGGAGTACGCTCGTGAGCTCCGTCAGCAGATCCTGCAGAAAGACATTGAAATTGAATCCATGCGCGCGCGGCTCGCCAGCCTCGATCAAACCATCGCCGCGTACAACAAGAAGTTTGAGGCGATCCCTTCACAGACGATTGAGTTCGCGCGTCTCGAGCGCCGCCGCCAGAGTTACGATAAATTGTTTGCCCTGCTGGATGAGAAGTATCAGGAAGCACTGATCAATGAACAGACGACGATGGGCAACGTCGATATCGTCGACCGCGCCAAGGTTCCGGGACGGCCCGTCAAGCCCAATCGTCCGATGAACATGATTCTCGGAATTCTCGTCGGCCTCGGTCTCGGCTTCGGCGTCGCCATTCTGCTTCGGTACATGGACACAACCATCCGCAGCCCCGAGGATGTCGAAAAGATCGGTATCCCCGTCCTGACATTCATCCCCGCTTTCGGATCGGATGACAACAAGCTCGATCGCAATCAGACGCTTGTCACGCTGACAGCGCCGCAATCGCCCCCCAGCGAGTCTTACCGGACGATGCGAACGTCCATCGAGAATTCACTGCCCGACCACGGCAAATCGAAAGCCGTGATATTCTCGAGCCCCGCTCCGAAGGAAGGGAAGTCCACCGCCATCGCGAATCTCGCCGTCAGCGCGGCGAACAGCGGGCGCAAGGTGCTGCTCGTGGATGCTGACCTGCGTCGTCCCGTCCAGCATCAGATTTTCGATGTTGAGCGCGAACCCGGCCTCTCTAATGCGTTGATCGGTGAGGTGCCTGTGCGAGAGTGCATCAAGAAGACAATGGTCCCGGGCCTGCACATAATTCCCTGCGGCAATATCCCCAGTCATCCCGCGGAGCTGCTCGGATCATCAAAAATGGAAAAATTCGTTTCGCTTGTGCGGCAGCATTATGATCTCGTGCTCTTCGATGCGCCGCCGGTGATCGCCATGGCCGACACGCTGGTACTTGCGAAATACACCGACGGAGCCGTGATCATCGTCTCGGCCGGACAGACCAAATCGCTCGGCCTTGAGAAGGCGAGCGAGATGCTCACAGCCAACAACGCAAACGTTCTCGGTACGGTAGTCAACCGCTTCAACGCGAACAAGGTATACTATTCGTATTATCGCTACTATTACCAGAATTATTATTACTATTCTCCCGACGGGGAACGGAAATCCCGGAAAACGCGCAAACGGAAATCTCCTGAAAAGGAACCCGAGGAAGCCGGATCGTGATCCGGCTTTTTCATGCCCGCGGCTTTGAAAACAAGACGGAAAAGCCTTAATTTTCCATGATCCCGCCGGGGACCATCCCGCCTGGGCCGCCATCTTCATCACCTTTCACACATGCTCTACCAACCATGATCAGAGACAGCTATATCAAGACAGTCATCGAGCCGTTCAAAATCAAAACGGTCGAACCCATCAAATTCACAAACGCGGAAGAGCGCAAACGCATTCTGCATGAAGCCGGCTATAACACCTTTCTCATCGACGCGGAAAACGTGCTCATCGACCTGTTGACCGACAGCGGCACATCTGCAATGAGCTCGAAGCAATGGGCAGGACTACTCGACGGGGACGAATCCTACGCCGGATCGAAGAGCTATCATCGCATGCACGATGTGGTCAGCAAAATCACCGGAATGAAGCATATCATCCCGACGCATCAGGGACGCGCAGCGGAGAAAATCCTGTTCTCCATCGTGGGCGGTGAAGGAAAGGTCGTGCCGAACAACACGCATTTCGATACCACACGCGCGAATGTGGAGTTCTCAGGTGCCCTTGCCATCGACTGCCTCAACGAACAGGGGAAGCATCCGGAGGTCATTGCCGACTTTAAGGGAAACATGGATATTGCTCGCCTCGAGGAAGTGATTCAGCATTACGGCACCGATCGTATCCCCCTCGTGATGATCACGGTGACGAACAATTCGGGTGGTGGACAGCCGGTATCGATGGAGAATATCCGTCAGACGCGCGCCGTCTGCGACAAGTACGGCCTGCCGTTGTTCATGGATGCCTGCCGTTTTGCCGAGAATGCCTACTTCATCAAAACCCGCGAACAGGGCTACGCGGACAAGACGCCGCTTGAAATCGCGCAGGAAATGTTCTCGTACGTCGACGGCCTGACCATGTCGGCGAAGAAGGACGCCCTGGTCAACATCGGCGGTTTTCTTGCGATGAACGATGACGATCTTGCCCTGCAGTGCCGTAACCTGCTGATCGTCACCGAGGGTTTTCCGACGTACGGTGGCCTGGCGGGTCGTGATCTCGAGGCGATCGCGCAGGGGCTCGAGGAAATCCTCGAGGAGGATTACCTCCAGTACCGCATCAAGAGCACCGAGTATCTCGGACGCAAACTCGACGAACTTGGTGTTCCCATCCTCATGCCCCCCGGCGGTCACGCAATCTATCTCGATGCGAAACGCTTTCTCCCGCATATTCCGCAGGAGCAGTTTCCCGCGCAGTCCATCACCTGTGCGTTATATCTCGACGGCGGAATCCGCGTCGTGGAAATCGGCAGCGTGATGTTCGGGCGGACGGAGAACGGGAAATTCATCGCCCCGGATCTGGAGCTCGTGCGCCTGGCCATCCCGCGCAGGGTGTATACGCAAAGTCACATCGACTATGTCATCGAAGTGGTCAAGCATGTTCATGACCGGCGCGAGGAACTCAAGGGTATGCGACTGACCTACGAAGCGCCGATGCTGCGGCACTTTACCGCGCGTTTCGCATACGTCGACTGACATTCTGATCAGCGGGGCTGTTCCGGCAGTCCCTTTTCCTCCAACAGGCATCGCTCTCGTGCGGAGAATACTCTATGTTCATCACGGCAGGGGAATCGGCGGTGCGCCGCTGAGCCTGCTGTATCTCATCCGCGGGCTCGACAGAACGCGATATGAGCCCGTCGTCCTGTGCATTCATGAAAGTGAGGCGGCAGAGCTGTTTCGCAGCGAAGGCATTGAGACGGTTGTCGACGAACGACTGCACGACTTCAGCCATACCAACGTGTTGTGGTACCCGTGGTGGCAGCTGCCGAAAACCGTGCTTCGCACACTGCAGTTTTTTCCGACGTATTTCCGTTTTCGCCGCTTCCTGCGTGCCCGCCATTTCGACCTCGTGCATCTGAACACATCAACACTGACGGCATTCGGACTCGCTGCGCATGCCGAGCGCATCCCCGTCACCTGGCATATCCGCGAGCCGCTGCATTCCGGGTACCTCGGCATCCGGCGCGCCATCATCCGGCGCATCATCCATCGCTGTGCCGACCTCGTGCTTCCGATCTGCCGGTACGACGCATCACAGCTGCTTCCATCGGATGCCATTCACGTGGTCTACAATTTTATTGATTTTTCGCAGTTCGATGCCGCCATCGACGGCACTTCCGTACGCGAAGAACTTGCCATCCCGGCTCAACATCCTGTCGTGCTCATGCTTGGCGGTGTCAATCCCATCAAGGGAACGCGGGAGTTTGTCGACGCCGCGATGCGCGTGCTGCAGACATGGCCGGATGCCGTATTCCTGGTTGCCGGCCCCGTACCCGACGACGGGTTCAGAAACAGAATCAACGGACTCCGCGTATACAGGGAAGATGTCTTTCGTCTGATCCCGGATACCGCACAGACACAGATTCGTTTTCTCGGGATTCGAAGTGACATTCCGCAGCTTCTCGCGGCGTCGCAGCTGCTCTGTTTCCCGTCCACCGTGCCGCATTTCGCGCGGCCCGTCATCGAGGCGAGCGCCATGGGACTCCCGGTCGTGGCGTCCGACCTCGGCGGACCGCAGGAACTGGTCATCCATGGAAAAACGGGCCTGCTCGTTCCACCACGTGATCCCGCAGCACTCGCCGACGCCGTCAGCCGGCTGCTTGATGACCGGGATCTTCGTCGGCACATGGGCGAGCGCGGCATCGCACTTGCGCACGAGCGTTTTGACGCGCAGCACAATACGCAGGCAGTTCTTTCGTACTACGAAAAGCTTTTTCCGTAGGAAATTGATCTTCATCGCCTCCGGCTTTGTGCTTTTGGCCTTGATTACCGTATTTTACGCTTTACCATATCCACAGCAGGAGATACAATGCGCTTCGTAACTTTCCTATTGATCGGCCTGTTTGCCTTCTTCAGTGTCCATGCACAGAATGCGGATCGGACCACCTGGATCGAGGACGATTTTTCCCAGGAGAGTCTCAGCCCTGAATGGCTGCCGATCTCGGGGACATGGACCGTTGACGGCAGCCATGCAAAGGTTGTTGGTGGCGGCGAACGCTTCGCCATGTTGTACAACACCTACATCATGAATACGAAGTCCTTTGTCATCGAGGCGACGATCGAGATGCTCGGCGGTGGCGTGGCCTTCAATGCCGAGCATAACAATGCACTGAAAAACTGTCACGTCGTTCGACTCGTCGAAGGCGGAGTCGCGCTGGGATATATGGATTTCCTCGGGGAATACTACGAGACCAGGACCGTCGCCGTCAAGGATCTGGCGACGCCGGTCAGTCTGCAGATCTATATCGACCAGGAGAACAGCACCTATTCGGTCGTCGCGAATACACGCAATCTCTCCATGGAGGACCTGCGATTCAACTCCGGCTTCGCCGGACTCTATGCGACAGGCAGCGGCGTGACCTTCGATGCGTTCAGCATCAGCGGTCAGGGGACAATGGATACGCCTTCCTTTTTCATCAAATCGAACCGTCGCCAGCTCAATGATCTTTCTTACATGGCTGCCAAGGATGACGGTCTGCTGATCGTCAACCCTGTCGTGGGTATCGCGCAGCGCATCACCAGTGTCGGAACCTATGTCAGTGAGCTGTCGGCCGAGGAGGAGGAAACCGCGTTTCGGGGTGTGGCAGCAGACGATGAAGCCACCTATGTTGTTGACGCTGCGGCGAATGCCCTGCGCGTCTTCAATGCCGCGGATCGTATCCAGAAGGTGGTCAGCAGTGATCTAAATGATCCGCGCGACGTGGCGGTCGATGACAGCAGGATCTACGTCCTCGACAAGACCGGCATCGCGGTGTTCGACAAGAAACTTTCGCTCATCGGGCGAAAGGCGGGCGGACTCTTCAGCAATCCGCGAGGAATCGCCGTTCACGGTGACCGCGTGTACGTCGCCGATTTCGGCAACGGCCAGGTACAGGTGCTCGGCAAGTCTGACTTCTCGGTCGAGCAGGTGATCAAGGATCAGCTCATCCATCCCTGGGGTGTCGGTGTTGATCCGGCGAACGGAGATGTGTATGTCGCGGATCCCGCGGCGAGCGCCGTGTTCCACTACGACAGCGAAGGCAACTTCGTCGAGCGCATCGATCCAATTACCATTCGTGGCTTTATTTCACCGCGTGCCGTGCTGGTGCGTGATGACATGATTTATGTCGGCGATTTCGATCGCATCCTCGGCTTCAAAAAGGGTGTTCTGACCATCCGTCCCAGTCTCCGCATCGACTGAGATGGCCGGGCAGACGGCAAAGCATCTGAGCCTCGCGTACGGGGCAGGGACGCAGCATGCCGCCCATCCGGACAACTGGAATATCACGACACTTCGGGCCGACCCGTTCACGACGGGCCGGCCCGAACCGTTTCTGGTGGAGGAGGCACTGCGGCATCCCGTGGGGGCGACGCCGCTCGAGGAGTGGACCGCGGCCGGTGATCGTATCCTCATCCTCGTCTCCGACAAGACGCGCCGCTGCCGCACGCATGTTTTTCTCCCGCGTCTTCTCGCGCGTCTCGAACAGGCAGGTGTGCCGGATGCTCAGATTCGCATCCTCTTTGCGACGGGGACGCATCCACCGCAGACCGAACGCGAGCAGCGTGATATTCTCGGAGACGATGTGTTCGCGCGCTACGCCGTGTTCGAGCATCATGCGCGCGACGAAGAACGCTGCGTGCATGTGGGAACGACAGCGGCGGGTACCGACATCCACATCAATCGCCTGGTGGTTGAGTCCGACAGAGTCATCGCGACGGGGACCATCGTGCATCATTATTTTGCGGGATACGGCGGCGGTGCGAAACTGTTTGTTCCCGGCGTGGCCGCCTATAGTACTGCCGTCGCGAATCACCGCCGGACGATCACGCCGGATGGCGGATTCCATCCCGGCTGCGAGGACGGACGCATCGAGGGGAATCCCGTTATCACGGATATCCATGATGCACAGCGATTCATGCCGCCCGCCTGGTACTTCGCGGCCATTCTCAACGTGGAGGGACGCATCGCGGAATGCGTGTGCGGCGATCTCGCTGAGGCGCATGCGAGAGGCTGCGTCGTCATCGACAATCATTACCGTCCCGCTTTCGATATGCCCGCCGATCTGGTCGTCGTCAGCGCGGGCGGGTATCCCCGTGATATCAATTTCATCCAATCGCACAAGTCACTGCATCACGCACACTATGCGGTGAAGGAGGGGGGATGCATCGTTCTTCTCGCTGAGTGCAGGGAGGGACTGGGCAGCGAATCCTTCCGCCGCTGGTTCGAATATCCATCTCGCGAAGCGTTCCGGCACGCCCTGCTCAATGATTACAGCATGAACGCGCATACGGCACTCGCGGTCCTCGAGAAGAGTGACCGCTTTCGCATCATCATCGTGAGCGCGCTGGACGATGATACCGTCCGGCTGATGGGAATGGAACCGGCGCCGGACCTCACCCATGCTCTCAGACTTGCCGCCGACAGGATGCCTTCCGATCCCGGGGTCACCATTCTCGAAAACGGCGGACTGATCGTTCCGCGCCGTCGCTACGGGGACGGGACATGATGCTGCCGGAGAACATGCTCGTGCCGCACCTCCTGCTTGCCGGTATATGGATTCTGTGGTGCGTGCTGCATTCCGTGATGATTACTCCGCGCCTGACCGATTTCCTGCATCACCGCGTGGGCCGGCACATGGCCTATTACCGCTTCGTCTATGTCGTCATCAGTATCGCGACGCTTGCACCCGTGCTGTGGTATCAGTGGCGCATTGAGACGGTGACGTGGTGGCAGTGGCACTGGCCGTGGACGCTCGCGCAGTACATGGGACTGCTGGCCTCCGGACTGATTTTTCTGCTCGCGGCGCGGCGATACGACCAGCGTTTCTTCTTCGGGCTTCGCCAGATTGCCGATCATCGCGAAGACCGCAATACCGAGTTCTCCGGATTCGAAGCCTCGGGTATCCTCAGACGGATGCGTCACCCGTATTATTCTGCCGGGATCCTGCTGTTGGTGTTCTGGGGGGATTTCACCGCGGCAAACCTCATCCTGAAGATTGTCGGAATCGGTTACTTCATCATTGGAGCTTTTCTCGAGGAGCGCAAGCTCGTGCGGGAGTTCGGGGAGGAGTACAGGCACTACCAGAAGGCTGTTCCGATGTTCATCCCGCGTCTCGGTGCCCCTCCGGCAAGGCGTGAACACTGACGGTGAATGGTCATGTATCGCTGTAACGCAGAAGCCCCCACCCGGAGGTGGGGGCTTCGACGTGTCTGCCATTGAGGAGATGCTTACCGTACGACAGACAGTGTGGTTGATGCTGCGGCATCACCCGTGGAAATGACGAGATGGTACATTCCCGGTGTCAGCTGTGCTGTATTGAGCACGGTGTTGTAGTTACCCGGGGCGAGCTGGCCGCGGTCGATACTGTACACCATGCGTCCGGTCATATCATACAGCATCAGCTGAACCGAGGCTTCCTCACGGATGGAGAATGCAAGGTTCGACTGATCGCGTGCAGGATTGGGATATGCCTGCACGGCGTTGACCGGGAGCGGTGCGGCGTCGCGTTCGACGGATGTAACCGAGCTCAGCGGAAGCACGGTGCCGTCGGGCAGCGCGGCGTAGAGGCCGAATGCTTCACCGTCCTGATTATCCATCGGTGAAAGGAAACCGGAGGCGAACACCACGGCTGCGCCACCTCCAAGACCGGAGAGGTCAGCGTTGAAGGAAGCGACAATGGTGCCGTTATCGTTGGCCGGCGTGATGTCGAGCGTGTAGCTGGCGGCCGGCACGGAGAAGTAGGCCGTGAAGTCGCCGTAGGCGGCATCGTCCACCAGCGTGGCCACGTCGCGTGCGATCACGTCGACTGCAGGAGCATCGGTGGCGCCGTGCAGCACTTTGAGATCGACCTGACCGGCATCCATGCCGCTCTCGCGGCCGTCGTCGGCGGATATCAGCGTGAACGCGATATCCTTCATGTCGGGATTGGAGGAGAAACTCGCCGGATTCAATACGCCGTTTGCGACGGCGATGTAGGTCTTGCCGTTCTCGAATTCGACGTTGATGGTTGCGATGACATCGTTGACGCTCATGCTGCTGCCCGGCGCGATGCCGATGGCGAGCTGCTGCTCGGCCGGCACGTCCACGAAGGGAGTGGCGGCGCGGAACGCAAAGTCATCGAGCAGAAGCGCGTCGTCGAGGTAGATGTCGACCACGGCCGCGGCGGGATCGGCGGCATTGTGAATCACCTGCAGGCGCGCCATGGGATCAACCGCGGCCGGTAGTGCGATCACAGTACCGTCGGGAAGTGCTGCGTAGAGCCCGAATGCCTCGCCGTCCTGATTGTCCATCGGTGACAGGAAGCCGGAGGCGAACACCACTGCCGCGCCGCCACCGAGTCCGGAAAGATCAGCGGTGTAGGAGGCGACGATGGTGCTGTTGTCATTCGCAGGCGTGATGTCGAGCGTGTAGCTGGCAGCCGGCACGGAGAAGTAGGCCGTGAAGTCACCGTAGGCAGCATCGTCAACCAGCGTGGCCACGTCGCGGGCGAGCACATCGACTGCGGGAGCGTCAGTGGCGCCGTGCAGCACCTTGAGATCGACCTGGCCGGCATCCATGCCGCTCTCGCGACCGTCGTCAGCGGAGATCAACGTGAAGGCGATATCCTTCATATCGGGATTGGCGGCGAAGTTTGCGGGATTAAGCACACCGTTCGCGACGGCGACGTAGGTCATACCATCCTCGAATTCAACGTTGATAGTTGCGATGACATCGTTGACGCCCGTGCTGCTGCCCGGTGCGATACCGATGGCGAGCTGCTGTTCGGCCGGCACGTCCACGAAGGGAGTTGCAGTGCGGAACGCAAAGTCGTCGAGGAGAAGCGCATCGTCGAGATAGATATCGACCACGGCCGCGGCGGGATCGGCGGCATTGTGAATCACCTGCAGGCGGGCCTGTGCCGGCTCGGGAGCTGCCAGTGTCACAACGTTGCCGTTGGGCAATGCGGCGAAGAGGCCGAACGCCTCGCCGTCCTGATTGTCCATCGGTGACAGGAAGCCGGATGCGAAGACAACTGCCGCGCCGCCGCCGAGTCCGGAGAGATCCGCTGCGAAGGTGGCGACAACCGTGTTGTTGTCATTCGCCGGTGTGATGTCGAGCATGTAGCTGTCGGCAGGAACGGAGAAATAATCCGTCATGTCACCGTAAGCGGCATCATCGACCAGCGTGCCGACTCCGCGAGCAATCACATCGACTGCCGGAGCATCAGTGGCGCCGTGCAGCACTTTGAGATCGACTTGGCCGGCGTCCATACCGCTTTCGCGGCCCATGTTGGTGGTGAACAGCGTGAACGCGATGTCATTCATGTCGGGATTGGCGGCGAAAATCGCCGGATCCAGCACACCGTTCGCAACGGCGATGTAGGTCTTACCGGCTTCAAGTGTAAGATTGAAGGTCGCGATGATGTCGCCGGCGGAAGTGCTGTTTGAAGGAGCCACACCCACGCTGAGGGAGACACCGGCTGGCACGTCGACAAACGGTGTCGCTGCACGGAATGCCAGGTCATTGATGAACAGGGAGCTGTTCACGTAAATGTCCACTTCTTCGGCTGCAGGATCCGCGGCATTGTGAATAATCTGCATGCGCGCCTGCGGTCCGGCGGCCTCGGGAAGTGCGATCACGGTGCCGTCGGGAAGTACCGCGAAGAGTCCGAAAGCCGGACCCTGCTGATTGTGCGAGGGCGCAAGGAAACCCGAGGCGAGGACGATACCGGCACCGCCGCCGAGGGAGCTCAGGTCGGCGGAAAATGACGCCACGATGGTTTTATTGTCATTGCCGGGCGTGATGTCAAGCGTATAGCTGTCGGCGGGCACGGAGAAATAATCCGTCATGTCGCCGTAGGCCGCATCATCGACAAGCGTGCCGACACCGCGTGCGATCACGTCGACCGTCGGAGCATCGGTGGCGCCGTGCAGCACTTTCAGGTCCACGTCGGACGCGTTCATGCCGCTTTCCCGTGCCATGTCGGTGGTGAACAGCGTGAAGCTGATGTCCTTCATGTCGGGATTGGCGGCAAAGCTCGCCGGATTGAGCACACCGTTCGCAACGGCGATGTAGGTCTTGCCGGCATCGAACTTCACGGGAATCGTGGCGATGATGTCATTGGCAGAGGTACTCGTCGAGGGGGCGACACCGATCTCGAGCGGCGTGTTGGCATCCACGTCAATGAAAGGTGTGGCGGCGCGGAATGCGAAATCATCGAGCAGCAGGCTGCCGTTGAGATAGATGTCAACAGTTGCGGCCGCGGGATCGGCGGCGTTGTGAATCACCTGCAGACGCGCCTGCGGGGGAGCGGCGGCAGGAAGCGCGATCACGGTGCCGTCGGGCAGCGCGGCGAAGAGTCCGAATGCCTCGCCATTCTGATTGTTCGATGGCGAAAGGAAACCTGATGCAAATACAATTCCTGCGCCACCGGCCAGACCGGACACATCCGCGGTAAAGGATGCAACGATGGTGCTGTTGTCACTGGCCGGCGTGATGTCGAGCGTGTAGCTTGCGGGAGCGACAGTGATATATGGAGTCATGTCACCATACGCCGCATCGTCGACAAGCGTGCCGACACCGCGTGCGATCACGTCGACCGCAGGAGCATCAGTGGCGCCGTGCAGCACTTTCAGATCCACGTCGGAGGCGGAACTGCCGCTCTCCAGTGCCATGTCGGTGGAAAACAGCGTGAAGCTGATGTCCTTCATGTCGGGATTGGCGGCGAAATTCGCCGGATTGAGCACGCCATTGGCAACGGCGATGTAGCTTTTCCCGGCATCGAGGGTGACGTCAAATGTCGTAATGATGTCGCCCGCTGAAGTGCTGTTTCCCGGAGCCACACCGATGGAAAGCTGAACGCCCGCGGGAACGTCACCGAAGGCAGTGGCGTCGCGGAACGCGAAATCATCGACGAACATCGATCCGTTGACATAAAGATCAACGACTGCGGCACCGGGGTCGGCCGCATTGTGAATGACCTGCAGTCGGGCCTGCTGTGCCTGCAGCTGACTGAAGCTGAACAGCAGTGCTATGACAAATGGCACTGTATATTTCATTGTGATACCTCTCTGGATATTGTACGGTAAGTGTTCAGTGAAACTGTAATCATAGTCTGGATATGGCTAGAAAAATATTGTAAAAACTGAGACAAAAGCATAACATGGGGCCTTGATGGAGAAGTTCCCCCCGCGGTCGCTTTTTTTTGCGTATTCCGGGAAATCGTATTTTCACGCGATGAAGATCCTCGTTCTCCGCCGGCACAATCATGTCGGCGACATGCTGTGTTCACTCCCGCTGTTTGCTGCAATCCGCAGGCGATGGCCCTCTGCCCGGATATCCCTCCTGGCGACTCCGACGCGTTATCCCGTTCCCATCCTGGATCTCAATCCCTATCTCGACGAACTCAGCTATTATAGAAAGGGATCGGTCCGCGAGGTCTTTCACGCGCAGAAGGAACTCAGAATGCGCCGCTTCGATGTGGCGTTCGTGCCGTCGACGGTCGGTGTATCCCGCACCTCCCATCTGACGGCGCGTCTTACCGGAGCGCCCCTGCGCGTTGGTGTCCGGTCGATCGACGGTGTGATAAATCCTTCGCGGCATATGCTGACCGAAGCGGTGGACGTGACGTGGGTGAGCGATCAGGTACATCAGATGGATCGCAATCTCCAGATCGCCGAAGCCGCCGGATGCACCCTGCAGCGAAACGAGCTGGAAAAACTCTCCCTTGATGAAACCGATCAGGGGCGCGCGCAGGCGGAACGTTTCCTTGCACGCTTCGAGGAGGGGTTGATTTTGATCGGCGTACACCCCGGCGCGGGGAAACCGCAGAACGTATGGCCCACCGAACGCTTCGCCGCGGTACTGCGAACACTGTACGCGCGGCACCACTTCGGTGTCGTCATCACATCCGGTGCGTTGGACGCCCGGCAGGTGCATGCGCTCGCATTCGAACTCGGCGAAGCAGACATCCCGTTCCACGTGCTGGACAGCGCACCGGTGCCGATGCTCTCATCCGTCATGCGTCGGCTGAAGCTTTACCTCTGCAATGATACTGGCACAATGCACATCGCCGCGTTTTCGGGCTGTCGAACGGTCTCGCTGTTCGGTCCGACGCACGCATGGGAGTGGGCGCCGCGGGGACAGCGGCATCGCGTTGTGGAATCGGAAACGGGGGAGATGGATGCTATCCCTGCCGCAGAGGTGGAGGATGCAAGCCTGGATCTGTTGGATTGTGAATGATGCGTCAGCCGCAGCGCCGCAGGCGGGCCACGAAGTAGCCGTCGGAATCGAGCAGGGATGGAGGGATGGTCCACATGAACACATCCGCGGAAATGGGAGGATGAAAGCCGGCATCTTCGAAAACCGCCAGGAGGGGGTCGCCCGTGAATGAAGAATCGGCAGAAAGAAAGCGCTCGATCACCTGTCGATTCTCCTGCGGAAGCATTGAACAGGTGGCATACACCAGGATACCGCCGGACCGGACATACCGCGCACTGTTATGCAGGATGTCGAACTGTCGGCGCGCGAGACGCTCGACGGTGCGGGGACGCAGACGCCATTTCAGAGCGGGATTACGCCTCAGTGTGCCGGCGCCCGAACAGGGAGCATCCACCATGACGACATCGAAACGCGTGGCGCCGGGAAATGGCTCTGTGGGATCCTGCGCATCGCCGTGAGGAGTGACGGCGAGCGTGCGCAGACTGCGCAGCTCCAGGCGCGACGCGCGCTGCCGCAGTCCTCGCAGCTTATTGCGCTCGATATCGCTGGCGAGCAGCGTGCCGCTGTCACGCATCATGCCTGCCAGCTGCATGGTCTTCCCGCCGCCGCCCGCGCAGACATCGTACACGCGCGCACCCGCGCGTGCGCCGGTCGCCATCGCGATGACCTGGCTTCCCGCATCCTGTACCTCGAAACAGCCCTCTTTGTAGAGGCCGAGTTCGGTCAGCGCCGTGCGCTCGGTGACGGTTACGGCGTCAGGCAGTGCCGGATGCGGCCGCGCTTCAAATCCTTCATCACCGAGCAGCAGCAGGAGGCGTTCACGTGAGCATCGCAGCGTGTTGGCCCGCAGCGTCAGCGGTGCCGCGTGCAGAAACGCCGCACCGTAATCCGCGATCTCGTCATCGGAGAAAGCCGGTTCGGCATCCCGCCAGGATGCGACCATCCAGTCCGGCAGCGACCAGCGGACACCGAGAGAATTATTTTTCGCCGCGATGCTCACGGCACCGCTGAGCACCGCCTCCGCGGTGGTATCGCCATCCCCGGCGAGCATGCGGCACGCGGCATCCTCGAGCATTTCCTTATCAGCGGCAGATGCGAGTTCGTTCGGAAGCGGCAATGGCGGATTGAACGGTGAAGTGTTCGGAAGAGCCAGAAGGATGGATGCGGCGAGTGCTTCGGCCGACATGGCGGCATCGATGCGGGGATCGACATCTCTATATGCATCATCGCTGCCGCATGCCATGTGCACCGCGGTAGCGGCGGGACGCCAGCAGCGCAGCACATGATGCGCCGTGGAGGATATCAGCGCCTTCTCTGCGGTATCGAATCGCTTCCGGCCGTGAAGGAATTCGGATGTCAGAGCGCGCGGCGGCTGCGACGACTTGAGCAGCAGGCGGGCCAGTTCCGCTGCCTGCGCGAGCAGTATATCGAGACGTTCAGGCTGCAGGGTCACGGTGCATCGGTTGTATGAACGAAGCCCAGCCGGCGCCGGACATCCTCCGGCAGCGTCGGCAGGACACGCCGCGGTATGAGAAACGTCGAGAGATTTGTCAGGTCACGGAAGATGCGGTGACTTTCGGCGGTGGACTTGAGATACTGGTATCCCGAAGAGCCGCCGGTGCCGATCTTCGTGCCGATCATGCGATGCACCATCAGCGCGTGGCGGTACCGCCAGGTGGTGAACAGCTCATCAATATCTACAAGCGACGCCAGCAGACGATGCGGCATGGTGAGTATCGGTTGGTCGCGGTAGAGGGAGATGAACAGGGCCGCCAGCGTCGCACGATGACTCAGCCGGCGCTGTCCCTCCTGCTGCAGCGCAGCATGTTTTGCAGGATCGAACATCGCGTCGAAATGCTCGGCAGTGCGGGCATGCTCGTGGATCTGCTGCACTTTCTCTTCATCGCTGAGTGTGGGGTTCCCCTCGATGACGCTCCGATCGTGCTCGAGCATGTCATGAACCGCGGCACGGTAGCGCTCCCAGAAGCGGAAGGAATCGGACTCGAGAAAGGGCGTACGTTCGAGCCAGTGCTCGAGGGCGGCGAACAGCGAGGTCTCCTGCTCCGCCGCGATGAGCGCATCGCGATGCTCCACGGACACACGGCTGTGATAGGCGGCGTGATTGTAGCGCAGGCGCGTGTCGGACTGCAGTCCCAGCCTGATCTCCACCATGCGGAACTGAATACTCTGGAATCCCGAGGCGGGGAAAAGGTAGTCGCGGAAATCGAGGAAGTCCAGCGGCGTCATGGTCTCGAGCACGCGCAGCTGGTCGATGAGGATCTTCTGTATCTCGATGACGCGCTGCAGGCGCGATACGCACACACCGATATGCCTCTCCTGCACGGGATCCTCCGAAAGGAGCGCAATGACTGAATCGATCTCGAAGAGAACCTGCTTGAACCAGAGTTCGTAGGCCTGGTGCACAATGATGAACAGCATTTCATCGTGCGCGGGATCGCCATATTCCTCGCTCTTTCGATGCTGGCTGTCAAGCAGGCGGTCGAGTTCCAGGTATTCCGAGTAGTACAGCGGGGGATAGGGTTTGTCCATGCGTTCCTTTCTGCTGTCAGTTCATGTCGATGGCGTCTTCCGCGTAGGGACGCAGCCGGGAATGGATGAGCTCCTCCGCGGCGCTGAAATCGATCGCATCGAGTGTTTCGCACCCGGCGGTAATCTGTTCGAGAATCTCCTGCTGAATACGTCCGCGTTCAAGCGCGACGGCGTACGGTGTGCGATGGAAGGTGACCATGGAGTATTTCGGAATGAAGTACTCCGGGAATCGCTCCTCGCATGCGAGACCGACCTGCTTCTGAAAGAGGAAGCGCTCGTCGGCAACGCTGTCGCGCATCTCGATGAAATTCTCCAGCGCAAGGTCGGCGATGGCGTCGGCATTGGCCTTCCGGCGTTCCTGGTAAACATGAAACACACGATCCCAGTCTGTTCCGAACTCGCCGATGACCTCATTGAGTACCGTGCAGTCCTCGAACGCGCAGTTCATGCCCTGTCCGTAGAATGGCACGATGGCATGCGCGGCGTCGCCCAGCAGCGCGGCCATCCCGCCCACATGCCAGGGGTAGCAGCGTACAGTGCCCAGCGGAGCGGTGGGATTGTGTTCGAAGTCTTCGATGAGCGTGGGCATCAGTGGCAGGACATCGGGGAATTCACGCTCGAAAAAGATGCGGACACTCTCAGCGTCGTGCAGTGAAGCGAAACTCGTTTCCCCCTCGTGCTGGAGGAACAGGGTGCAGGTAAAGCTTCCATCCGGATTCGGCAGCGCAATGAGCATGAAGGATCGGCGCGGCCAGATGTGCAGCGCATTGCGCTCGAGACGATGCGTGCCGTCTCCGGCGGGAGGAATATGGAGTTCCTTGTACCCGTGTTCGAGATACTCCTGCGAAAAATTGAAGCGCCCCTTGCGCTGCATTGCCATACGAATGGGCGAACCGGCGCCGTCGGTCGCAATCACGGTGTCTCCGCTACGGGAGTACGGTTTCCCGGACTCTTCGTCGGTAAACTGAACGGCGCCCATGGAAAAATCCATGCCCTCGCAGCGCTGCCGGAAATGCATGTGCACATGCTCATGCTCGTCGGCGAGATCCATGAGGCGGCGGTTCAGTTCTCCGCGCGATACAGAGTAGATGACTTCCCGCTCATCCCTGCCGTAGGGCTGAAAGGTCAGCGTGCCGTTCACGGCATGCATCATCCGCCCGCGCATCGGAATGGCAAGCTCCATGATCTGCTCGGAGAGACCGACTTCCCGAAGCGCGTGAATGCCGCGGGTGGACAGCGCGAGGTTGATCGAGCGACCCGCGCTGATGCGCGCATGCCGCATGTCGGGACGCCGCTCGAAGACATCCACGGCGAATCCCCGCTGCGCGAGATACACCGACAGAAGCGAGCCGGCGAGTCCGGCCCCGACGAGAAGAATGTGCTGCTGATGGTCGGCCATGATGCTGCTCCGTTCTCGTTGTCAGTCCGTGTCTGCAAAGAATGCGTGGAAGATTTCCACGAAGCGCCGTACTTCATCGAACGTGTTGTAGAGTGGCGCGGGAGCCACGCGGATGACGTCGGGCTCGCGCCAGTCGCAGATAACACCCTTTGCCGCGAGATGACGGAAGAGATCGTGACCGCCCTCGCGGACGCGCAGCGACAGCTGGCAGCCGCGCTGCTCCGGTTCTCCGGGTGTGAGGATGCTCCACGATGGATGCGCCCGATCGAAAAGCAGCGATTCCATGTAGCCGGTCAGCTTCAGGCTTTTCTCGCGCAGACGATCCATCCCGGCCGCGGCGAATTGATCCATCGACGCGCGCAGGGCCGCGAGGGGAAGGATGGCGGGATTGCTCAACTGCCAGCCCTCCGCGCCGGGCATGGGATGAAAATGCGGAGGCATTGCGAAACGGGTCGATGCGTCGTGGCCCCACCAGCCGGCGAAACGCGGGAGATCGGGACGCTCGGCGTAGCGTTCGTGCACAAAGCACGTGGCCGTGCTGCCCGGACCGCCGTTGAGATACTTGTACGAGCACCATGCGGCGAAATCGACACCCCAGTCGTGAAGACGCAGCGGCACGTTCCCGGCCGCATGCGCGAGGTCCATACCGACCGTGATGCCCGCTTCCCGCGCCGCGGCGGTGATGCCAGCGATGTCAAAATACTGTCCGTTGTAGTAGTTCACCCCGCCGAGCAGCAGCAGCGCCGCGTCATCCCGGTGTCGATCGATGGTCTCGAATATCGTGTCGCTGGAAAAACGTCCATCCTCACCAAGCGGAATTTCCACGATGGCATTCTCCGGATCGAAGCCGTGGAAGCGGGCCTGCGAGGCGACGGCGTACTGGTCGGAAGGAAAGGCCTTCTCTTCGGTGATGATGCGCCAGCGCTCCTGAGTGGGACGATAGAAGCTCACCATGAGCAGATGCAGGTTGACGGTCAGTGTATTCATGACCACGACCTCCTGCGGGAGGGCGCCGACAAGCGCCGCCGTTTGTTCGCGCAGCAGCTCGTGATACGGCATCCAGGGATGCCGGGCGCGGAAGTGTCCCTCCACGCCGAGCGAGGCCCAGTCCTGCAGTTCCTCCTCGACATACTGCTTCGCATTCTTCGGCTGCAGACCGAGTGAATTTCCGCAGAAGTAGATCTGCGGCTCACCCTCCGGCGTCAGCGGCAGGTGAAACTGCCCGCGGAAATGCCGCAGCGGATCATCCGCATCCATGTGTGTCGCGTACTCGCGATTGTTCAATGGTTCCATCTTTTCATCTTGTCATCATTTCATTTCCGTTCGGTGTGTCCCGTCATTTCGCGCCCCACCGTTTCACGCACCGCGAACACCACCGGCCGACTCGGAGCGGCATCCGCGACGAACGGCGCGATCTGCAGGTCGAGCAGGCAGCGTCCGTCTGGAATGTCGTCGGGAACGAAAATCAGTTCGGTGACGGTGCGCATGGAATGCCGGGCGGGATTCACGTCGTGGCTGCCCTGTTCGACTTCCCAGAAGAGGTGATGAGCGCTCAGGCGTCCCTCGTCACTCGCCCGGTCGAGGGACGGGATGTCCGCGAGCAGGTGTTCGACGCCGAGCGCGTTGACCGCGTGTATGGCCTCGATGCTCAAAAATGGAGCCGGTTCGTTCGCATACTGCCGGCTGCGTTTCGCGCGGTCGTTTGGCAGCGTGCGGATGATCAGCGCCTCGAGGAAGGCCGGATCCGCGTCGGCGAGCGCCTGCTGCAGCGCGGCCGACGTGATGATGCGGTCTTCTTCCTCCTTCACCAGCGCGTAGGATTCCGGCGAATGCATCGCCTCTTCCGGTGTCACCGAGACGATTGTCGCGGGAAGCAGCCCCGGCTGCAGCACGCTGTCCACCGCGATGCGCTCGTGAGCGATGTGTCCGACACACTCGGTGTGCGTGCCGTTGCAATGCGGCGTCAGGGTGACGGTCTCGAAATTGCAGCCGCCGCCGAGACGCGTGTCCCCGATGAATCCACCTTCTTCGTAATGCCGCGAAGTCGCGCGCGGGACGCCGTATGCGTTTGGCTGGGGACCATCGAAGTGCAGCGGGATGGCGATACTGCGGCCGTTGGCGAGATCCGCGGTGTATTCCCGCTCACCGATGCGGATGCGGGCGTTCATGCGGCAAACCTCCCGCGATCGATGTTCAGCCAGCGCAGCGCGTTCTCACCGAGGAGCTTCGCCTTGCGCTCCGGCGTGAAATCCTCCATGGATTCGATGAGCTTCCCCGGCACGAGCTCGCCGAGCGGGAAGGGGTAGTCGGATCCCATGGTAATGAAATCCTCCCCGGCGAGATCGACGATATAGCGCAGCATCGCCGGATCATGCACGATGGAATCCATCCAGAAGCGGCCGAGATATGCGCGGGGATTGACGTCGTTGTCGATGGCCACGAGGTCCGGACGCATGACGAAACCATGCTCGATGCGTCCGATGGTGGCGGGAAAGGCGCCGCCGCCGTGCGCGAAATTCACGCGCAGATCCGGGAGACGTTCGAGCACGCCGCCGAAAATCATCGAACAGATTGCGCGGGAGGATTCCGCGGGCATGCCCACGAGCCACGGCAGCCAGTAGCGCCGCATGTCGTCCTTGCCCATCATGTCCCAGGGATGGACGAACACTGCCGCGCCCAGCTCTGCCGCCGCCTCGAAGACGGGGAAGAGCGCGGGCTCGTTGAGATTCCACGCATTGACATGCGTGCCGATTTCCACGCCGGCGAGACCGAGCTGCGTCACCGCGCGCTCGAGTTCCCTGACGGCGAGATCCGGTGCCTGCATGGGCAGCGTGGCGAGTCCGACAAAACGCGCGGGATGCTCCGCGACTGTCGCCGCGATGTGATCGTTGAGCAGCTTCGACAGTTCCAGTGCATGCACGGGCTCGGCCCAGTAGCTGAACATGATAGGGACAGTGGAGAGCACCTGCACGGTGACGCCGTCGCGGTCGCAGTCCTCGAAACGCACCGCCGGATCCCACGAATTGGGCTGAAACGTGCGGAAGCACTTGCAGTTGACGATCATGTTTTTCGTGCCGTCGGGCTGGGCTTCGAAGGAAGGGAAGCCGCTGCATCCGAAGCGGACGTCGAGGTCGGGCCAGGACGGCGGAAGAATGTGTGTGTGAACGTCGACTTTGAACATGATGCAGGCGTTTTGGTGAAATGAATAGGGTTTTGCTGCACTGCCGGATCAACGGCGGGACTCGCATGTCCGCACGCTCGCAGTGCGTGCGGTTACGAACACCTCAAGACGGTCGGGCCATCACGACACCGCAGTGCGTGCAGCTGCGGTGTTGTTCCGAAGAGAAAAAACGCTCCATGATGGGCGGCAGCTGCGTGACGATGTTCTTCAACTGGAAGAACTCCTCGTACAGTTTCTCGCCGCAGGATTCGCAGAACCACATGAAACCGTCAAGTTCTCCTTCATGGCGCTTGCGCTCGATGACGAGTCCGACGGTCTCTGCGGGACGCTGCGGGGAATGCGGCACACGGGCGGGGAGGAGAAAGATCTCGCCTTCGCGGATCGGGATGTCGCGTGTGGTTCCGTTCGCCATGATTCGCAGTGTGATGTCACCCTCGACCTGGTAGAAGAATTCCTCGCCCTCGTTGAAATGGAAATCCTTCCGCGCGTTCGGTCCGCCGATTACCATGACGATGAATTCGGCGTCCTCGAACACCATCTGGTTTCCCACGGGAGGTTTGAGCAGATGGCGGTGTTCATCGATCCACTGTTTGAAGTTGATGCCATTGTATGTGTACATGACCTGTCCTTTCTCGGGATGGTGGCGATGTTCGGATGATTAAAATTTTCAGCTGCCGGTGATCGTCCGTTTCCGCTAATGCTCCGCTTCCGGCGATGCTCCGCTTCCGGCGATGCTCCTCTTCCGGCGATGCTCCTCTTCCGGCGAATATCAGATCGTTGCGATGCATTTGAGTTCGATGGCGATCGGTGTCGGAAGCGCGTTGATCTCCACGGTGGTGCGGCAGGGACGGTTGTCACGGAAATACTCCGCATACACACGGTTATAGATTTCGAAGTCTCTCTTCATGTCGGTAAGGAATACCGTCACGTCCACGAGCCTGCTCCAGTCGGAACCGGACTCCTCGAGAATCGCGCGCACATTGCGGAACACGGAATGGCACTGGGCTTCGATGTCGTACGAGACCACCTCACCGTCCGCGTTCAGCTGCACGCCGGGAATGCTTTTACTGCCGCGTTCGCGGGGACCGACACCGGAGAGGAAGAGCAGGTTCCCCACGCGCCGGGCGTGCGGATAGAGTCCGACCGGTTCGGGCGCCCGGCGGGATTCCACGATGTCACTGTCCGCGTCAGCGCCGCTGCCGGGGATTGTCGAATGCGTGTCGCGTGATGTCTCTCCGCTCATGCTGCCACTCTATAGTTTTACACAGATGTTCTTTGCTTCGGTAAAGAAATGCAGGGCCTCCCAGCCGCCCTCGCGGCCGATACCCGACTGTTTCATGCCGCCGAAGGGCGTGCGCAGGTCGCGCAGCATCCAGCAGTTGATCCAGACGATGCCGGAGTGCAGGCGCGCGGCCATATTGTGCGCGCGTGACAGGTCGGAGGTCCAGATCGAGGCGGCGAGTCCGTAGGGGGTACTGTTCGCCATGGAAGTCACCTCCTCTTCGTCGTCGAAGGGCATGAGTGTCGCGACAGGACCGAATATTTCCTCCTGATTCGTGCGGCAGGAGAAGGGGAGTCCTTCGATGACGGCGGGCGACATGAACCAGCCCTCCCTGCAGCGTCCGTTGAGCGCCACGCGTTCCCCGCCACAGAGCACCGTACCGCCTTCTTCCCGCGCGAGGGCTACATACCCGAGCACCTTTTCGAGATGCTGCTCCGAGACGAGCGCGCCCTGGTCGGTTTTCTCGTCGAGAGGATCGCCCACGCGCAGAGCCGAGACGCGCTGGACGAACGCGTCGCGGAAGCGGCTGTAGAGCGGACGCTCGATGAAAATACGGGATCCGCACAGGCAGATTTCCCCCTGATTCGAGAATGCCGACCGTACCACGGTGTCGAGTGTGGCGTCGAAGTCGCAGTCCGCGAATATGATCGTCGGATTCTTTCCGCCGAGTTCGAGCGATAGCTTCTTGAACATCGGAGCGGCAGTGCGCGCGATGCGCGCTCCCGTATGCGTACCACCGGTGAAGGAAATCGCCGGGATGCCGGGGTGCTTCGTGATGGCCTCACCGACGTCCGCGCCCGTGCCATGCACGATATTGAGCACGCCGCGCGGAAGTCCGGCTTCGATGCAGATCTCCGCCAGGCGGTGTGCTGTCAGCGGCGTTATCTCCGAGGGTTTCGCCACCACCGTATTCCCGGCGGCAAGCGCGGGAGCAATTTTCCACGTGAACAGATAGAGCGGAAGATTCCATGGCGATATGCATCCGGCAACACCGATGGGCTGTCGCAGGGTGTAATTGACGGCCGTTGCATCGGTGGCGTGGGCATCGGTGGAGGAGTGCAGGATCGCGGTTGCGAAGAAGCGGAAGTTCTTCGCCGCGCGCGGGATATCCACTGCCCGCGCGAGCCGCAGGGGTTTGCCGTTGTCACGGGATTCGTCGGCGGCCAGCTCGTTCGCGCGCCGCTCGATCAATTCCGCGATGCGCAGCAGCAGGCGGGACCGTTCCTCCGCAGGTGTTTTGGACCACTGCGGGAAGGCGGCTGCGGCGGACTCGGCAGCAGCGTTGACATCCGCCACGCCGGAATCGGGCACGCGTACGTGCACTGTACCCGTCGCCGGTTCGAATGAGGGAAGCCATACCCCTGAGCGCGGATCGACCAGCTCCCCGTTGATATAATTGCGTATATGCTCCATGTGCGCTTCTGCAGTGCCGTAGAGTGAGACCGAATAGGGAGGAGGCAATCAGGACACCTTGCACGTGCCTGTTGCATGCCATGCGCCTGACGGTCCCGGAAAACATTTCAGATACTGGGTATCAGAAATATAAAATACACCGGTGAACGGAAATCACAAAAAGACAGGGCGGATCATCAGCGCGAATATGCCAGGAACACGTTTTAGGCTATACTAAAAGATATTTTAACATAGCCTAAAATGATGTTTCGGAGGATGAAAAAGGCTGGATTGACGGTTTTCAGCTGATAAACCGTATCGTCAGCGGATAGCGGTAACGTTCGCCCTGGTAACTTTTCACGGATGCGACGATCACAAAGATGAACGCGATCAGTGCGATGAGCAACAGTCCGGCGACCGCGACGATCATGGAGATGATCACCGAGCGTTCGGTGTCCCCGGCGGCAAGTCCGAGCGCGCTGACAATCCCTACAACGACGAGAATGATCGAATAAATGGTCATGCTGATCTGGAAATTCAATGACTCCTTGCCCTGGTCGTTGACGAGCGAGAATTCCTCGCGTTTGATCAGCCAGACGATCAGCGGACCGAAGATATTTCCAAAGGGAATGAGGAAGGAGGAAAAAACGGAAAGATGGCAGAGCATCGCCCAGGCTTTTTCGTCATGCTGGCGCTTGTAGGCCTCGTGCGAGGCGAGCTGTTCTCCCGCGAGCGTTCCGGTCTGCTCGCTTCCCGGATGTGGCGGCGTCATTCCCGGAGCAGCGCTCCCACCCGCGCCCTGTGAAGGATCTGCATTCGGTTTCGCGGTATTCCGGTCGTCAGGTTCATTCGTGTTCATGGGTACCTCCTGTTATCTGTATTCTTCTCTCCAGCAGCGCAGCAGCGCTTCGAACGGCTCCCTGATCGGCATGCCGCTGTCCGGCGAGGTGTTCAGCAGCGCCATAGAGCCACCGGCGATCATCGCGCGCATGCCGGCGATATTGGCCCAGTAGTAGAGTCCCCATTGTTCCAGGCTCCATCGCGCATCATACGGATTCACTTCATAATCCACATAATACAACCGCTCCCCGCTGATCACAAAATTCGTCGGGAAGTAATCGATATTCCATCCGCGCTGCCGGCATCGAGATGCCATGTCGAACAGCTGCCGCAGAATCGGTCGGGGCGGGAGTCCCTCGGCGATCAGACGATCGGCGGTGATTCCCGGAATGTACTCCTTGAGGAGAAAATGGTTTTCATGGTCGATGTACAGCAGGTCGGGGACGGGAATCCCGGCATCGCGGAGATGATGATAATCGCGCTCCTCAAGACGGGTTTTTTCGTCCTCGAATGAGTAGTACGGACAATCCTCCTTGTGCATGACCTTGCAGACGACCTCCCGGCCACCGAGCGAGCCCAGCCAGGAATAGGCCGATTTCCCGCGGCCGAGAAGGCTGCGGATGTGAACAGGTCCCTGCGGTATCGAAATGTGTTCCGGCTGCTGCATGGCAGTGTGGTACGGTATTACCCTGCCGGATGTTGCAGTAATCGCCGGTGCCGGATTTTTGTCCGTTTGCGGGGAATCATTGCTTTGATTTTTGCTTTTACAGCTCTATATTTGCTAATGCCCTGACCGGAAACAAATATTCCGTTTCCGGCCGGGACCGCGGCACTACGAATTCATGTATCACAGAGGATTCCAAAGCACAAGAGGCTACCGGAGCAAACACGTATGAAGTATAACGGTCCGAAGATCAAGCTTTCACGCCAGCTCGGCGTACCCCTGACGCCCAAGGCGTCCAAGTACATGGAGCGCAAGCCGCATCCCCCCGGCGCTCACGGTCTGTCGCGCAACCGCCGCCAGAAAATGTCCGACTACAAGCGTCAGCTTGTCGAAAAGCAGAGACTGCGCTGGCAGTACAATATCAGCGAAAAGCAGATGCTGAATTATTATAAGAAAGCCGCGCAGAAGACGGGCAACACCGCCGAGAACCTGGCCACCGCGCTGGAGACACGCCTCGACGCCATCGTGTACCGCGGCGGACTCGCCCGCTCGATTTTCGCGGCACGCCAGTATGTCACGCACGGACACATCGAAGTGAACGGCAAGCGCGTGAACATTCCGTCCTACCATGTCAAGGTCAACGACGTGGTGAGCGTGCGCCAGAAAAGCCGCAAGATCCCGATGTTCAACGACGCCGTTAAGTCGTCGCGTCCGCCCGAGTACGTCTCGATCTCCAAGCCCGAGCTTTCGATCACGCTGCTCTCCGCGCCCGAGCGCGAGAACATCCCCGTGATCTGCGAATTCCCGCTCGTCATCGAGTATTACTCGCGCTGATCCTTTTCGATATCAAGTGTTGCAGCGGTCCCCATGCGGGACCGCTTTTTTTTGTGCGTACCTGACATCCTGAACGATACGTCCTCACGGGACTGTCCCGCAGGTGACGCCGGGGAAACCCCGGCGCGGAAACCCCGGCGCGGAAACCCCGGCGCGGAAACCCCGGCGCGGAAACCCCGGCGCGGAAATCCCGGCGCGGCGCACTCTCCCTTGCGCACGCAGCACCCTGCCTCGCATTTCCACCCCTTCGCGAATTTTGCTATAATTCAGCAATCTGAATCAGAGAGTTGTATCCCGAAACAACGAGAATACGTATGAAGGAACGAACCAGCAGAATTCTGATCACGATGTTGCTGTTGCTGCCGGCATGGACGCTGGCACAAGCGCAGCAGGATGAGAACCGGGCGCGACTCCTCGCGACCGGGGATTCCGATATGTATCCCGGGGCGGATATCGTCGTCGTCTATGACAGTACCGATGTGGATGTCGAGGACAGCGGACTGAGCCACGTGCGCATGCACCGCCTGGTCAGGGTGCTGACGGCGAAAGGCGCTCGCGACCTGCGGCATGTCATCTACGGCTACGACCCCCTCTCGGCGGATGTGGAAGTGCTGCGCGTACGCATTTACCGCAGTGACGGCAGCGTGGAAACGGTGCCGCTGGAACGTGTCAGGGATTATGCCGCTCCCGCCCGCGCCATCTACTGGGGCGCGCGCGAAAAAATGGTGCCCGTCGGCTGGCTCGAGCCCGGCGACGCTGTGGAAACCCTCGCCCGCCGCAAAGGCTTTACCTATGCGCTGCTGCGCGATGAGGATGACGACAGCCGCTTTGTTCCCCCCATGAAGGGACATTTCTACGACATCGTGGAATTCTGGTCGTCGGTTCCCGTTGAGGAAAAAGTATATCGCGTGCTCGTTCCCGAGGACAAACCGCTGCAGTACGAAATCTACAACGGCGAGCTGACCTCGTACGTGCATTTCCATCCGCGATTCGACCACCGCGTGAACGTGCAGGTCAATCCCTCCGCGAAGCAGCATCCGACGCCGGCAGACGAACTGCATCCAACGGCCGGAATGTACACGCGTCCGGGAAAGATCACGTATTGCTGGTACAAGCGCGGTATCACACCGCTGCAGCGCGAACCCGACATGGTCGCGCCGTCCGACGTTGCACCGAAACTGCTGATGAGCACGTCGCCGGACTGGTACGCCAAAGCGACCTGGTTCCACGGCGTCAACGAGGATTTCGGCAGTTTTGAAGTGACGCCCGAAGTGCAGGAAAAAACCGATGAGCTTCTCGAGGGCGTGACCGACGAACTCGAGAAAATCGCCATCCTCAATCACTGGGTGGCCGAGGAAATCCGCTACTCCGGCATTTCCATGGGCGAGGGCGAGGGATACACGCTGCACACCGGCGAGATGACGTTCGCCGATCGCTGCGGCGTTTGCAAGGACAAGGCCGGCATGCTCGTGACCATGCTGCGTGCCGCCGGATTTGAATCCTACCCGGCGATGACCATGGCCGGATCGCGCATCGACCGCATCCCCGCCGACCAGTTCAATCACAGCGTGACCGTGGTCAAACGTTCGAACGGCGACTGGATGCTGCTCGACCCGACCTGGATTCCGGGAGCGCGGGAAATGTGGTCATCCGCGGAGCAGCAGCAGCAGTACCTGCTCGGCATCCCCGGTGGCGCCGATGTCATGACAACACCGATCTCTCCCGCGGAAAACCATTACTGGAAGGCGCGCAACGAGGCCGTGCTCGCGGAAGACGGCACGCTCACCGGCACGGTGACCATCGAGGCGGAGGGACAGACTGACGCGCTCATGCGCCGCCTGTTCACACGCAGCCACCGCTCATCCTGGGAGGATATCTATACGCAGCTGCTTGCAGCCGAATACCCATCCGCGGAAATCGTCGACGGGCATATCGGCGGCGTGTACGACCTGAGCAAACCCTTCAAGGTAACGCTGGAATACCGCATCCCGCATTTCGCGCGCGTGGCGGACGGTCAGTATATCCTTACGCCGATGCTCGCCGAGAATCCCTTCGCGAATTATTATCACACGCCCGAGATGGCCACGAATCTTTCGCAGGAGGAGAAGCGCTACGGCTTCCGCCAGCGCTCCTCGCGTCTTGTCAAGATTGAAGAGACCATCACGCTGCCGGCGGAAATGAAGGCGGTACTGCTGCCGGAGAAGGCGCATCTCGAGGGTGACGCTGCCAGCTTCGACGGCGGCGTAACTCTGACCGGAAGCACACTGCGCTTCAGCGCAACGCACCGGATGGAGAAGCGCGTCTATGAGGCGGAGGACTGGCCGGAATTTCGCGCCGCTCTCCGCGCACGCGCGCGCCTCGCCGATTCACCTGTCATTCTCAGCAAGTAAGGAGGACGCCATGATCATTCGCACTGCACTCGCCGCACTGCTCTTCCTGGCCGCCTCCGTCACGCTGCAGGCGCAAGAGGACGCCACCGACACCTGCGATGCGGTCTACGAGGACATTCTGCATGAGTATGTGCTGCAGTCCGACGGAACCGTGGTCTACAACTACGCGCACAAACTGAAACTCCTCACGCCGTTTGCCTTCACACGGGCGTACGGAGAATCCTTCATCACGTACAATCCGACATGGCAGAAGCTCGACGTGCTGCGTTCGGTCACCAGGATGCGCGACGGCACGAAAGTGGAATCGCCGTATAACGCGTTCAACGAGGTGCTTCCCCGCTACGCGCATGCGGGCGGACCGTTTACTGATCTCAAGGAGATGGTCGTCACGCACACGGGCATCGAGGCCGGGGCGGTGGTGGATTTCGCATACAAAATCACCACGAAACCCGGGATGTTTCCCGGACTGATGGGCGCCGTGCGCTGTGGTGAACGCGAGCACATCGTGCACATGTTCATCCGGATCAAGGTCCCGAGAGGAACCGATCTTGCGTGGGCGTTCGCGCGTGATGACACGCCGGTCACTGTGACGGAGGATGGGGAGTACACGGTGTACACCTGGGAGCGGAATCACATCCCGATGATCGAAGACGAGGAAGCCCAGCCGCCGCTCAGCCATTACGCGCCGGTGCTGTATTTCTCCACGGTCGGATACGACGCACTGCCGCCGCACGTGCTCGGCGGCACCCAGGATGCGCCGCTGCCCGCTCCGGCGATGGCCGAGGTGGAACGCGTGCAGGCCGAGGTCCCCGACATGCTCGCGCGCGCGCTCGAGCTGCGCCGCTGGGTCGCCACGCGCATCGGGGGAATGAACGGTCCGCTCGACATCCTCGGTTTCCATGCGCGTCCGCCGGCGGAAACGGTGCTCTCGAATGTCGGCTCCTCGCTCGACCGGGCCGTGCTGCTCGCGCAGATGTGCCGCGCCGCCGGCATCGAGGCGTTTCCGGTGCTGTTCAGTCATGACATCGTGAAAACCGGCATGACCATTCAATCGGAAGAGCGGGGAGGCAGTCGCATCGACCATATTCGTCCCGGTCTGCAGCCGCTGCTGCCATGCCTGCAGCTGTATCCGCATGCCGCGGTCATGTGCCGGAATCTCAGTGACGGTGATGGTCAGCAGCTGGTGCTGGATCCGGTTCATGCGACGCAGGACGGTCCGCTCCCGGAGCAGTACCTGGGTGTGTATCTTCCGCTTGAGCCACCGAATCCTGAACCCGCGCCGTACACGACAGGCACCGTGCTCACCGCGACATCAACCGCCTCGGAGTGGACGATCAGTGACGAGCTGACGGTCAGCGGCAAAACACGCGTGCGCGTCAATGGTGTCAGCAGCATGGCGTTCAGTCCCGACCGATTCCAATCCGCGGCCGCCTCCGCGCTCAGCGATGCCGGACAGGGCATGAAAGGCGAAGCGGGTGAAGTGGAAACGGACGCTTCCGGTGAAACCGAATGCGAGGTGACGGTGAATTCCGTGTCGCCGCTCGAGGAGCGCGGGGGATTCATGGATTTCCGTATCCCGCACGCGCCCGGCGGCATCACCGAACTCGGACTCCCCGTCGGCGATGCGAACCGGACGACGCCCGTCGACCTGCCGTCGCGCATGCAGGAGAGCTGCCGTCTCGTGCTCAATCTTCCGGATGGGGTGCGCGCTGCGAGCATTCCCGGCGAGATCGAGATTTCGAACAACGTCGGCAGCCTGCGCAGCGTGATCAAGGCGAAGGGCGGCACCGTCACCGTGACGCGCACCCTGACATTCAGCGTTGGTCAGGTCATGCCCGAGGGATACGTGGACCTGCAGGAGCTTCTGCGCGCATGGCGCATGCCTTCGCACAATTCACTGCTGCTGAAAAAACAGTAACATTTCGATCATGCAGGCCGCGGGGAGGTGCATCCCCGCGGTCTTTCCATTCGGGGATAAACAGATCATGGCACGCATCAAGTTCACCCTTCCCGACGAATTCCTTTTCGAAACTGACATCCGCGTGCGCGTCACCGACGCGAATTATGCCGGGCATCTCGGCAACGATTCGGTGCTGTCGCTGGTGCATGAAGCGCGCGACCGCTTTCTGCGCGCGCATGGATTTACCGAGCTCGACGTCGCCGGCGCATCGATCATCATGAGCGACGCGGCAGTGATGTACCGCAGCCAGGCCTATCCCGGTGAAACGCTGCGCGTCGCCGTCGCCGCTGCGGATGTCCATCGCAAGGGCTGCGACCTGCTGTACCGCTGCATCAGCGTCGGAGACGGCAGGGAAGTAGCACGTGTGAAAACCGGCATTGTGTTCTTCGACTTCGAAGCGAACAAAATGCTGCCGGTGCCGCCGGCTTTTCTCACAGCGGCCGGACTGGACCGCGGCTGATGTTTTATCTCTTTCTTTCCGTCCTCTGCAGCGTGGGTATCGCGGTGACGTTCAAGTTCGCCGACCGGCGCGGACATCCCACCTTTGCCCTCTTCGTCGTTAATTACATCGTCGCCACCGCCACGGCGCTCATCGGCAGCGGAGGACGGCTGCACATCGTTTCCGATCCCGCGCCGCTGCTGTTCGGCATACTCATGGGGGGACTCTTCGTGTGGAGTTTTTTCCTGTTCATGCTCACCGTGCGCAAGCTCGGCATGGTCATCCCCGTGTCGCTGATGCGACTCTCCGCCGTGCTGCCCACCGCCGGATCCATCCTCGTCTTCGCCGAAGTACCGCTGCTGCGGCAGGTTGCCGGCATCGTCGTCGCCTTCGCGGCGCTGCCCCTGGCATCGAAAGAGAAAATCACCGCGAAGACACTGCGACCGCTGCTGCACGGAGGACTGGGCTGGGGACTGGTGCTGTTTTTCTCCTACGGCATCACGGATTTCCTCTTCAAGGTGCAGAAAGAAACGCTGCCGGGCATCGCCCCGTATGAATTCCTCGCGATCATCTTTTTCACCGCCATGCTCATTACCGCGACAGCTGCCTGGCTGCGGCGCGAACGCATCACTCCCGCCGTGCTCTTTGCCGGCATCCTGCTCGGTGTGCTGAACATGTTTTCGACGTATTTTTTCATCCTCGCGCTCGGTGAGCTGCCCGGCATCGTCGTTTATCCCGCCAACGGCATCGGCATCATCCTCATGTCGACGCTCGTGGGCGTCTTCCTCTGGAAGGAGCGACTGTCCGTGCGCAACGGTATCTACATCGCCCTCGCCGCCGCCGCCCTCGTGCTCATCGCCTGAACGCAGCACGCCATGTCCGCGCTCCCGCTCATATCCGTCGTTCTTCCCGTGCACAATGCCGCCGGTACCCTGCGCGCGGCCGTCGACAGTCTCGATGTGGAAACCGTCGCGGAGGTCGAGGTGATCGCCGTGGACGACGGATCAGACGACGGTTCCGCCGAGCTGCTCGATGGCATGGCGCGGACACGTCCCTGGCTTCGCGTACTGCACGAGCCGCATCGCGGCATCGTGCCCGCGCTCAATGCCGGATGCGATGCGGTCCGCGGGGAACTGATCGCGCGCATGGATGCCGACGATCGCAGTCTGCCGGGGCGGCTCGACCGGCAGCGGCGTTTTCTGCTGGAGCATCGCAGTATCGGAGTTGTCAGCGGACGCGTGCGCTTCGGCGGCGATGCGCGCCGCGCGCGCGGGTACGCGCATTACGTTTCGTGGATCAACAGTCTGCGGGATCCGGCTGACATCGCGGTCATGCGCTTCGTGGAGTCCCCGTTCGCGCATCCCGCGGTGATGTTCCGCGGCAATCTTGTTTGTTTGCACGGGGGATATCGCGACGGCGCATTTCCGGAGGACTATGAGCTGTGGCTGCGCTGGATGGATGAGGGCGTGCGCATGGCGTCCATTCCCGAGGAGGTGCTGCTCTGGAACGATCCGCCCGACCGTCTTTCACGCACTGATCCACGCTACAGCATCGATGCGTTCTACATGATGAAAGCGGAATATATCGCGCGCTGGGCAGTCCGGCGTGTGCGGTTCTGGCCACAGGTGTATTTCTGGGGAGCGGGACGCACGACGCGGAAGCGCGCGCAGTACCTGATTGCGCGTGGAGCGTCGGTGAAGGCCTGGGTGGATATCGATGCGAAAAAAATCGGGCATCGCGTCTGGGGCGCGCCCGTGATCGCGCCGGAGGATCTGCCGCCGCCGGGTGCATGTTTCATCTTTCCCTTTGTCGGTAGCAGGAGCGCACGGGCCGAGATCATGCACTGGCTGGAGAAACGGGGATATGTACTTGAGCGCGACTATGTACCTGTGGCGTGATCAGGCGTCGTCTGCAGCGTCGCGGCGCAGCAGACGGAAGGCCATGTCGCGTCCGAATTCTCCGTGCATGGCCATTTCGATCCAGAGCATAGCCATCGGCTCGAGGTAGCGCGCGTGCTTCAGAGGACCGGTGGTGACGGCATCGAATCCGATATCGCGCGCCAGCCCGGCGACCAGTTCATTGGCGCGCTCGTGATCACCACAGAGAAATATCGTTGCGGGCATGCCGTCGAAATCCGGATTGTCCATGGTTTCGAATCCCATGGTATTGAACGCCTTCACGACGGGAATGTCCTTCACGACGCCGGCGAGCTGTTCCGCGCCGGAACTCGAATGACCGACGGAGAGGCGGAGTCCGGGAGAGATGGGATTCGTGCAGTCGACGAGCACGTTATTGCGCAGGTTTCCCATCTGCGCGATGACAGCGGCCACTGCGGCATGAGGGACCGCCAGCACGATGGCCGAAGTGAAGCGCGGGATTTCGTCGATGCGCTCGGTGCAGGCGTTCGTGCCGGCGTCTTCAAGCAATGCTTTCACCTTCGGATCGTCCGGATTGCGGACGCCGAAAAGCACCTTGTGTCCCGCCCTTGCCCAGCGCTTGCCCAGCGTGGCGCCGACCCTCCCGATACCGATGATTCCGATGGTCATGTATTCCTCGTCTTTCTGATCGTGTGCCAGTACAACATCCGTGAAACCGTTCCCGTGCCCCGACGGCAGTGCACGGTTTGACCGCATGCCGTATCATCGTAACTTCTCCTTCAGAATGATGAGAAGCAACCCGAATCATCAGTGGATGCCGATGCCGCAGCATATCGATGCAGCGGCCGTGCGTATCGCGCCCCATGCGCACCGCACACCGGTGATGACATCCCGCAGCCTCGACGTCAAGGCGGACGCCGTTCTGTTTTTCAAATGCGAGAATCTGCAGCGCGTGGGGGCCTTCAAGTTCCGCGGTGCCTGCAATGCCGTTTTTTCGCTGTCCGATGCCGAGGCGCGGCGCGGCGTGGCGACGCATTCCTCCGGCAATCACGCGCAGGCTCTCGCCCTCGCCGCCCGCCTGCGCGGCATCCCCGCGCATATCGTCATGCCCGAAAACGCACCGGCGATCAAGAAGCGGGCGGTGGCGGGGTACGATGCGCGCATCACGTTCTGCGAACCGACACTCGCCGCCCGGGAGCGCACGCTCGACGCCGTCGTAGCGGATACCGGAGCGGCGTTCATCCATCCCTACAATGACGAACGCATCATTGCCGGACAGGCGACCGCCGCGCGCGAACTGCTCGCGGACGTCCCCGATCTCGATGTCATCATGGCACCGGTCGGCGGGGGCGGACTGCTCAGCGGCACAGCCCTCGCCGCGCATTATCACGTGTCATCTCCAGCGGTCATCGCCGCCGAACCCGAGGGCGCCGACGACGCGAAACGGTCGTTCGAAGCGGGACATATCATTCCCTCCGTGAATCCGCGGACCATCGCCGATGGTCTTCTGACATCGCTGGGCGACAAAACGTACGAAATTATCCGCCGGTACGTGCACGACATCGTCACCGTCTCGGATGACGCCATCATCGCGGCTATGCGCCTCGTCTGGGAGCGCATGAAACTGGTCATCGAGCCGTCCGCCGCCGTGCCGCTCGCAGCGCTGCTCGATCACAGCATTGATCTCTCCGGCCGGCGCGTCGGTATCATTTTTTCGGGTGGAAATGTCGACATGGACCGACTTCCCTGGCAGCCGTACACCACACAGGAAAACGCATAAGGACAATATGGAACAGCAGGAATATCGCGCACTGTTTTTTGACGCGGACGACACGATCTTCGACTATCAGAAGGGTGAGCACGAGGCATTCCGCAGCACTGCGGACGCCTTTGGTTTCGGGGATCGCCTGGATGAGGCGCATGAGTTGTACCGCGGGCATAACAGCGACGTGTGGAGTGCGCTCGAAGAGGGCAGGATCACGCAGGACGAACTCAAGATCGAACGCTTCCGGCGCATGCTGCATGATCTCGTTGCCGACGAAGACCGCGCCCCGGCAATGTCGGCGTTTTACATCGACCGGCTTGCCGAGCAGACGCATCTGCTGCCGGGCGCCGAGCAACTGCTGCGCGACGCTGCTGACCGCTACCTGCTCGTGCTCGTGACCAACGGACTGACAACGGTCCAGCGCCGCCGTTTTGCTGCCGCACCGGTGACGCGACATTTCCGGAAAATCCTGATCTCCGAGGAAGTCGGCACCGCCAAACCCGATCCCGCGATTTTTTCCGGGGCTTTTGAAGATTACGGCCTCGTCCCGCGGGAGGTGCTTCTCATCGGTGACAGCAGCAGCAGCGACATGGGGGCCGCGCACAACGCGGGAATGGATTTCTGCTGGCTCAATCCCGCAGGCGGTGAAGCGCCGGACGGGTACAATCCACGCTATGTCATTTCGCGGCTCGATGAGATCCGTCCCATCCTCGGTCTGGAGGATTAGTCATGGCGGTCGACCGCAACGTTGTCATTTTTGGCTGTTCGCGCGGCATCGGGCGGGCGCTGGCCGAGGAATACTCACGAAAGGGTGCCCGGCTCGTCCTTCTCTCACGTGACGTCGAAGCCATCCGCGACCTGCAGCGGGAGATCAAAGAGGGCGGGGGAGAGGCCTGGTATCGCCGATGCGACGTCACATCCCGGGACGACGTCACCGACGCGGTCGCCTATGCGCGGAAGTGTTCTGGCGGAATTGATGTCGCCGTCGTCAATGCCGGTGTCGGCGGACCGGAATGGATGCAGGATTTTCACGCCGCGGAATATCGCCGCATCATGGAAGCGAATGCCTTCGGTATTGCCAACGCGCTGGAGGTGCTGATCCCGGTCTTCCGGAAACAGGGTGGAGGAGTGTTCGCCGGTGTGACGAGCATCGCCGATGTGCGCGGTTTCCCGGGATCGGCTGCCTATTGCAGCAGCAAGGCCGCCGCGTCGATTCTGCTGGAAGCCGCGCGGGTCGAACTGCGTGAGCTGGGGATTCGCGTACTCACGGTGCGTCCCGGCTTCGTGCGTACGGCCATGACCGCGGAGAACGAATTCCACATGCCCTTCCTGATGTCTTCCGAACGCGCGGCGTGCATCATCCGGAAGGGCATCGCACGCCGGCGGCGGATCATCCAGTTTCCCTGGCCGACCGTGATGTACGCACGCATGGTTCGCCTCTTGCCGAATGTGCTCTACGATATTGCCGCCCGTCGCGCACGTCCCTCGCAGTCACAGTCGTAAAGCAGGGCAGCCCGTGATGCATGCGCGGTGATGATGCCGGATTTCCGTAATTTGGCACCGGTGCCAGTGGGCATGTTTCCGTGTGTGCGGCAGCGCCATGTGCATCCATCTGTGATCATGTATCCACCACTTTTCAAATGATTGAGGAAGACCGTATGAAACGCACGATCGTGGCCATGCCCGGCGACGGCATCGGCAAAGTTGTACTCCCGGAGGCGATCCGCGTGCTCGAGGCCGCGGGCTTCGAGGCGGATTACATCAACGGCGACATCGGCTGGGAGTTCTGGTGCAGCGAGGGGAATCCGCTGCCGCAGCGCACCATCGACCTGCTGGAGGAGCACAAAATCGGACTCTTCGGCGCCATCACATCCAAGCCGAAGGCAAAGGCGGCCGCGGAGCTGAGTCCGGAGCTGCAGGACAAGGGGTTTGTCTACTACAGTCCCATCGTCTCCATGCGTCAGCATTTCGATCTCGACATCTGCATCCGGCCCTGCCGCGCATTCCCCGGAAACCCGTTGAATTTCATCCGCAAGTCCGCCGACGGCGGTTTCGAGGAGCCGCCGGTGGATGTGGTGATTTTCCGACAGAACACGCAGGGACTTTATGCCGGTGTGGAGTGGACCGATCCCCCTCAGAACGTGCGCGACGCGCTCGCGACGCACCCGCGCATCAAGGCTTTCCTGGACGTGCCCGGCGAGGATCTCGCGGTCTCGACGCGCATTTTCACGCGCGAGTATTGCCGCCGCATCGTAACGGCCGCTTTCGAATATGCGCAGAAGCACGGATACAAATCCGTTACGGTATGCGAAAAACCCAATGTCATTCGCGAAACGTCTGGCATGATGGAGGCCGAGGCCGCGGAGGCCGCGAAGCGTTTTCCGGATATTCAGCTGTGGTCCACCAACATCGATGCGCAGATGATGTGGCTGACCAAGAATCCCGAGGATTACGGGGTGATCGTGGCGGGGAACATGTTCGGGGATATCGTCTCCGACGGGTTCGCCGGACTGGTAGGCGGACTGGGCTTCGCATGCAGCGCGAACATCGGCAGGGAGGTGGCCGTCTTCGAACCCACGCACGGCTCTGCGCCGAAGTACGAACAGCTCGATCCCTCCATCGTCAATCCCATCGCCATGGTGCTCAGCGCCTGCATGATGCTCGATCACATCGGTGAGGCGGATAAGGCCGAGCGCATCCGGTCCGCGGTTGCCGGCGTCATTGCCGACGGAAAGGTGCGTACCTACGATATGCTGAAAATGCCCGGTGGCGCCGATGTCGTCGCGAAGGGCGCGGCAACAACTCAGCAGGTTACCGACGCGATCATCGAGCGGCTGTAACCGTCATATTCGGTCACGGGATATTTCCCGGTTCACGGGGAGCACCGACAGCTGCCTGCAATTGGAAAAGGACCCCCGCGGGGGTCCTTTCATCTCTGCGCAATCCGACGAAATGATCGCTAGGCATTCACCAGCCGCGCGGCCTGCTCCGCACCCTGCTGGAAATCATCCGCGATCACATCGACGTACTCGGCGAGGATGGTGCGAACGGACGGCATGCTGATACCGCCGATGAGAATCTTTGTATCAGGCAGGGTGGCGCGGACGTCGGACAACAGCTCAATTGTGCTTTCGAGACAGCCGATGGATTTCATGGTCAGGCAGAGAAGGTCGGGCTTGATACGGCGGATGCTTTCAAAAAGATCGTGCCGCGGCACCGAACCGCCGAAATGCATCACCTGCCAGCCATCCTTCTCGAGGATATTGGCCATGATCATCGTTGCGACATCGTGGTGTTCTTCGGGCACGCAACCCACAAGGGCGCTGCGATGCAGGGTGCGACGCGGTGTCAACGTTGCTGCCTTGTAGCCGAGGATGGTGCGTATGGTCTGTGTGGCGACGTGTTCCTCGACGATACCGAGTTCGTTGTTTTCCCAGGCCTCGCCAATGTGCACCAGCGCAGGAATGATGATGTCATTGTAGAGCTGTTCATCCGGAAGCTGCTGCTGTTCCCACTCTTTAACGAGATTCAGGCAGCGCCGGCGGTTCCCCTCCCTGAGGCATTCGTAAAAAACGTTCTGCTGCTCCTCGCGTGTCATGCCGCACCTCCTTCGGCCATGCGCTCTTCGCGTCTGCGAAGCTCCATAAGGACGGCACCGAGGTCATCACTGTTGTATTCGTCGAGGAACGCGTGCGCGCCGTTGCGCATCGACGTGAGGATGGAGTGAAGAAACGCGGCGGGGAAATCACGGCTCCTGAGATACCTCCGCAGCCAGTCCAGGTACTCGAGCAGTGCCCCGGGCAGCTGAAACTTGACGGTTGCATGGAAATTCTCGATGAGAATCTTCACCGATTCGTGCGCGATGCGCATTTTCTCCTCGTCACCGGCGATCGCCTCCATCCCGGGAGTGTTATGAATCCGGTCGATCACAGCGGCATGAATCTTGTCGCGCTGACGGTGAAATTCAGCGATGTCCTGCGGCGCGATCGCGCTGAAGGAAATCTTTTCTGCTACGGCTTCCATGGGCATAGTGGTGTTCACAATGTTTTGGTGTACGTAGCACTAACATCCCGCGGAAGTGAAAAAGTTTCGTGCTGTCCGGTTTTTCTGCGCTCCGGGTGTGCTGCGCTCCGGGCGGATGTAACGCCCGTTCATTATATTGCATGCAGGACCGTTTCAGCGGGAATGGCGGCCCGAACCATCATGAACGATTTGAACAGGGTTTTCCATGAAGACGAAAGCCGAAGCAGGACGAGCGGGAACGGCGGTGCGATCGGACTGCTGCGTGGGCATTGAAATGCGCGATGAGGGAGGAATCGCGATCGAGCTGCGCAGCAAGGTCGACACGCTGTACGGACGTTCCATCCGCGCACTGGTGACTGAACTTTGCATGCACTTCGGGATGCCGCACGCCGTCGTGACCATCGACGACAGCGGTGCGCTGCCCTATACGATCGCGGCACGCTTCGAAGCTGCGGTGCGTCGCTTGCGCGGGGACGATGTTCCGCCCTTCCTCCTGCCGGAGCGCGAGGGCATTCGTCGTCCTGGTGCGCGCGACCGCTTTCGCCGATCGCGGTTGTACCTCCCGGGCAACGATCCCAAACTCGCCATCAATGCGGGCATTCACGGAGCGGACGGCATTATCCTCGATCTCGAGGATTCAGTATCCCCGGTCGAGAAAGACGCCGCGCGGCTGCTTGTGCGTAACACGCTGCGGGAGGTGGACTTCGGCGGTGCGGAACGCATGGTCCGCATCAACCAGGCGCCGATGGGCATGCTGGATCTCGATGCCGTCATTCCTCAGCGGCCCGGTCTCATCCTCATGCCCAAGGTCGAAACGGACCGTGACGTGCTGGCGGTACAGGAACGCATCGATGGTATCCGCGAGCGGGAGGGGATCGAGGAGGATATCTATCTCATGCCGATCGTCGAGAGTGCGAAAGGAGCTGTCAACGCAGCGGCGATTGCCATGGCATCCCCTGCGGTCGTCGCGCTGGCGATCGGTCTCGAGGATTATACGGCCGACATCGGTGCGGAGCGCACACTCGAAGGACGCGAGAGCTTCTGGATGCGCGGCGCCGTGCTCAATGCCGCGCGCGCAGCCGGTGTGCAGGCGATCGACACGGTGTTCTCCGATGTCGATGACATGGAAGCATTGTTCGAAAGTGTCCGCGAGGCGAAGGCGCTCGGCTTCGACGGCAAGGGCTGTATCCATCCGCGGCAGATCGCCGTGGTGCATCGCGGTTTTGCACCCACCGACGCGGAGATCGACAAAGCGAAGTGCATCGTGCGCGCCTTTGATGATGCGGAGCGCAGCGGTCTCGGTGTTGTTTCGCTCGGATCAAAAATGATCGACCCCCCCGTTGTCAAACGCGCACTGCGCACAATTACACTGGCCGTCAAATCCGGACTGCTGTCCGAAGACTGGATGGAGGTGGGCGATGAAGCATGATTTGGTGAATAATGCTGCCGGACGCATGGTGGTCACGGAGATCAATGGCCAGCCGGCGGTGCCCTACAAGGGTATCGGGAAATATCATCCGGAGGGAAGAAAGGCCGCACCGCCGGTACCGACCTGTGCGGAGTATCCGCAGGACGGCGACAAGGTCGTCGGGGATCTGACATCCGCGCTGCAGAAAATGGGATTGCGTAACGGCATGACCATTTCCACGCATCATCATTTCCGCAACGGCGATCTGGTCGCAAACCGCGTGTTCGACGCCGCCGCGGAGCTGGGAGTCAAGGATCTGCGCTGGTTCCCGTCGGCATCCTTCCCGTGCCACGCACCGCTCATCGAGCATCTCGACAGCGGTGTCATCCATCATATCGAAGGATCGATGAACGGTCCGCTCGGCGCCTACGCCTCGGAAGGAAAGATGCGCGGGCTCGGTGTGCTTCGTTCGCACGGCGGACGATACCAGGCTATTCAGGACGGTGAGGTGCATATCGACATCGCTGTCATCGCGGCACCGACCTCCGATCCATTCGGCAACTGCAACGGGGTAACCGGACCGTCTGCCTGCGGGGGACTTGGCTTCGCGCTGGCGGATTCACAGTATGCCGACCGTGTGATTGTGGTCACAGACAACCTCGTGCCCTTCCCCTGCGTGCCCTGGCAGATCATGGGGAATCATGTCGATGCCGTGGTCGTCACCGACAAGGTCGGAGAGCCGGAGAAAATCGTCAGTGGCACGACGAACATCACGAAGAGTCCCGATCGTCTGCTCATCGCCGAACTGACCGCCCGTTTCGTCGAAGCGGCCGGGATCCTGCGCGACGGGTTTTCATTTCAGTCCGGCGCGGGGGGCACGTCGCTGGCCTTCGCGATATTCCTGCGCGACATGATGCGCGAGCGCGGCATCCGTGCCCGCTTCGTGCGAGGCGGCAGCACACGCTACCTCGTCGACATGCTCGAGGAGGGGCTGACAGATTACATTCTTGACGGACAGACCTTCGATCTGGCTGGTGTGCAGTCGATGCGTGACAATCCGCGGCACATTCACACGAATCCTTTCGTCAGCTACAATTATCACAACAAGGGAAACATCGCCTCGATGGTCGACGTGGTCGTGCTCGGGGCCACTGAGGTGGATGTGAACTTCAACGCGAATGTTGTCACGCACAGCGACGGGCGCCTGCTGCACGGCATCGGCGGCTGGCAAAACTGTCTCTTTTCGAAATGCACCATTCTGCCCATCCCCAGTTTCCGCGACCGCATTCCCGTTGTCGTCGACGAAGTGACGACGCTCTGCGGTCCGGGAGAGCTTATTGACGTCATCGTTACCGAACGCGGTATCGCCATCAATCCCCTGCGGCAGGATCTCATTGATGCCACGAAGCACTCCGGTCTTCCGATTCGTCCCATCGAGGAGATCAAGCGCGAAGTGGAATCCATCTGCGGCGGCGTGCCCGACCGGCCGCAGCTCACCGACAACGTCATCGCCGCCATCAAGTGGGTGGACGGGACGGTGATTGATGTTGTCAGACAGGTCTCTGGTCAGCCATAAGGGAATCAGCGGGAAGCGGGTATTCCCGCATGCGTTGGCAGAAGAACAGAGTGCAAAGTGCAAAGTGCAAATCGGTGCCGATCACGATTTGCACGTTGAACTCTGCATTTTGTACTTCGATTTACGATGAGCGGATGATTTTCGGTTTGCACTCTATTCGTGCGACGCCTATTTGATGATCATCCTCGCCCCGGCGTAGTGACGCCGGTAGTACGTGTCATCGAGGGAGGAGATGATGACACCGCGGCTGGAGGAGGAGTGGATGAAGCGGTTTTTCCCGAGATAGATTCCGACATGGGTAATGCCTCGTCCGGCGGTATTGGCGAAGAACACGAGATCGGCCGGCACCAGCCGCGAGCGTTCCTGGGAGCGGCCCTTGCGTGCGAGGTCGCGTGCACGGCGCGGGAGGTTGACGCCAAAACGTCCGAACACCGCGTTGACCAGTCCCGAGCAGTCCACTCCTCGCTTTGAATTTCCTCCATAGCGATACGGCGTCCCGATCCAGCGATAGGATTCAGTCACCACCGCCCGGCGTCCGCTGCTGATGTCCGCCGGCAGGGGAAAGGCGCCCGGCGGCAGACGCATTCCGCCGCTGGTCTCGACTGACGAACCGCACGCTGCGAGTGTCAGTGCGGCAGCAATCAGGAATATCGCGGGTACAGGGAATGCTCTCATATTGCTTCACATGATGTTACGACAAAAATATAAAGCAATTTCTCAAAGAACGAAATTCCCACCGCTGCGAAGCGGCGCATACGCGTCGTTACACAGTTTTAGGCATCTCCTAACCAAAAACCGCCTTGCATCACAATGGGAAACAGTGCTATATTTGTTCGTCTGGGGCTGTAGCTCAGTTGGGAGAGCGCTACATTCGCATTGTAGAGGTCGAGGGTTCGACTCCCTTCAGCTCCACAAGAAATATGTTTGATCAGAGTCTGGTTGTATGGACGTGCACGTAACGCTCACCTGCAAAACACATACCACGCCCGCACCAGAGCTCCGGAAGTAAGTGCATCTCCAGAGGTGCACTTTTTTATGCTCCGTGTCGGAGACATATTGTCCGGGCTTCTGGAATGGGCTCCCGCTTCCCTCGCGTGGGAGCGGGACAACATCGGCCTATTGATCGGCTCCCCTGACCGGGAAGTCGAGCGTGTGCTGGTGTGTCTTGACGTGACCGAGGCTGTCGCCCGCGAGGCGGTCGAGCGCGGAGCACAGTGCATTGTCGCACACCATCCCCTGATTTTTCATCCCCTGAAATCCATACGCACCGACACGGCACGCGGCAGGCTGATTGAAATGCTGCTGCGAGAGCGCATCAGTGTCATTGCGATGCATACGAACGCCGATGCGGCCCATGGCGGCCTCAACGCCGAACTCGCGGCAGTGCTCGGTCTCGAGCATCCCCGGCGACTGGACATGCCGAAAGGGATGCTGCGGAAGCTGGTTCTGCGCATTGCCGGAGGCGCCACCGTGGCGGATGACATCGCGCATATCCTCGGGCATGTGCCCGATTGCACCTGGTCATCGCACGCCCTTACCGAGGGTTACGCCGTGGAGGTCCTCGCACCCGCGTTCCGGCTCGGTGACATCCAATCGGTTCTCATCCGTGAGCTGGGTGCGGCGCTGCGTGATCATCACGTGCTGTCTGTGGAGGGCGCTCTGCCCGGTTATGGCATCGGTGTAGCCGGAGAGCTGTCCGATGCGCTCCCCGTGCGGGATTTCCTGGCGCGCGTGAAGGAACGACTCGGCTGCGCATCCCTGCGCACGACACTGTTCGATGAGGCGATGAACGTCCGTCGCGTGGCGGTAAGCAGCGGGGCGGGCTCATCCTACGTTCAGGCGGCGATCGCTGCGGGAGCGGAGGTGCTCGTTACCGGTGATCTTTCACATCACGTGTTTCTCGACTCCGCGGACGACATCCTCCTCGTAGATGCCGGTCATTACGAGACCGAACAGCTCTTCATCCGCATCTGTGCCGAAGAGCTGCGGCGCCGCTTTTTCGATGGCAAGCAAAAAATTGATATTTTACATACCCGGACGGACACCAATCCGGTGTGGTTCATGTAGCTCGGAAGAACCTAAGGAGATCCCTTGAAAAACGTACTTCAATCGCTGTACCTGCTGCAGCTGCTGGATACCGAACTCGACGAACTCCGCGAAATGCGCGGTGATCTGCCCGACACGGTCAACAAGATGGAAGAAGAGCACGAAATGCTCGGCGGCCGTATCGAGGAAGTGGAAGAGGCGCTGAAAAAAGGTGCCGTCGAACGCCAGCAGATGGAGAAGCAATCCCTTGAACTGATCACCAAGATCGATAAATACAAGGGGCAGCAGCTCGAAGTGACCAACAACAAGGAATACGACGCGCTGACGCGTGAGATGGAAGCCGCGGAAAACACGATCACCAGTAACGAATCGCAGATCGAACAGGGCATCGAACAGGCCGAGGAACTGAAAACCAGTAAAACGGAACTCGAAGCCCGTCGTGAGGAACTGGAAAAGGATCTCGAAGTCAAGCGCGAAGAACTCGAAGAGATTCTCGCAGCGACACGCGAGGAGGAAAGGCAGCTCGAAAAACAGCGCGAGGAAGTGCTCACGGATATCAAGGAGCGCGACCTGGTACTGTACAACCGCATTCGCGAAGCCAAGGGCAAGGCGGTTGCGCCGATCCGCAGAGAATCCTGCAGCGGCTGTTACAATGTCGTTCCGCCGCAGCTCATCCTCGAGGTGAAGAAAAATGATCGTCTCTTCATCTGCGAGCACTGCGGACGTATCCTCGTCTCTGAAGAAATCGCTGAAGAAACGAACATATAGCAAGCGGGCTCGTGTCCATCGGGCAGCCGCCTCCGCTTCGGCGGGGGAGGAAAGTCCGAACTCCGCAGGGCAGGGTGCCGGATAACACCCGGGCGTCGCAAGGCGACGGAAAGTGCAGCAGAAAACACACCGCCCCGCCCCAGGCGGGGTAAGGGTGAAAAGGTGCGGTAAGAGCGCACCGGCAGTCTGGCAACAGGCTGGCCTGGCAAACCCCACCCGGAGCAAGACCATGTAGGAGCGCCGTCAGACGAGCTGCGCGGCCCGCGCAGTATCCCGCCCCGCGGGATCGGCACTCGGGTAGGTCGCGTGAATTCCGCGGCGACGCGGAATCCAGATAGATGGCTGCCTCTTCCGCATGGCGGAACAGACAGAATTCGGCTTACAGATGGGCTCGAGTCCCGCATTGCTCCCCAAAATTGAAAAAAAATGAGTTGAGAATATGTGGACAGTATTAAATAACAAAAGGATTCACTCATGGACGCAAAATGGAGCATCAGGGCCCCCGGGGACCCTGCCAAGGTGCGTCGGCTGGTTGAGGAGATTCATGTTCCTCAAATCATTGCTTCGATCCTGATCAATCGCGGTATCGAGGACTACGAATCCGCGAAGGCCTTCTTCCGCCCAGCGCTCGAACAGCTGCATAACCCCTTTCTCATGCATGACATGGACAAGGCAGTGCAGCGGATCGTCTCGGCAAAGGACCGCGGAGAGAAGATCCTCGTGTACGGCGATTATGACGTTGACGGCACAAACAGCGCCAGCCTCCTGTACCTCTTTCTTCGGCGAATCGGCTGCCAGGTGGAAGTGTATATCCCTGACCGCATGAGCGAGGGATACGGCATTTCCGAAGCGGGCATCGACTACGCGGAAAGCATCGGCACCACTCTGCTCATTTCCATCGACTGCGGGATCACGGCAGTCACGCAGGTGGAATACGCCAAGACAAAAAACATTGACGTGATCATCTGTGATCACCACGAGCCGGGCAACGAGATCCCCGACGCCCACGCGGTACTCGACCCGCTCAAACCCGGCGACCTCTATCCCTTCAAGTATCTCTCCGGGGCGGGAGTCGGCTTCAAGCTCCTGCAGGGCCTCGGCGAATATTACACCATGCGGGAAGTCCCCTACGAATACCTCGACTTCGTGGCCATCGCCGCCGCTGCCGACATCGTGCCGATGGTGGGGGAAAATCGCATCCTGGTTCATTATGGCCTGAAAATCATCAACGAACACCCCCGCGCGGGGATCCGCGCTCTGATGGAGTCTTCGAACCTGCGCTACGGTGACCTCACGGCACAGCAGATCGTCTTCGTCATGGCACCACGCATCAATGCAGTCGGACGCCTTGGCGATGCGACGCGCGCGGTGGAACTGCTGACCTGTGACGAGGATACCCGGGCCCGCGAATGCGCCCTGATCCTGGAAGAGGAAAACCGCAACCGCCGCGTCATCGACGAGGAAACGTTCAACCAGGCTGCCATCGCCGCGGAAGATTTCCTCGGCGATGACGAGGAAAAACCGATCGTGCTGCACAACGGCGAGTGGCATCCGGGAGTCATCGGCATCGTGGCTTCGCGCCTTGTTGAGAAATTCTACCGTCCCACGGTTTTGCTCACCACCATTGACGGCGTGGCCAAGGGCTCGGCGCGGAGCATCATCAATTTCAACATCTACGAGGCCCTGCGCCGCTGTGAACATCTGCTGCTGCAGTTCGGCGGGCACAAGTATGCTGCCGGTCTCGCGCTCGAGATCGATCGCATCCCGGAATTCCGCGAGTGTTTCACTTCCGTTGCCGCCGAAATACTCGACGAGGACATGCTCACTCATGAGATCGTCGCCGATGCCAGCATTCGACTGCCGGATATCACCCCACGCTTCTTCCGCATTCTCAAGCAGTTCGCCCCCTTCGGTCCCGGCAACCTGCGTCCCGTTTTCTTCGCGCACGACGTGGAGATCTTCGGAACGCCGCGCATCGTGGGCCGCGACCACCTCAAGCTCAAGGTGCGACAGGACGGCGTCGTATTCGATTGTATCGGCTTCAACCTCGGCTCGCGTCTGCCGGATGTCAGCGATGACGGCGCGCACGCGGACATGCTGTTCACCATCGAGGAGAATTCCTGGAACGGCAACGTGTTCCCGCAGCTGAAGCTCAGGGATGTGCGTCCCGCGCATGAACAGCGCACCGCGGACGAAATTATGGCACAGATCAAAAGTTTTTCTGAATGAATAACGCGTATCACAGTACTGGAGGATGCCATGTCAGGTCATTCTAAATGGGCGACGATCAAGCGCGCCAAGGGGGCGAAGGATGCCGCCCGCGGCAAGCTGTTCGGTCGCCTGATCAAGGAAATAACCATTGCCGCCCGCGACGGAGGCGGCGATCCCGAGGGAAATCCGCGCCTGCGCCTGGCGATTGACAGGGCCAAGGCCGCGAACATGCCCAACGACAATATCAATCGAGCGATCAAGCGCGGTACGGGGGAAATCGAGGGAGTGCATTACGAGGAGATCAATTACGAGGGATACGGTCCGGGCGGCGTGGCCTTTCTGGTGGAGACGATTACCGACAACAAGAACCGTACCGTCGCGGAGATCCGGCACGTCTTCTCAAAGCACAACGGCAACCTGGCCGAGAACGGCAGCGTGTCGTGGAAATTCGATCGCAAGGGTGTCATCAGCATCCCGAAGAATTACGACGAGGAGGAGCTGATGCTCGTCGTCATTGAAGCCGGCGCGGAAGACATGTCCGTCGAAGACGAGCATTTCGAGATCGTCACCGAGGCGACGGATTTCGAATCGGTCAAGAAGGCTCTCGAAGACAATGACATCGAGATCGGCGAAGCCGAAGTGCAGATGATCCCGCAGAATACGCTCAAGGTGGAGGGGAAGGATGCCGAAGGCGTGCTGCGTCTCTACGAGGCGCTCGAAGATCATGACGACGTGCAGAACGTGTACGCCGACTTCGATATCGACGCCGACGTCATGGAATCGATGCAGTAGGTAAAGATGCTGATTCTGGGTGTGGATCCGGGCTCACTGGTGACAGGCTACGGCGTTATCGAAACGCGGGGCAGCCGCTATCGCCGACTCGTATCGGGTGTCATCACCATGCGTCCGGCGGACGCCGTCTCGATTCGGCTGCGCAAGATCTATGATGGGTTGATCGAGGTCATCGATGCCTGGCACCCGGATGAATTCTGCGTGGAGACCGCCTTTTACGGCAAGAACATTCAGTCCACACTCAAACTCGGACAGGTGCGCGGCGTCGCCATTCTCGCCGCAGTGCATCGGCAGCTCGCCATCACCGAGTATTCCCCGCGAGAGGTCAAGCGTTCGGTCACCGGTTCGGGGGCCGCATCGAAGCAGCAGGTTGAATACATGGTCCGCACCATCCTGCATGTGGAAGAAGCGTTCCGCAAATCCGATGAGGCCGACGGCCTGGCGCTGGCCATCTGTCACGCCATGCAGATGTCGGCGCCGCGGAAGGGAACGCGCAGCTGGGAGCAGTTCATCAAGGCACATCCCGAACGGGTAAAGAAATGATTGAATCCCTGCACGGCACCCTGTTGTCAAAAGAAGCAGTGTTAGCCGTCATCGATGTGAATGGGGTGGGCTACGGCGTGCACATCACGCTGTCCACCTTCGAAGCCCTGCCCGACGTTGGCGGGGAAGTCACGCTTCTGACGCATCTGCATGTGCGCGAGGACGCCATGCAGCTCTTCGGCTTCCGGCACGCGGCGGAGCGGCGCATGTTTCGCCAGCTGCAGGGCATCTCCGGCATCGGCGCGCGCATGGCGCTGAACATTCTCTCCGGTGTGGCGCCCGAGGAACTGCGTCGCCGCGTCACAACGGGGGATATTGCGGCCCTGACGCGCATCCCCGGCATCGGACGAAAAACCGCCGAGCGCATTGTCGTGGAGCTGCGCGACAGTTTTGCGCGCGAGGGCGGGACGGAAGAAAGCACCGGCGGAGCGGCTTCCGGCGCGCGTGACGAGGCACTGATGGCCCTTCAGGCGCTCGGTTACCCTGGAAATGCCGCCGAAAAAGCCCTCGCTGCGGTCCAGCGCATGGGCGAAAACACTGATTTTCCGGCTTCAGAACTCATTAAAAAAGCGCTGCAACAGCTGAATTCCCGGTAACTCGTTGTATAGCAATGGATTAAAATTTTTTATCTAAACCCTTGCTTTAACGAATCAGCTTATATATATTTGTAGCGCATTCACTGTTTCCAAGAGCCAACTCTAGTCTTCCTCCCTCCTCAGCTTTAGTTGGCTCTTTTTTTTTGTCCAATCCCAAAAATTGAACCTGATTGATCGCCACGCGCCGTACGCTGTGGGCTATGATGTTTTGGAGGACGGATTCCCTGCCGTTCGGTCCCTTTCACATGTGAACGATTGATATCGACCATCCAGTGAGCTTCAACGCAATGGACACGGGCAGGTAATCCGTCATTGCGTACGGCTTTCTGCTCCCTACAGGGCGTCGTCGCCGGATTCCTCTGTGCGGATGCGGATGGCATCTTCGACGGGAAGAATGAAAATCTTACCGTCGCCGACCTGTCCGGTCGCGGCGAATTTGATGATCACGTCGATGACGGGTTCCACCATGTGATCGGCCGCGACGATTTCGATTTTCAGTTTCGGAAGAGTGTCGATCTGGTATTCCGCCCCGCGATAGGTCTCGGTGTGCCCCTTTTGCCGTCCGAAGCCGCGCACTTCGGAGATGGTCATCCCGTGTATGCCGATTTCCTGGAGTCCGTCTCTGACGTCATCGAGTTTGAACGGGCGGATAATGGCTTCGATCTTCTTCATGGCACACCGGATGCGTGGGATTGGTCATGTCCGCTGAAATTACCGCTGCCCTGATGAAAATGCAATCTTTGTTCTTGTCGCGCAGTTTCGTAACATCGGAAAGCATCTCACGAGTCACAATCCATCTTTCCGCCTAAAGCCTGTGTACCCTGCCGTATTCCATCTTCAGCGTCCTGAATCGCTGTCGCGTCTGCGTCTGATACTGCGACCCGTGCTCGTTCTCCCGATCCTGATATGGGCGCTGCCATATTCGCTCTTCGCGGGCTTTCTGCATGTGCTCGCCTGGTGGTCGATCCTGTTCTCCGGCCGGCATCCCCAGCTGCTGTGGGATCTGCTGGAAGGATACTTCCGCTTCATTGCGAAAATCCATGCGTACATGATGTGCCTGACGGACGCGTACCCGCCGTTCAGCGGGGGAGCTGACGCCCCGTCTCCGGTTCGCATTCACATCATGTACCCGGGCCGGCTCTCGCGCAGCACTACGGTCTTTCGCCCGCTGATTCTTTTTCCGCATTATTTCTACTGCATCGGGTACTCGACCATGTATGCCGCCGTGCATTTCCTGCATTTCTGGACCATCCTCTTTCTCGGCCGCATGGCCGCGTGGCAGCGAACGCAGACCGAACGATACTATACATACATGTCGCGTCTCGCCGCATATGGCATGCTGCTCGTTGACGAATATCCGCCCTTCAACGGTGCGCAGCCGCGTGCGGCAGAGAGGGTGTTCTCCGCAACCGGGGATTCGTCGATCGTGAATGCAGGCGCGCACCCTGCGTCGGAGCACGACGCGTCGCACCATGCCGACAATAACGCTGTACCAGTGAAAAAGTGAATACGGGAATGAGATTGTTTTATCGGGATCGTTGGACATCTCGGCATTTTTTTTTAGGTTTCTCACGCTTGCTTGTCTTTAGCAACTACTGATATTGACAAATGCTGACAGAATTTGGCAAGGCGCTCATCTTCATCATCCTCGGACTCGTTTTTGTCGCCATGGGATTGCTGGTTGCGAAGCTTCTGCGGCCGAAGAATCCCACGACGGAAAAGCTGCTTCCCTATGAGTGCGGGGAGGATCCGATCGGTCCGCAATGGATGAAGTTCAACATCCGTTTCTATGTCGTCGCCCTCATTTTTATTCTCTTCGATGTCGAGCTTGTTGTGCTCTTTCCCTGGGCGGTTGTCTTCCAGAAGCTGGGAATGTTCGCATACGCTGCCGGCGCGCTGTTCATTCTGATTCTCTTCCTCGCGGATTTCTACCTGTGGGCGAAAGGCGATCTCGAATGGATACGGCCGCAGCAGCGCATCCCGCGTCTGGATGCCATCGTGGATCGCGCCGTTCCGAGGAAGCCTTCTGGCGCGGCCGAACAGCCACCGCCGGCCGCAGCGAGTGCAGCAACGCAGACTGACTGAGTTCGAAAGGAGTATACATGGGTCTTCTCGATAAGCAGTTCGACGACGGCAACATTGTCCTGACATCGGTGGAAGGTGTTCTGAACTGGGCGCGCCTGTGTTCGCTCTGGCAGATGTCCTTCGGCCTGGCCTGCTGTGCCATCGAAATGATGGCGGCGAGCGCGTCGCACAACGACATCATGCGCTTCGGCGTGCTGCCGCGGCCGAGTCCCCGCCAGTGCGATGTCATGATCGTTGCCGGTACCGTCACACTGAAAATGGCTACGCGCGTCAAGCGCCTGTACGAACAGATGGCGGAGCCGCGTTACGTGGTATCCATGGGCAGCTGTTCCAACTGCGGCGGCCCGTACTGGGAGCACGGCTATCATGTGCTCAAGGGCGTCGATCGGGTCGTGCCTGTCGACGTCTACGTTCCGGGGTGTCCGCCGCGTCCCGAGGCACTGCTCGAAGGGTGGATGCGCCTGCAGGAAAAGGTGCGCGACTTCTCGCTGGTAAAAAAGAACAACGGGACCGCATGATCATGGAACACAAGGAAATCTTCGATCATCTGACGGCGCTTTTTCCCGAGACCGGACTGGAGTTCGACGAGGACGTGCCCTGCATTGTCGTTCCGCCCGCGGCGATCCGCGATGTATCCCTGCAGGTGCGTGACGATGAGATGCTGCAGTTCGATTTCCTGATGTGTCTCAGCGGTGTGGACAACGCCGACGGCACGCTTGGCGTCGTGTATCATCTGCATTCTGTTCCCCTCGGACACAAGCTGACACTCAAGGTCATCGTCCCCGCCGATAACCCGCATCTGCAGTCCGTCGAGCGCGTCTGGCGCACGGCCGACTGGCATGAGCGCGAGGCATACGACCTCGTCGGCATGGTGTTCGACGGACACCGGGATCTGCGGCGCATTCTCAATCCCTATGACTGGGAAGGACATCCGCTGCGCAAGGACTATGAAGTCCCCGAGTTCTACAACGGCATGAAAGTACCCTACTGATGAGGATCACCCTCTTATGAGCGAAACACTCGAAGCCCTGCAGGAAGATATCGCGGCGGGCCGGCTGCAAACCGACGAGCTGGTGCTCAACATGGGTCCCCAGCATCCGTCAACGCACGGCGTGCTGCGGCTCGAGCTGGTGCTCGACGGCGAGGCCGTCGTCAAGGTCATCCCGCATCTCGGATACCTGCACCGCTGTTTCGAAAAGCACGCCGAGGCCATGACCTATCCGCAGGTCATTCCGTACACCGACCGCATGGACTATCTCGCCGCGATGAACAACAATCACGGCTACGCGCTTGCGGTCGAGCGCTTGATGGGTATCGAAGTGCCCGAGCGGGTCGAGTACATCCGCATCATCATGGCGGAATTGCAGCGCATCGCCTCCCACCTGGTTGCGATCGGCACCTTCGGCATGGACATCGGCGCCTTTACGCCTTTCCTGTACTGCTTCCGCGACCGCGAATACATCCTCGACATCTTCGAGCGCACCTGCGGCGCGCGCCTGCTGTATAACTACATGTGGGTGGGCGGGCTCTCGCATGACGTGCATGACGGTTTCGAAAAGGATGTGGCGGAATTCATCAGGAAATTCCGTCCGACGATCAAGGAGGTGAATGACCTCCTGAACTACAACAAGATTTTCATCGAGCGTACGGCAAACGTCGGCGTCCTGCCTCCCGACGTCGCGATCAGCTACGGCTGTTCGGGACCGATGCTGCGCGGCTCCGGTGTGGATTTCGACCTCCGCCGCGACGATCCCTACTCGATCTACGACCGTTTCGACTGGGAGGTCTGTGTCGGGAAGGGTGACGCCGGCACCGTGGGCGACTGCTGGGACCGGCACATGGTGCGTGTCTGGGAAATGGAACAGAGCTGCAACATCATCGAGCAGGCGCTCGAGAGTTTCCCGGAAGGCGACATCACCGAAGCCATTCCCAAGCGCATACGTCCGCCGAAAGGCGAGATCTATACGCGTGTCGAAAACCCGCGCGGGGAGCTTGGCTATTACGTCATTTCCGACGGCAGTCAGAATCCCTTCCGCGTGAAAGCCCGCGGTCCGAGTTTCGTCAATCTCAGTGTGATCGATGAAATCTCGCGCGGCCATCTCATCGCCGACATCGTTGCCATTCTTGGCAGTGTCGATATCGTGCTCGGCGAAGTCGACCGGTAATTCAGCAACCACTCCATACGGACGTTCATGGAATCCTTGCTCCAATCCCTGCTCGGCGACAATCTCCTCACTCTCGTTCTTTACTGCGCACTGCCGCTGGTTTTCCTGCTGCTGTACGCGCTGCTCGCCATCCTGGGCGAAGTGAAAATCTCGGCGTTCATGCAGGATCGACTCGGTCCGATGCGCACCGGTCCCTGGGGCATCATTCAGCCTCTCGCCGATGTGCTCAAGCTGCTGCAGAAGGAGGATGTCACCCCGGCGCGCGCCGACAAATTCCTCTTCAACCTGGCGCCGTATCTCTCGTTCATGGCGGCATACGCGGCCTTCGCGGTCATTCCGTTCAGCAGTCAGTACGTCGGGGCAGACCTGAACCTCGGCGCCTTTTATTTCCTCGCCATCGGTTCGCTGAATGTCGCTGCCATCATGATGGCGGGCTGGGCCTCGCACAACAAGTATAGTCTCTACGGCGCCATGCGTTCGGTGGCACAGATCGTCTCGTACGAAGTACCGGCAGCAATGATGCTCGTCATCGTCGTGCTCTTCGTCGGCAGCCTGAACCTGCAGGACATCATCACCGCGCAGTCCGGTCCCTTCTGGAACTGGATGGTCTTCGGCGGACCGAAGGCCGACGTGCAGCTGGCCAGCGGGGAAGTACTTGGCGCGTCGTGGACCAATCTGGTATTCCTCCCGCTCTTTCTCGGCGCGTTCCTGATGTACTACATCACCGCGCTGGCCGAGACGAATCGCACTCCGTTCGACATCCCCGAAGCGGAGTCGGAACTGGTGTCGGGATATCACACCGAGTACAGCGGCATGAAATTCGCGATGTTTTTCATGTCGGAATACGCCAACATGTTCCTGGTCTCCGCGGTGACGGCGATCCTGTTTTTCGGAGGATGGAACAGTCCGTTCGGCGTGTACCTCGGTGATATCTGGGATGCGCAGTGGCTGGTCGGTCTCGAGCAGTTCGGCTGGCTCGCGTTCAAGGGACTGTTTTTCGTGTTCGTCATCATCTGGCTGCGGTGGACGCTGCCGCGTCTGCGCGTCGATCAGCTGATGTACATGTGCTGGAAAGTGCTGATCCCGTTTTCCTTCGGGATTGCGCTGATCGTCGGTTTCCTCGTCGTGGTGCTCAAGTAACTCGAGAAAGAAAGACGTTGATATGACTACGTATTTCAAGGATATATACGACGGCGTCGCCACCGCATTGATCGGCATGCGGGTGACGTTGGGACACCTGTTCAAGAAGAACGTGACCATTCAGTATCCGGACGTCAAACATGACATTCCGGAACGCGTGCGCAACCGGCTGTACGTGAACATGGATGACTGCATCGGCTGCGATCAGTGTGCCAAGGCCTGTCCGGTGAACTGCATCACCATCGAAACCGCCAAAGCCCTGCCCGACGAAGAACTCGGTGAGACCTCGACCGGCAACCGCAAGCGCCTGTGGGTGACGCAGTTCGACATCGACATCGGCAAGTGCTGCTACTGCGGCCTCTGCGTGTATCCGTGTCCCACGTACTGCATCTTCATGACGCCGAGCTTCGAGTTCACCGAGTACAACCGCGAGGACCTGATCTACCACTTCGCAACGCTGACCCCGGAGGAAGCCGCCGAGAAGAAGGCCAACGCCGAGCGCCACAAGGCGGAGCAGGCCGCGAAAAAGCAGGCCGCGCTCGCCGCGAAGAAAAAGGCGGAGGAAAAGAAACAGGCCGAGGAAGCCGCGAAGGCGGGGGGTGCCGATTCACCGGATGAATCGAAGAAAGCGGAGGGCAACGATACACCGGACGAAGAGAAAAACACGGATTAACCATGGAAATGACCATTCTCTTTTATGTCTTCGCAGTGCTGACGGTCGGGTCGGCTTTCGCCGTTGTCTTCGCGCGCAGCCTCATCTACTCCGCGTTTTCCCTGCTGTTTACGTTCATGGGGGTCGCGGGACTGTACGTGCTGCTCAGTGCGGACTTCATCGCCGTCGCCCAGATCATGGTCTATATCGGCGGGATCCTCATCCTGCTGGTATTCGGCGTCATGCTGACGCGGCAGGTGACTGATGTGGAGATCCGTACCAGCGCCTTCCGCACGCTTCCGGCCACGGTCGTCGTCGGGCTGGCGCTCGGGACACTCATTGTCATTTTCATCCGCACGAAATGGATGCAGGTGCATACCATCCCCGACATCGAAGGCACGACGATGGAACTCGGGGAACTGCTGCTGACCACCTTCGTCCTGCCTTTCGAAGTCGCAGGCATCCTGCTGCTGGTCGCCATCATGGGCGCAGCGCTCATTGCACGCCGATAGGAGGAATCGACGCATGTTTGAAATCGGACTCACACATTATCTCATCGTCAGCGCCATCCTGTTTTCCCTTGGCGTCCTTGCTCTGAGCATCCGGCGCAACGCCGTGCTCATGCTCATGGGTGTCGAGCTGATCCTCAACTCGGCGAACATCAATCTCCTGGCCTTTTCACGCTACAAGGGACTGGCACTCGAGGCCCATGTTTTCGCGCTGTTCGTCATCATTCTCGCTGCCGCCGAGGCGGCGGTCGCCCTCGCGATCGTCCTGCATATCTATCGCACGAACAACACCATCGAAGCCGACAGAATCAGTGCGTTGAAGGAATGATGCGGACACTGTCACATATCGTCATCTCCGGTAGGGGATTGATGCGCAGCGCTCTGCTGCTGGGGACGCTTCTGCTCATGAGCGCGTTCGCCACGGCACAGAAGGTGACCTATGGCTGGAATCCCCAGGGCATGCTGGTGTTCGGTGCCGATGGCGGCATCACCAAGTATTTTGGTGAATTCACCGACCAGAATTTCGGCGGGGTCGGACAGGGGCATGTCAAGTTTTTCATTCTTCCCGAACTCGGCATTCAGCTCAACGGCGGCATGGGCAATTACGTTTACAACCGCCGTCTGCGCGATGAATTCAAGGATGCCTACACGCGGCAGTTTTTCCGGGATCCGCGGCTTGTCGGACTGACGGAGTTCCCTGAGGATGATTTCAGCACCTACGCCGATGATCCCGCCATGCGCACCCCGGTGATGGAAACAGACAAGCTCTGGTTTGTCGAGGGGCGCGTGATCGTCAATCTCTTTCCGTCCCGATGGTTCAATCCTTACTTCTCCACCGGTGTCGGACTGATGCGCTATGAAAATTCGAATGCCAACCGCAAGGTCGACGGCACACCGCTGCTGAACGTGGCCTTCGGACGGAAGCCCTTCACGGTGGACACACCAGATGGTGTGGTCACGAGAACGTCAACACTCCCTGCCGATGCGAACACGCTGCCCGTCATTCCCGTCGGACTCGGGTTCGACATTCTCATTACCGAAACCGTCGCGCTCAACGCTGATATCAGCTACCGTTTCCTGATCGGTGAGGGGAATGACATGATGGACGGGCTCGGGAAAGTCGTGCAGGAGAATTTCAACACCGCGGGACGTGTTGACCGGACGAAGTCCACCGAAAATCCGGACTCCTGGGCCAGTTTCACGGTCGGATTTCAGATCTATCTCTTCGGTCACAGTGACCGTGACGGGGACGGGCTCACGGATACACGCGAGGAAAGCATCGGCACGGATCCGCTGAATCCTGACACTGACGGTGACGGACTCAACGACGCCGATGAAATTCAGATCTACGGTACCGATGCGCTCAAGACCGACACCGACGACGACCGTCTGACGGATGCGGAGGAAGTCGCGAAAAAGACCGATCCGCGGAATGCCGATACCGACGGTGACGGACTGACGGAAGGCGAGGAATTCGCGCATGGCACGGATCCCTTTGATACCGATTCCGACAAGGACGGATTGACGGACGGAGATGAAGTGCACAAGTGGCACTCCGATCCGCTACGCACCGATTCGGATGCCGACGGGCTCCCGGATACCGATGAGGTTCTCGTTCACCATAGCGATCCACGCAGCCGTGACAGTGACGGCGACGGCATCGAGGATGCCCGCGAAGTTGAGCTGCGCACCGATCCCGCCGCGACTGACAGTGACGGGGACGGGCTCAGTGACGGTGACGAGATCCTGAAGTACAACACCGATCCCCTCAAGAGTGACAGCGACGGCGACGGTCGCAGTGACGGCGATGAAATCGCTGCCGGCGCCGATCCCTTCCTCGGTGACAGCGACGGCGACGGCATTGCGGATGGCAGCGACGAGTGTCCCGGCGAGCCTGAAACGCGAAACGGTTACCGGGACGAAGACGGCTGTCCTGATGCCGAACCGCTCACGACGGAACCGCTCACGCACGACATGACGCTCGTGCTCGAGGGTGTGGAATTCGATCAAGCATCCGCCACACTCACGCCTGATGCGAAGAACGCGCTGCAATCTGCCATTCAGACGCTGCGCGACAATCCCGGTGTCAGCGTTGAGATCGGCGGGCATACCGACAGCCGAGGCAGCGCGGAGAGCAATCGTGAACTGTCCACGCTCCGCGCGGAGGCCGTGAAGACCTTTCTCGTTACCGAGGGCATCGATCCCTCCCGGCTCAGCGTCAGGGGATATGGTGAATCCCGTCCCCGGGCCAGCAACGCCAATGCGGAAGGACGCGCGCTCAACCGCCGCATTGAACTGACCGTTCAGTCGAACGACTGACTTGTACCACACGCAACACGCGACACTCACAGGATTGCGATACGCACCATGACAGCGGATACCCTGATTACCCTTGTTCTGATCGTACTGTTCGTCCCGCTTTTTTCTTTTGCACTGCTGCTCGCATTCGGTAAGCGGCTTCCGCGAAAGGGGGACGTCATCGCCACCGGACTGATGTTTGCCAATCTCGCGCTCGCGGTAGTCGTGCTGGTCGGGACGCTGAATCTTCCCGAGGCCGCCCCCATCCCGGGCTTCCCGCATGAGCCGCCGCAGGCGAGCTTCACCTGGGTGGATTTCCAGAGCAGCATCACCGTGATGGAGCAGGATATCCCGCTGCGCATTGAGCTGGGTGTGCTGCTCGATCCCCTGGTCGCGATCATGCTCGTCGTCGTGATGATCATCACCGCGCTCGTGCATCTGTTCTCCATCGGGTACATGAAAGGAGACCCGAAGTATCACCGGTACTTCGCCTACCTGGGAATATTCGCCTTCTCGATGCTCGGCATCGTCGTGACCAATAATTTCCTGATGATGTACGCAGCCTGGGAGCTTGTGGGGCTCAGCTCATACCTGCTGATCGGTTTCTGGTACGAGAAACCCATGCCCGCCTATGCCGGTACCAAGGCCTTTCTCGTCAACCGGATCGGTGATATCGGCATGTGGACAGGTATCCTGATTCTCTTTACCAGCTACGGCACGTTTCGTTTCGATGAGATCTTCGCGTACATCGCTGCGGGACAGCTTCCCTTCGGGTCCGAGGCCTGGCTCACCGCTGCCGGCATCCTGATTTTCATGGGTGCCATTGGCAAGAGCGCACAGTTCCCGCTGCACACATGGCTCCCCGATGCTATGGAGGGTCCGACACCGGTCAGTGCACTCATCCATGCGGCGACGATGGTCGCGGCAGGCGTCTATCTCGTGGCGCGCACCTTCCCGATGATGTCTGGTGGCGCGCTGATCGTCATCGCCTCGATCGGCACCATCACGGCCTTTGTGGCTGCCACGATCGCGCTGGTGCAGAACGACATCAAGAAAGTGCTGGCGTACTCGACGGTCAGTCAGCTCGGGTACATGGTGCTCGCGCTGGGCGTTGGAGCGTACACGGCCGCGTTTTTCCATCTTGTCACGCACGCCATGTTCAAAGCCTGTCTCTTCCTCGGATCCGGATCGGTGATTCATGCGATGCATGACGGTCTGCATCATATCGATGACCATGACAGCGATGCGCAGGATATCCGCAACATGGGCGGACTGGCAAAGAAGATGCCCGTGACATTCGCGACCTTCCTTGTGGCCACGCTCGCCATCTCCGGTGTGCCGATATTCTCAGGCTTTCTCAGCAAGGATGAAATCCTCGCGGGCGCGTGGGCATTTGGCGGACTACAGGGTGAACTCAGCGTGTTGATACCGTGGATCGGATTCATTGTCGCCGCAATGACTGCGTTCTACATGTTCCGTCTCGTTATCCTGACCTTCCTCGGAGAATCAAAACGCCCGGACATCTTTGCACACATCCACGAGTCACCCATGACGATGAAAATTCCCATCATCGTCCTCGCGACGCTTTCGCTCTGGGTGTTCTATTCCTTTAACCCATTCTCCGGTCCCTCGGGTTGGTTCGTCAAGACGGTCGAAACACCGGTGACCGTGACTGGGGATCAGTGGTACCCGTTTTCGCATGGAGGAGTACACGACACGGAGCACGAGGCAGTACTCGACATGGAGGAGCATGACGCGGTGCACGGCATCGAGACCGCGGTGGCGGAGACACATGCCGGGCAGGAAACCCTTGCGCATGCCACGCACGAAGCGCACATCCCCGCGATGATCGCATCGCTGCTGCTCGCGACAGCCGGTATCCTGTTTGCCTTCGCCATGTATTCGCGAAAGCTGCTCGATCCCGACCGCCTCGCGGCGAAGCTGCGGCCGGTGCATACCTTCCTGCTCAACAAGTGGTACTTCGATGAAATCTACGAGCAGTGGGTTGTCATACCCGGACTGCTCGCATTCACGCGCATTATGTACTGGTTCGATGCACACATCATCGACGGCGCGGTCAACGGCGCGGCCGCTGTCACGCGCCTGCAGTCCCGTATCAGCGGCCTGTTCGACAAGTGGGTCGTCGACGGATTCGTCAATCTCGTGGCGTACGTGGTCGGCTTTTTCGGCATTCTCCTGAAGAAAACGCAGACGGGCAGGATACAGGCCTACATCGCTTTTGTGCTCACAGGCGTCGTCGCGCTGATCTACCTGTTCGGCATTTTCCGATAACGCGATCATACTGAATAACAGCATACATCCGGAGGATTGATGCAATTCCCGATTCTCACCCTGATCACCTTCCTGCCGATACTCGGCATGGTCATCGTGCTGCTGCTCCCGAAGGAGCGGGTGCGCGCCATCCAGGCGACATCGGCAGTCGTGACCGGCTTGCAGGTCCTTCTCGCCATTCTGATCTGGTATGCCTTCGACACGGCGAAAACCGGGATCAACGACATTGCGACGATGCAGTTCGTCGAGCGCCTGCCGTGGATCGTCATTCCCGAGACGCCGTGGTTCGGCGAAATCCGTATCGACTATTTTCTCGGCATCGACGGGCTGTCCATGCCGATGGTGCTGCTCACGGCCCTGATCAGTTTTCTGGCCACGTTCTCGAGCTTCAGCATCAAGAAATCGGTCAAGGGATATTTCGCCATGTTCCTGCTGCTGGACACGGGCATGATGGGCGTGTTCTGCTCACTCGACATGTTCCTGTTCTACGTGTTCTGGGAAGTGATGCTGCTGCCGATGTATTTCCTCATCGGCATCTGGGGGGGACCCCGTCGCGAGTATGCCGCGATCAAGTTCTTCCTCTATACGCTGGCGGGTTCGGTGCTGCTGCTGCTGGTGATGATCGGGCTGTACTTCAGCACCATCGATCCGCAGACCGGGGTGCACACCTTCAACATGATCGCAATGATGGATCCGGCGAATGTCACGCAGGGGATTTTTGCTACGGTCGGCAGCACGGCGCGCATGCTGGCGTTCATCGCGCTGTTCATCGGCTTCGCCATTAAGGTGCCGATCTTCCCGTTCCACACCTGGCTGCCCGATGCGCATGTCGAAGCACCGACCGCAATTTCCGTCATCCTGGCGGGCGTGCTGCTGAAAATGGGCACGTACGGACTGCTGCGCATCAGTTTCCCGATCTTTCCGGAAATGACGCTGTACTTCCAGATTCCAATGATGGTGCTCGGCTTCGTCAACATCGTGTACGGCGCGCTGTGCGCCATGGCGCAGAAGGATTTCAAGAAACTCATCGCCTATTCCTCCGTCTCACATATGGGCTACGTGCTGCTGGGCATGGCGGCGCTGAACGTACAGGGTATGACCGGCGCCGTCTTCCAGATGTTCAATCACGGTACGATCACGGCCATGCTCTTCCTCCTGGTCGGTGTTCTGTATGACCGGGCGCATACCCGCGGCCTCGACGACTTCGGCGGCGTCTACAACAAGATGCCCGTGTATTCCTTCCTGACCGTGATCGCGTTCTTCGCGGCCATCGGACTGCCCTCTCTCAGCGGCTTTGTCAGCGAGGCCTTTGTCTTCCTCGGCGCCTTCCAGACGAGCAAACTGTGGACGATTCTCTCAACGCTGGGCATCGTGCTCGGTGCGGGCTACATGCTCTGGACTTTCCAGCGCGTATTCATGGGTTCGCTCCCCGAGAAGTGGGAGAGCGTGCTCGACGACGTGAACGGACGCGAGCTTGTGACACTCGTGCCGCTTGCGATCATCATCGTCGTACTCGGCGTTTATCCCTCGCCGGCCCTGAACTGGATGTCGAACTCACTCGGTCACCTGGTCGATCTCGTAAACGGAAGCACCGGACAGGCGCTTATCAGCGCATTCTAATTCTTTCAATGAAGACACAAGCACGAGTGCTGCAGGCATGATAGAAATCATTTTCGAAAGCATCCCGTCGTTCTGGCCGGAAATCACGCTCTCATTGACCTTCGTGATCTCGATGATTGTCGAGTTCATCGTGGGCGGGAAGGGGAAGAAGAGCACCGGCATGACGACAGGTCTCATCGTATTGCTGGGCTTCACGGTGACAATCCTGCAGATGCCGTTTCAGGATCTCGAGCCGCGCCTGCTTTTCGGCACGATGATCACGCTCGATCCCTTCGCCGCCTTTTTCAAGTATCTGATTGTCGCCGCGGGTATCATCGTGATCGTCTTTTCCATGCAGTCGCACGAGGTGAGGCGGCAGGAAACGGTGGGAGAGTTCTTCTGCTTCATCGCGGCGATGACCTTCGGCATGTTTCTCATGGCGGGCGCATCGAACCTGCTGATGATTTACCTGTCGATCGAGCTTGTCAGTCTGAGCTCCTACATCCTCGCAGGCTTCAGCAAAAAGCTGAAGCGGTCGGGGGAGGCCGCGCTGAAATACGTGCTGTTTGGTGGCGCAGCGTCCGGCGTCATGCTCTACGGCATGTCGCTGCTTTACGGACTGACCGGGGCGCTGGACATCTACAGCATCCAGTCGACGCTCGCAGCCGGCATGGTGGTGGACGTGCATGACTGGTCCTTTGTGGTGCTCATGCTCAGCATCATCATGATTCTCGTCGGATTCGGTTACAAGATTTCCGCGGTACCGTTCCACTTCTGGACGCCGGACGTGTACGAGGGCGCACCGGTCAGCGTCACGGCATATCTGTCTGTGGCGAGCAAGGCGGCGGGTTTCGCCGTCATGGTGCGGTTTTTCTACGTGGCCTTCTTCGATTCCGTGCTCGATCTCGGAAAGTGGGGAAGTCTGCCGCTGGTGGACTGGAACATGATTATCGCGCTGCTCTCGGTGCTGACGATGACGCTCGGAAACGTCGTCGCGATCTGGCAGGACAATCTCAAGCGCATGCTGGCCTACTCCAGTATCGCGCATGCGGGATACATCATGATGGGGCTGGTCGTCATGAGCGACCTCGGATTGACGGCCATGCTGGCCTACTTCGTGATTTACTTCTTCATGAATCTCGGCGCGTTTTACATCGTGATGTCCGTCGCCGATCGCATCGGCAGCGAGCACATCGACGATTACCGCGGTCTCGGCAAGCGAGCGCCCGTCATCGGTGTCGGATTTTCCATTTTTCTAGTTTCGCTGACAGGACTGCCGCCGCTCGCCGGCTTCATCGGCAAGTGGATGCTCTTTTCCGCCGTCATCGAGGCGCATTACATCTGGCTGGCCGTGATCGGGGTGCTCAACAGCGCGATTTCCCTCTATTATTATGCGCGAGTTTTCCGCAACATGTACCTGCGGGAGCCCCTTAACGGGGATGAGAGTCCGATTACCTTCAGTCCGCTTGTGATTGTAATCACAATTCTGTTTATTATTCCAAACATCATCTTTGGAGTCTACTTCGGTCCACTGATCTCGTATGCCCAGCGGTCCGTTGAGCTGTTCCTCCAGTAGCAGATATCAGTTGCGCGAATGCTTTTCTGTGCGTATATTTGATACCAGCAAGTATTAATATCCGGATGCATGAAATCCGGGAACCGCCGACCGGCGCGGTGCGTATACGAAAGAGAGCCGTTCTCACAGTGAATACACAAACCGTATAGATGTCGCACAATCCCTTATCAACCGAGGTATCTATGAAAAACGCAGCCATGTTTCTCGCACTTGCCCTCGCATTCACGTCGCTGACGGCATTTACGTTCTCCGGCAGCAACGAGTATGTCGGATCAAAGAGCTGCAAGGCCTGTCACAGTAACGCCAAGATGGGCGGCACCGCCTACAAGAAATGGGATGGCGGTCCGCACTCCAAGGCCTACGAAACCCTGAAGAGCGCCGAGGCGGACAAGATCGCCAAGGAAGCCGGCCACAAGACCAAGGCCGTCGAAACCGACGCATGCCTGAGCTGCCATGTCACCGGCATGATGGAGAAGGGCGCCAAGTTCAGCAAGCGCTTCAAGAAGACCGAAGGTGTTGGCTGTGAGAGTTGTCACGGTGCAGCCAGCGCGTACAAGACCAAGCATGCCAAGGATGTCGCAGGCGCCAAGAAGCTCGGTCTGGAATCTCCCTCCATCGCGGACGGAAGTGCCGAGAAGCTTTGCGTATCCTGCCACAACGAGAAGAGCCCCACCTACAAGGGCTTTGATCTCAAGAAGTACTGGGCGAAGATCGATCACTCGAAGTAAGACTGAGCCCACAATCACTGAACACGGGCATTCAGACTCCGAGAGGCGGTTTCAAACCGTGACCAATATCCATCCTATCTGACAGTTACGAATACAGCACCGCGCATCATGAACATGATCTGCGCGGTGCTGTTTTCTTTTTCTCCACCGAGCCGAGGAAAGCACCTATGAAACATGCTATCGGGTTGCTTGTACTCACTGTCGTCCTTGCCGCCGGTCTGCAGGCACAGACCCTCAACGGACGATTCGTGACTTCCGCATACGGGTGGGAGAGACAACTGAAAAGCGGGGAATCGACCTCGCACATGCGTGCCTATGAGAACATCCAGCTGAATCTGGGCACCTCGGATATCTCTTTCCACACCTACATGCAGGGGTCGACCGATCTCGGCGACGAGTACGCGGGCGATCCTCATTTCCGGCTTTTCAATGCCTATCTCCGTGTCAAAAACCTCGCCGATGTGGTCGATCTCAAGATCGGACGTCAGCCGCTGTTCGCGGGCGTCAGCTACGGCACCATCGACGGAGCGAGCGTCAAGGCGCGTCCAAGCGACGGCGTGGAAGTCATGGCCTATGCAGGCGGACTGACGCGTCCCTCGCAGGACATCGAATATTATTTCCTCGATCACGTCGAAAACAACTGGCAGATCGGTGGCCAGGTGCAGCTCTACCTGATCGAGGACACAAAAATCGGACTGAGCTACATGAACCGTCATCGCGAGAGTACACCGTTTTACGTGATGCAGCCCGACGCCCAGATGGGGCCGGTGCAGACGCTGATCGATTATGGATCCCGCGCGAACCAGTATGGAAGCATCAACGTTGCGCACAGCAGCGGCAAGATGTGGCTCTACGGCCGTTTCGACTATGACTTCAATTTCGAGCGTACGTCCCGCGCCGAAGTGGCGGCCTCCTACCAGCTGCTGCACAATCTCGGACTGTCGCTCAATCTCGCACATCGCGAGCCCGTCATCGCGTACAATTCGTATTTCGCGCTGCTCGAGGCGGAAGCGAATCAGGAGGCGATTCTCGGAGTCAACTACGCGGTTCACCCGCGCCTGTCCATCATCGGGCAGTTCTCCACCGTCATGTATGACGATGAATCCGCGTACCGCGTTTCTCTCGGAGCGGCGAACAAGTACGCCTCGATCATGTACACGAAGGACGTCAGCTATGACGGCGACCTGGACGGCTTCAATCTGCATTTCACCTATCCGCTGCTCGAGGGCATGCTTGTTCCCCATGTCGGAGCCGTGTACAGCACGTATGCGCTGGCGAAAAATCTCGATGATGCCACGAACTGGGATGAGCGCGCCTCGACCTGGGTTGGCATCGTCGGCACGACATTCCGTCCCGTCAAGACCGTGTCGCTCGATATCCAGGGGCAGTACATGACGAATCGCATCTACCAGTCAGACATGCGGGCATTCGCGCGCATCAATTACTGGTTCTCGAATCCGTTCGGACTGGGACAGTAGGAGGACCACATGAAACGAACCATTATTGCAATTGCCATAACACTGACCGCCCTTGCCGTTATCACGCTCATCATCTCCGTTCCGCGCGGAGCCGAGGCGGGAGACGGCGACGTGCTGTACTCGCATGAGCTGCACGCGGAAATGGCGGACTGCTCATACTGTCACAACGCGCTCGAAAGCGAGGCGGCGACGGACAATCTGCTCCCGGCGCCCGTGACCTGCGTCGACTGTCACGACGAATCGGATGTGCGAAGCTACTGGTCGCTGGATGAAGAAACGGATCTTGCGTCCTACGTCCTTCCCGTGAAAAACCGCCGGCTGTACTTCTCGCACAGGCAGCACGGCGAAGCGCTGGAGATGGAATGTGCCTCATGTCACGGCGCCATCCTCGCCGACGAGGATTCCGGCATGCCCGACATGGAGACATGCTACCGATGCCACAACAACGCGGATGCGAGCGCTCCGATCATCAAGGATGCCGCCGACGCATCCATGGCACATGTCGCGACCAACCAGTGCGAGGCCTGCCACACCACGCTGGCGGGACTGCATCCGGAGAATCACCGCGCCCCGAATTTCATACAGCAGCACGGGCTCATGGCCATGAACGGCGAGGCCGACCGTGACTGCGCGGTCTGTCATTCGGAGAGCTTCTGCCAGGAATGCCACACGCCGACAAACGACGTGCCCGGCATGGTCACCGCCGATGACTTCTACCTCAGCGGATGGCCCCGCGGTGAAAAGATCGACGACGAGAATCAGCTGACCGTGCAGAAAGCGCATCCGCTGACCTATCGTTACACGCACGGGTTCGACGCGCGTGCGAAGACCACGCGCTGCGAAACCTGTCATGAACCGGAAACCTTCTGCACGCCCTGTCATCAGAACGGCTATGACGCGACGGGCGTGCGCATCATTCCGCAGTCGCATCAGCTCGCCGGCTTTGTCATGGCGGGCGGAAGCGAGGCCATGAACCGTCACGGGAAGCTCGCGAAGATGGACATGGAGAGCTGCGCTACCTGTCACCAGGTCGACGGCGGCGATCCCGTCTGTGCCGGCTGCCATTTCTCGGGAGGTATGTGATGAAACGAATCATGAACGCACTGCTGATCATTCTGACGGGCATGGTCGTTCTCTCCGCATGCTCGAGCGAACTCAACGATCCCGAGGACCGTCCCGGATCCGTCGCGCTCGCCGGTGTGCACGGTGAGGGATATACGCTGCTCGGATCATCGAACTTCCACGCGCGTGATATCCGCGACAATCTCGGTAGTGACATCACCGGCTGCCGCACCTGTCACGGTGGTGATTACATGGGTGGACGCACCGGCCAGAGCTGCAACGCCAGCGGCTGCCATATCTCCGCGGACGGCGGTCCCGAAGCCTGCTATCTCTGTCACGGCGACGCCATGACAAAGAAGATCTATCCGCAGGTGCATCCCTCGCACAGGACGCATCTCGAGGGCGGGGAATACAGCATGACGACCATTGCCTGCGGTGACTGTCATACGCTGCCGGCCAACTACGACGATCCCGCGCACATTGACGAGGCCACACCCGGCCGGGCCGAGGTGATGCTGATGAACGCGCTCGCATCAACGCAGACGCAGGGGACCACCGGCGAACCCGCCTATGACGCTTCCGCCGGCACCTGTGCCAACACCTACTGTCACGGCAACTTCACGAACGGCAACAATGCCGCCGTTGCATGGGCCGGTGACAACCAGGCCGAGTGCGGCAGCTGTCACGGTCAGGCCGCCGGCAATCCCCTCCCCGGCGGTTCGCATCCGCAGAACGAAAACTGCAGCGGCTGCCACACGGGCGTGATCGACGCCGATCGAAACATCATCGACAAGTCCCTGCACGTCAACGGTGTGCTCAACGTATTCGGACAGGAGCGGACGGACTGGTAGTCCAAAGACAACAGTGATGGGTTCGTGACTCCCCGGTCGCAGGCCTGTCACGCATGAACATGAAAGCCCCCTCACCGACAGGAGAGGGGGCTTTCTTCAGTTTGTGCATGGGGAGGGGGGAACGCTGAGTACCCGGTGTCGGCGGAAAACGATCAGCAGATTTTCTCTTCCTGGCTGATGGCGTCAACGACCGCGATGGCGATCATGTCGACGATTTCCTTCACCTCGGCCCCGCGCTGCAGGACGTGTACCGATTTGCACATGCCGTTGAGGATCGGTCCGATCGGACTCATCCCGCCGATGCGGCTGAGAAGTTTGTAGGCGATGTTGCCGGAGTTGAGATCCGGGAAAATGAGCACGTTCGCGCCGCCCTTGAGCACGCTGAAGGGGAAGGTCTCCTCGATGATCTCGGGTACCACGGCGGTGTCGGCCTGCATTTCGCCGTCGACCATCAGGTCGGGGCGCCGCTCGCGCACGATATCCAGCGCGCGGCGCATTTTCATTGCCGAGGCCTCCCGGTTGCTTCCGAAATTGGAATAGGAGAGCAGCGCCACGCGGGGTTCGACGTCAAACTTCTCCGCCAGTTCGGCCGACTGCAGCGTGATGTCGGCAATATCCTCGGCGGTTGGATCGATGTTCACGGTCGTATCGGCGAGGAAATACGGCCTGGTCTTGGTCGAGAGCATGTAGCAGCCGGAGACCTTGCTGTAACGTTTGTCGCGGCCGATGATTTCCAGTGCGGGACGAATGGTGTCAGGGTAATGCGAGGTGTATCCGGAGATCATGCAGTCCGCATCACCGGTGTGCACCATCATGGCGGCGAAGTAATTGCGGCGTGTCATGATGTTGCGCCTCGCGTAATAGGGTGTGACGCCCTTGCGCTGTCGCAGCCGATAGTATTCCTGCACGTACTGATCCATGCGCGCATGCTGTCGCGGATTGACGATATCGATGCCTTCGAGATCCACGCCGTGTTCTTCGGCGACGCGGCGAATCTCCTCCTCCTCTCCGATGAGCACCGGCTTTGCAATGCCTTCGTCGAGGGCGATCTGTGCGGCCTTGATGACGCGGTATTCCTCACCTTCAGCGAGCACGATGCGCTTCGGCTCGTGCGATGCCTTGGAATACATGCGCGCGATGAGCTCCTGCGTGCGTCCCATGCGAATATCCAGCCGCATCCGGTACTCGTCGAAATTCTCGATGGGCTTACGGGCGACGCCGGTCTCCATGGCAGCGGCAGCAACGGCCGGAGCCACCCATGTCAGCACGCGGGGATCGAAGGGTTTCGGAATAATATACTCCCGTCCGAAGCCCATTTCATGTGCGCCGTAGGCGCGCTTCACGCTGTCGGGCACTTCCTCTTTCGCAAGGTTGGCGAGCGCATGCGCGGCGGCCTGCTTCATTTCCTCGTTGATCGCCGTGGCGGCCACATCGAGCGCGCCGCGGAAGATGAAGGGGAAGCCCAGCACGTTGTTGACCTGATTGGGATAGTCAGAACGACCGGTCGCCATGATGACGTCCTGCCGCGCAGCGGTCGCGTCTTCGTAAGTGATTTCGGGATCGGGATTTGCCATGGCGAAAATGATCGGGTCGTCGGCCATGGAACGTACCATGTCCTGGTTGACCACGCCGCCCTTTGAGAGACCGATGAACACGTCGGCACCCTTGAGGGCTTCCTCGAGTGTCCGTGCGTCGGTCTCAACCGCCATGTCCTCCTTGAATTCGTTCATGTGCTCGGTGCGTCCCTTGTAGATGACACCCTTCGAGTCACACATGGTCACGTTTTCCTTCGTCACCCCGAGGCTGATGTGGAATTTCGCGCAGGCGATGCCGCTGGCGCCGGCCCCGTTGAACACCACCTTCACATCCTCGAGCTTTTTGCCGGTGAGGGCGCAGGCGTTGAGCAGCGCCGCGCCGCTGATGATGGCGGTCCCGTGCTGATCATCGTGGAAGACAGGGATGTTCATCGTCTTCTTCAGTTCTTCCTCGATGTAGAAGCAGTCCGGTCCCTTGATGTCCTCGAGGTTGATGCCCCCGAATGTCGGCTCCATGAGCTGACAGGCCTTGATGATTTCCTGAATGTCGTGGCTCTTCAGTTCGATGTCGAAGACGTCGATGTCGGCGAAGGTCTTGAACAGGACACCTTTTCCCTCCATGACGGGCTTGCCGCCCATCGGACCGATGTCACCGAGCCCCAGCACCGCAGTGCCGTTGGAGATGACCGCGACCAGATTTCCCTTGGCGGTGTACTCGAAGACTTTACTCTCGTCCTTGTGAATTTCCCTGCAGGGTTCCGCGACACCGGGCGTGTAGGCCAGCGAGAGATCACGCTGGGTGACGCAGGGCTTTGTCGTGATGACTTCGATCTTGCCCTTGCGGCCCATGCTGTGATACTCAAGGGCGTCTTCCTTCCTGATTTTCATGGAATAACTCCGTTGCTGATGATGCGCGTTGTATGCGTGAGAGTGGAAAAGCAGTGGTCAGGTAACGAAATGTAGCAAAAACACCGAATGGAAAAAATCCGCGGGTCCGATACTCCGATTATTCGCTGCCGGCTGCGGGCTGCGGGTTACGGGGCAGCGGGCTATGGGCTGCCGGTGCCGGGCTGTTCATCGTCGCGCATGAGTTCTTCAAGGGCCTCGATGGCATCACCAGCGGTGATGAGACGGAGACAGCCGAGATGGCGACGGGGACAGTCGGCGCGGCCGATGTGCGTGCATGGTCTGCAGGCGAGCCCGTCCACTTCAAGCACCGCGGCCGGCGTGTTGTACGGATAGAAACCGAACTCACGCACGGTACTTCCGAATATCGCGACGACCGGCTTCCCGACTGCCGTGGCCATGTGCATCAGTCCGCTGTCATTGGTGAACAGCGCCCGGCAGAACGTCATCGCCGCGGCCGTCTCCAGAAGAGACAGGCGTCCCGTGCAGTCATGCACGCGCGACGGATCGACAGCACGGACAGCCTGCGCGGTATCGGCATCGGCGTCGTTTCCGAACAGTACGATGTCGTATCCGCGCGCGAACAGCAGTCGCGCGAGGTCGACCCATCGTTCCGACGGCCATCGCTTGGTATAATGCTTCGCTCCGGGACAGAGACCGACCAGCGGCACATCCGTCCGCCATCCCGCTGCGCGCAGGCGCAGACGCGCTCTGCCGCGCACGTCCTCGGTGAAGTGGATCTCCGGGGCCCCGGCATCCGGGCGCAGCCCGTAATCCCTCCCCGTCTCGATGTAGCGCTCGGCCACCGGAACAACGGTGTGATAGAGATTGACATGGGCGGTGACGAGCAGAAGACGCCGCCACGCGCGTTTGTCAATCGTGTGCATTTGGCGAGAGAGTCCGTTGCGCAGCACGCGCGTTCGGAAATTATTATGCAGGTCGAACACTGCGTCGAAGCGCTCACGCGTCAGCGCAAGGTTCAGTCCGCGCAGCGCGTTTCCTCCCTCGGAAGTATCGATGGTGATCAGGTTGTCGATGTGGGGATTGTGCCGGAGCAGGTCGCTGAATTCCCGCCGCACGGCAAACTGCACGGTACAGCCGGGATATCGGTGCTTCAGCACGCGCAGAAACGGCGTCGTCAGGATGATGTCGCCGATGGAGCTGAGACGCAGGACGAGGATGTTTTTCAGGGATGGAGTCATGGATGCAGATTCGCGGGTCTGCGTAAACATACAAAAAAAAACCCGGCATTTCGCCGGGGCTCATGGCGCTTTCAATATATTGCGTCGGCGGGCATGCGGCACATCCTCTGGATCAGGAGTGGACCGGGACGGAATTGTTCCGCTTCAGGAAGCTGCCGGGAGTCGCCAACCGCCGGTTCAGTGGCGCACGCGCACGGAACGGACGATAATGTGAAAAGTCGGCTTTACATCGTCGGCCGCAGCCTGCACCTGATTCGGATCGGCCTCCATATGTGGCTCCAGCATCCCGAACACCGTGATTTCCTTCCCGGTCAGATCCATCGAGATGTTCATGTCATGATTGACCAGCATCATTTTCGCCTCGGCGCCACCGTCCTGGAGCAGCATCCAGCAGTTGTCATCCGGACAGGGCTGTGCGGTGCCGGTGATCTGCATTTCAACACCGGCAAGCTCCTCGAAGCGATCAGCCACCTCCGCAAGGCGGAATTTCTCCATGATGTCCGGCATCGGCTCGCCGAACTCGGTCATACCGTCGGCATCCTCGCCGGCAGGGGTGTCCATAACAACGTTTCCATCGGCACCAACCGTACCTTCAACCTGTGCCATGGCGGCGGATGCGCCGAGGACAAGAAATGCCATCAGAAAGAATATCGTACGCATATCAGTTCTTTTCGAATGTGAAACATGAATGGAAATGTACTTCAGGAATCGCTCCCGGTCAACTGCCGCGCCGGACATTTTTCTGGTGCCGCGGGATTGAGTATTTTTCTTCAATACGCTCACGCGAATCAACACAGGAAAAAAACGTGCAGGAATTTGAACATCTGGAACGCCCGAATGTTCCCGGGCTGGACGATATTCTCGGGCATCCCATCAAAGTGCTCGATGACGGTTTCGTCCGCGTCGTAGATTACATGGGGGATGACAGCTCCATCGTGCAGGCGGCGCGCGTCTCGTACGGCAAGGGGACGAAAAAGCTGCGGCAGGACCGCGGGCTCATCCGCTACCTCATGCGTCATCATCACTCCACGCCGTTCGAGATGTGCGAGATCAAGCTGCACGTGCGCGTGCCCATGGACGCCTGGCGGCAATGGATCCGCCACCGCACGGCGAACGTGAACGAATACTCCACGCGCTACTCCATCGCCATCGACGCGGCGCAGCGTACGGCGCCCGACCAGTGGCGCCTGCAGGCCGTCAGCAACCGGCAGGGAAGCGAGGGCTTCGTCGATCCCGAGCGCGGTGTCGCGTTCACCGAACAGGAGACCGAGCTGCACGACACCGCCCGGCGCATCTACAGCGAACGCCTCGAGGCCGGCGTGGCGCGCGAACAGGCGCGCAAGGATCTGCCGCTCGCCACCTACACCGAGGCCTACTGGAAAATCGACCTGCACAACCTCCTGCATTTCCTCTACCTGCGGATGGACGAGCACGCGCAGTATGAAATCCGCGCCTATGCCGAGGTCATCGGAAAGGAAATTGTCGCCCGGTGGTGTCCGATGGCCTGGGAGGCCTTCATGGATTACCGCGTCAACGGCACCACGCTCACCGACCTCGACAGCCGCATCATCGCCGCCATCGCCGCCGGCGAACCCGAGCGCGCCGTCGACATCGCCATCGAGGCCGAAATCCTCCCGCCCCGCGGCGAGGAGCGCAAGCGCAACATGGAACGGGAGGAGGTCGAAGAAAAACTGCGGCGGCTGGGGATGAAGATTCCCTGGGAATAGAATTGCAGATTACAGATTGCAAATAGCAGATAGCAGATTTCGCCGACTGTTACTCGCGCTGGGGCTGAACGGCCATCCAATCTGCAATCTGCAATCTGAAATCCGCAATTAAACTGAATCGATAACGCACGAAGCTATTGCATAACGCTATGGACAACAAGATTATCTTTTCGATGGTCCGCGTCAGCAAGATCCACAAACCGAACAAGACGGTGCTGAAGGATATTTCGCTGTCGTTTTTCTACGGGGCCAAGATCGGCGTGCTGGGACTCAACGGCGCCGGCAAGTCGACGCTGCTGCGGATTATCGCCGGGGAGGACGAGGATTATCTCGGCGAGATCACGGCGAACAAGGACATCACGTTCGGACTTATGCCGCAGGAGCCTCAGCTCGATCCCGACAGAACCGTGCGCGAAATCGTGGAGGAGGGCGTGCAGGAGACCGTCGATCTGCTGCACGAATACGAGGAAGTCAGCGCGGCGTTCTCCGAACCGGATGCCGACTTCGACGATCTGATGGACCGCCAGGCGAAGCTGCAGGAGCGCATCGAGCAGCAGGATGCCTGGGATCTCGAAAGCCGTCTCGAAATGGCCATGGACGCCCTGCGCTGTCCGCCGCCCGAAACGTCGATTTCCGTGCTCTCCGGCGGCGAGCTGCGCCGCGTGGCGCTCTGCCGCCTGCTGCTCATGAAGCCCGACGTGCTGCTGCTCGACGAGCCGACGAATCACCTCGACGCGGAGTCCGTCGCCTGGCTCGAACAGCATCTCGCGCGCTACGAGGGCACGGTCATTGCCGTTACGCATGACCGCTACTTCCTCGACAACGTGGCGGGCTGGATTCTCGAACTCGACCGCGGCGAGGGCATCCCCTTCAAGGGAAACTACTCTGCCTGGCTCGAGCAGAAGCAGGCGCGCCTCGCCATGGAGGAGAAGCAGGAGAGCAAGCGGCAGCGCGCGCTCGCGCAGGAGCTGGAATGGGTGCGTTTGAATCCGAAAGGACAGCACGCCAAGAGCAAGGCGCGAATCTCCGCCTATGAGAAACTGCTCGACGAGGAGCATGAGAAGGCGCGGGAGGACATCGAGATCTTCATTCCCACCGGACATCGTCTCGGCGACGTGGTGGTGGAGGCCGAGGGGCTCACCAAGGCCTACGACGACAAGCTGCTCTTCGAAGACCTCAGCTTCTCGCTGCCGCCGGGCGGCATCGTCGGCGTCATCGGACCGAACGGCGCGGGGAAGACCACGCTCTTCCGGCTCATCACCGGACAGGAGGAGCCCGACGACGGCAGCATCGAACTCGGCAAGACCGTGGAGCTGGGATACGTCGACCAGAAGCGTCCCCTCGATCCCGACAACACCATCTGGGAGGAAATCACCGGCGGGGAGGAGACCATGAAGCTCGGCAATCGCGAAGTGAACTCCCGCACCTACGTCGCGCGCTTCAACTTCAGCGGATCCGATCAGCAGAAGCGCACGAACATGCTCTCGGGCGGAGAGCGCAACCGCGTCCATCTCGCCAAGACGCTCAAGGAGGGCGCGAACGTTCTGCTTCTCGACGAGCCCACCAACGACCTCGACGTCAACACCCTGCGCGCGCTGGAGATCGCCCTGCAGAACTTCGCCGGCTGTGCCGTCGTCATCTCCCATGACCGCTGGTTTCTCGACCGCATCGCCACGCACATCCTCGCCTTCGAGGGCGACAGCCAGGTCGTGTGGTTCGACGGCAACTACAAGCTCTACGAAGAGCACCGCAAGGAACGTCTCGGCATCGACGCCGACCGGCCGCATCGGATCAAGTACAAACGGCTCACGCGCGAATAGGAAGATTACAGATTGCGGATTGCAGATTGCGTTAGCCACACGCGAAAGCGTGTGGTCGCGCGGCCGAGCCTCCCCCGGGCACCGTGGGAAATATTGCAGATTGCAGATTACAGATTTCTGAGGGGATCAACGTATTGAATATCCACAGACGAATATTGGCAGTAACTACCCAAATAGTCAGTTTTCCCGAGAGTGGCCGGAAGGCGACTCTGCAATCTGCAATGTGCAATCTGCAATCATGCTATCGACGAGCAGCATCAATCATAGTCATGGTGCTCGCATTGACCACTTCCGCACGCGCCCAGCAACCCATGCCCGCCGTCGGCGACACGGTAAAAGGCATCTTCATCGGCGACTGGCTGCAGAACCCGCCCGAGAGCGGGGAAGCGTTTCACGGCAGGCCGGTGCTGCTGGAGTTCTGGGCCACCTGGTGCAAGCCCTGTCTCAAGGCCGTGCCGCACCTGAACGCGCTGCATGCCGAGTTCGGGGAAGAGGTGCAGTTCATCGGCATCACGCAGGAACCGCCCGTCGTCGCCGTGCCCGTGCTGAAAAAGCATCGCATGGACTACGCCGTCGCCAGCGACACCGAGCAGGCAACAACTCACAAAATCTTCGGCACCTGGGTCATCCCGCGGACGTGGATTCTCAGTCCCGCCCGCGTCGTGCTGTGGACAGGACATCCGACGCGCCTGACAGCGGAGAAACTGAGGAGTATTCTGGGGACGCTGAGGGAATGACGAATGCGTCATCTGCCGCGAAAGACGCTTTACACGGTGCGGAGGGGATATGTCACCACCCGGTGACATCCACCGTACAGATTTTAATCCTACCTAAAAAATTATTTAGGACATCCTAAAATCATTTCAGAACAACAACTTACCTGAAATCCCCTGAACCATCGCCTCAGGTGCGTCGCAAGGATGCGAAAACCCCGGCAAACCTGCCGGGGCTTTCTTCTTCAGACAACCTTCGCTGCCTTCGGATCTTCGTTGTTCCCATTCCCTTCGTGGCTCGGTGACTTCGTGCCTTCGAGCCCCCGAGAGAAACATTATCTCCTGATCTCGCTCACGAACTCATCCACCTCCGGGATCCCGCCCTGGAAAACGAGGTAGCCGTTGTAGGGCTCGCGGGTGGTGATCTCCCCGTTGACGGGTTCGAGCATGATCTCTTTCACGCGGTCGAGATCGTCGGTCTGACCGAGCGCCCAGCCGAGCTTGATGTAGGCGACTTCCGGCAGCATGTTCTGCAGGGGAATCACGCCCAGATCCATCATCTCGCGGCCGGTCTCGTAGACGTACATCTGCGCGTAGCCCCAGAGCGTCTGCACGGTCATGTACACGGCGACGCCGGCATCCTGCGCGCGCTTGAGCGCCGGATAGAGCGGCTTGTTGACGTGGCCGAGTCCCGTTCCCGCGATGACGATACCCTTGTAGCCGTGCTCGACCATCATGTCCATCATGTCGGCTTTCATGTTCGGGTAGTAATACAGGATGCCCACGCGGTCGTCGAAGACGGCATTGACGTTCACGTCGCGGTCGTTGCGGCGCCGGTGGACGTCGTCGCGGAGATAGGAGAATTTGTTGCGGTCCACCATGGCGAGGGGGATGTCCGAGAGCGTGCGGAAGGTGGAACGGTAGCTGGAATGCATCTTGCGCACGCGCGTGCCGCGGTGCAGGAGGCCGTATTCGTCGGAGGTCGGACCGAACATGCAGACCATCACCTCGGCGATGTCGCAGTCCGCGGCGGTCTTGACGCTATGGATGAGGTTGAGAGCGGCGTCGGATGACGGACGGTCGCTCGACCGCTGCGATCCCACCATGACGATGGGCACCGGGGAGTTCTGCACCATGAACGACAGCGCCGCGGCGGTGTGATGCATGGTGTCGGTGCCGTGTCCGACCACGATGCCGCGCACGCCTTTCTCGATCTCATCGCCGATGCGCTTCGCGAGCGTGACGTACTGCTCGGGACCCATGTTCTCGCTGAATACGCCGAACAGCTTTTCGGTCTCGAGGTTGCAGAGATCCGCCAGCTCGGGCACCGAACCGTAGAGCTCGCCCGGCGTGAAGGCGGGGATGACGGCGCCGGTGCGGTAGTCGAGCCGGCTGGCGATGGTGCCGCCGGTGCCGAGGAGCACCACGCGGGATTTCTTCGGATCGTAGGGAAATTCCTTTTCGGGGATCTTGTAATGCGCTTCCTTGAAGCCGACTTCCTTCGCGTCACGGATGCGGTCGACGCGGAGTCCGACGTTGTAGCCGGTGATCATTTTGATGACGATGTGGTCGCCGTCAGCGGTTTCCGAACGCGGGAGCACGATGCCCTCGAAGCTGTCGTCGTCAGTCGTCAGTACGGCATCGCTCCACACGCGGATGCCGAATTTCTTCATCGTGCTGAGCGCCGGATCCTTGTAGCCCTTGTAGGTTTCGCTGTCACTCATGCCTGCACCTCCTTTGCGAAATACGCCGCGACTTCTTCGGCCACATCGGACCCGGGGATGCGTCCCCGCACTTCATCCATGACTCTGTCCAGTGTAAGATTCGGAATGTTGTCTTCGCTGTGCAGGTTGCTGTAGCGCACCTGCTGCTTTGCCTTTTCAATGAAGGATGTGAGATCCTTCTTCTCCAGCCGCGGCGGGAGGGCGTCGGCGTCGAAGCCGTTCTTCAGCGCCCGGCGCATGGTGTTGAGCACGCCGTCTTTCGTGAGCCTGCCGTCTTTCACGGCCATGAGGATGCCGCGGATATCATCGGTACGGAAATCGTCGTAGTGCCATCCCTTTCGGCGGAGGCGGCGCGGGTAGCGCCAGAGCATGACCGCGGCCTCGGTGGGAGTGAAGCCCATCGTATCGACTGCCTCGTCGAAGAGCGGGGCGAGCGGGGAGATGGAGAGTCCTTCGATGGTGTCTTCGGGCACGCCGAGTTCGCGGTAGCGCTTCTGGCGCTCCCAGAACTGCACGGGCATGCGCGCGCGGATGCGCTCGAGACGCTCGGGCGTGACGCGGATCGGCGGGAGGTCGGTGTCGGGATACATGCGCTGGGGACCGGGCAGGATGCGCTCGAAGCCCGTGGTACCGTCGCGCAGCGCCTGGCGGGTTTCCGAGGGGATGCCGATGGTCGCTTCCTTCGCGCGGATGGCGATTTCCTTTTTCGCTGTTTCCACATCCTGCTCGCTGCCCCACACGATGACGATGGTGTCGTCGGCCGTGCAGTCCAGCGCGTTCTTCGCTTCCTTCCACTCCGCGCCGGAGAGTGTCTCGCTCATGCTGTCGGAGTGAATGATGTTCGGCAGCACGGTCAGGCAGGCGATGACGCGCACGCGGTCGGCGATTTCGCGCGAGAACACGGTGTTGTCCTGCGTTTGCCAGCGCAGCAGGTCGGCCCAGCCGGGGAGCTTGACCGCGCCCACCACGTGTCCCTCTTTCATCGCATCCGCGATGGGCGTGAAGCGGGTCTTGCGGAGGATGCGCGTGATGTCCTTGTCGGTGTAGGTGAAGCTGGATTCGGTGATGCCGCGGCGCTTGAGTTCCTCGCGCAGGCGCAGCAGGTTCCACTGCCGCTGTGCCTCGTTGTAGGTGAGCAGCGGCATCATGCCGATTTTCGGGACGCCCTTGATCTCGATGCGCGTGCCGCCGGTGACGCTGGCGTTGGTGTCGGCGCGGGTGGCGCCGATGCCGCGGCGCACGCGTCCGGTCGAACGCATCATCTTGCGCAGGATCTGCGCGACCTCGGCCACTTCCTGCGGCGTCTTCATGTCGGGTTCGGTCACCAGCTCGATCAGCGGCATGCCGAGGCGGTCGGTGTTGTAGGTGCGGCGGTGTCCGACGTCGCTGATCTCGCGGCAGGAATCCTCCTCGATGCCGAGCTGGATCATGCCGATCGTGCGGTCGCCGTAGGGCACGTGTCCGTGTACACCGCAGATGGCCGTGCGCTGAAAGCCCGTCGGGATGCTGCCGTCGAGGTACTGCTTGCGCGCGATGTGCACCTCGTCGACCAGCGAGAGATTCGACAGCATGGAAATCTCCAGCGCGATGTCCAGCGCCTCGTCGTCCATCATGAACGGTGGCGTGTCATCCATTTCATAGGTGCACACGGTCTCCTTGTTCACGCGGTAGATGATTTCCTTCTGCGTCTTGAACTCCATCAGCGCCGTGCCGTCGTACTCGCCCAGCTCGGAGAGCGTGGGGCGCATGTGGCGGAGGATTTCCGCGTGGAAGGTGTTGGAATAGCGTCCGGCCGGACAGCGGCAGAACAGTTTGCTCTCGGTCAGCAGCTGCTGATGCACTTCGAGGCCCGACTTGAACCCGACGGTCGCATAGTCCTCGGGCGTCATTTCCTCGAACGGTTTGAACTCGAAATCGTACATGGAGGCATTCAGGGATGGTGCGTAAAAACTGCGGGAAGTCCCGGAAAAGGTATGTTCTTATCAAATTAAGACGAAGCGGTGGGAGAACCAAATCTGCACCTGCGGTGCGGAGTGCAAATTTCGGATTACAGATTACGGATTTGCCTCTGACCGTTGTCCCTGCCGGATCAATATGGATCCGGAATCTGCAATGTGCAATCTGTTATCTGTAATTCGTATTCTGCGTGGTGTTGCATGTTTCCCACACGCTCGCTAATTTGGCCTGAAACAGGTCCCAGTAATTAGCCCCTGAAATGGGGGATAGAATCGACGGCTGATCATGAAGCAGGCAAAATTCAGTCTTACCGTATCCCAGATGAAATTCCTGGAACAGGCGCAGGCGTATGGCTTCAAGGATAAGAGCCAGGCCGTGCGGGTGGCCCTCGACCGCCTGATGCGTGAGATGAAGGAGCAGCGGCTGCGGGAATCCGCCATGCTCTATGCCGAAACGCTCGATGAGGATGCCGAAACGAAGGAGTGGCTCGACGATGCCGCTGAGGGATGGCCGGAATGAGTGAGCTCCGACGGGGGATGGTGATCGACATCGACCTCGATCCGACGAAGGGATCGGAGACGGGAAAGATTCGTCCATGTGTCATCGTGACGAACAATATCTACAACGCGCATCTGCCGGTCATTCAGGTCGTCCCGCTGACCGGATGGTCGGAGAAGAAAGCAGCAATCCTTACGAACGTCGAAATATCGCCGTCGGAAGGAAACGGGCTCAGCAAGCCGAGTGTCGCGGACTGTCTCCAGACGCGTCCGATTGACCATCGGCACCGGCTCGTCGCGGTGCGCGGAACGCTCGGCCCGGAAGATCTCCACCGCATCGATGAAGCTCTGAAAGTGGTTTTTCATCTGGACCAGTGAACACCGCCATTTGCACTTTGTCCTTTGCACTTTGCACTTTAGTGCTACACCAAACGACATGTATCGAAAGGACCGAGATCATGGACACGACAGCAATCCAGAATATCTATCCATTACAATTCCAGTGGGAGACGCCGAACCCGTTCCTATTCTGCGTGCATCACGCGGATGATTATCCCGAGGGGAATGAGGAGATGGGTCCCGTCGAACCGCTGACGGGCCGCACCATCGGACAGGATTTCCGGCTGAAGGACGGCTGGCGGATGTATCACGGCGAGCGCGTGCCGGGGTTCCCCATGCATCCGCACCGCGGTTTCGAAACGGTGACCGTCGTGCGGCGTGGATTCGTGGATCATTCGGATTCGCACGGAGCGGCCGGACGCTACGGCAACGGCGACGTGCAGTGGATGACCGCGGGCAGCGGTCTCCAGCACGCGGAGATGTTTCCGCTCCTCAATCAGGACAACCGCAATCCGCTCGAACTCTTCCAGATCTGGCTCAACCTTCCCGCGAAGCGGAAATTCGCCGATCCCCACTTCAAGATGCTCTGGGCGGAAGACATCCCCGTTGTCACGATGAAGGACAACAGCGGAAACGCCACGCGCGTCACCCTGATCGCGGGTGAGCTTGAGGGAGAGAAGGCGCCCGCGCCTGCGCCGGACTCCTGGGCGGCTGATGCGGAGAACAACGTGGCGATATGGATCATCGAGATGGAGTCCGGCGCAAAGTGGACGCTGCCGGCGGCACAGAAGGATCTCAAGCGCACGCTGTTTTTCTACGAGGGAGATGCGCTGCGCATAAGCGGTAATGACATCGCGTCGTATCACGCCGTGGAGCTGGCCGCCGATCAGGGAGTCGAGCTGGAAGCAGGCAGCGACGGACCCGCCAAACTTCTCATGCTGCAGGGGCGTCCCATACAGGAGACCGTCGTGCAGCACGGTCCTTTCGTGATGAACACGAAGCAGGAAATCCAGGAGGCGTTCGCGGAGTATCAGCGCTCACAGTTCGGCGGCTGGCCGTACGACCGTCATGACCCGGTCAATCCCCGCGACCGCGGCCGCTTCGCACGCTACTCCGACGGCAGGGAGGAGACGCCGGGATAATCAGCATCCTCAGCCCCTCGATATGGCCCTCGCTTCGCTCGTGCCTATTCGAGATGACGTTGAACGCGACTCTGCACTCTGCACTGTGCACTTGGCAACAGATACGGTGCATTTTGGATTCACCGATCGCTATATTGCACCATGATCGAACTGCGCAATCTGCACAAGACGTTTGACGGGGATCTGCACGTGCTGCGGGGAGTGGACCTGACCATTCCGACCGGCGAGACGCTGGGGATCATCGGACAGAGCGGCTGCGGCAAGAGCGTGCTGCTCAAGCATGTGATCGGACTGCTGACCCCCGACGAGGGCGAGGTCATCGTCGACGGGAAAAACGTGCATGCGCTCAGCGAAGATGAACTTTACGCGCTGCGCGGCCGCTTCGGCTTTCTCTTCCAGGGCGCGGCGCTTTTCGATTCGATGACCGTGCTCGAAAACGTCGCACTCGGACTCGTCGAGAATTCGGATCTCGATGAGGATGAAATCCGCCGCATCGTGGCTGAAAAACTTGCGATGGTCGGACTCCCCGGTATCGAAAAGAAAAAGCCCGCGGAGCTGTCCGGCGGCATGCGCAAGCGCGTCGGACTTGCCCGCGCGTTGGCCACCGATCCCGACTATCTTCTCTACGACGAACCCACCACGGGACTCGATCCGGTGATGTCCAATCAGATCGACACGCTTATCGCGGAAATCACCGGCAAGCTCAACGCCACATCCATCGTGGTCACGCACGACATGTTCAGCGTCTACAACATCGTGCACCGTGTCGCCATGATGCACGAGGGACGCATCTATTTCACCGGAACGCCGGAGGAGTTTCGGTCGTCCGATGATCCGGTGGTGCGGGATTTCATCGAGCGCTTCGGGAACGGGTCGTGAAGAGGTGAAGAGGTTAAGATGAATCGTAGCGCCGAGCCAACGGCTCGGCGAGCGGCTCGGAGAATGGCTTAGCCAACGGCTCGGCGAACGGCAGAACGTTAACCCCACGCGTAAGCGTGGGGAACGCAGGCGGGAACGGAACGTCATCCCGCGGAGACCCGCGAAGCGGAGCGGAGCGGGATGTATCGAGGTATTGTTGATCACACGGGACCAGGAGGAACGATTGAAATTCAGCAAATACTTATTCATCACCGTGCTGCTCCTCGAGGCCGTGACGGCCGCACCCGCGCAGGAGTTTTTCGAACCCGTGCCTTTCCCGGGCGGTGGGATCACGACCTCCATGGTCCGCGACAGCGCGGGCGTGCTCTACGCGGCGGTGCCAGAACATGGCATCTACCGCTCATTTGAGAATGGGGATAGCTGGGAATGTTCACTCCAAATGAATGGCCGTGTTTATCCCCCGTTTGTATTTCCGGACGGTGCGGTCTGGGCAGCAGATTTTGATTGGGCTTACTGGGTGACAGCGTGGAATGTCACAACTGATCATGGTGCTTCCTGGCATCCCGCGGAAGAAACTGGTCGTTCGTATATCGATCTCAGAGATGGAGTGTTCCGCAGCAGCGGGAGTAGTGTACTAAGTTTTTCCGAAGATGAATCCTGCATTTTCATCTCCCGTGACTGTGGCCGCTCATGGGACAGTCTCGATCTGTCTGGACCACTGTACGATGTTTGCATTCTCAGCGACAGCGAATTTATCGTTGCTGCTTATGCACGGATTCTCCACACGACAGACGCGGGATTACATTGGACAGTAGCACTCGAAGATAGCAGCAGGTATTTTACCGAAATTAATCATCTGGGTGATTCTCTCTATACATATGGTTATCCAAGGCGATCGGATGAGGGAGGACGCCTTTTCATCACTGACAGGTCTGTATCGATGTGGACTGTCAGGCCGGGTTCATCTGCCATTTGCAGGGCGATTCGTCACGCCGACAAACTCTGGTGTCTGAGTGAACGGCTGTATCCTTCAAATTGGACAGAACCATTTGAATTCGGGACCATCAGTGATGCAGGTGCACTCACTCCCACACAACTTGGCGACATCCATGCGTATGCCGGTATCCCGCACCCGGACGGCGGAATGCTTTTCGCAACTGATGCGGGCATCCTTCATCATGATGCGCTCAAAAATACATGGTCGCAACGAAATACTGGTCTCCCGCCGAGGCAGATTCATGCACTTCTGGAAACAGCCAAAGGAGATCTGCTGGCTGGTACCGCCTTCGGCGGGCTGTATCGCCGGGTTGCCGGATCCCATGATTGGATCAGGGCGGGACTATTTCCAGATCCTGTTTCCGTATTGACGACACTGCCTGACGGAAGAGTTGCAGCAGGAGGGACCGTCATTCGTCCCTATCCCAGTGGTCTTGGCAGTCTGCAACGGGAGGGACCGCTTCATGTCGGGACACTGGACGAGACTTCATGGATTCGCCGGGATACGCTTTGGAACGGTCTGCATGACATGGTAATTGGCGATGACGGGATTGTTCACGCGTGTACGAAAAACGAGGTCATGCGATCGAAGGACGATCTTCAGACAATCGATAGCGTATATGAGTACGGACCGAAGGGTTTCGATACCGCAGATGAGTACTCCACAATTGAGCGGTTCGACAACAATTATCTTATCGCAGTGCTTTCGTGGGCTTATCTCGAGTCCAATAACGCAGGGGAGAGCTGGAGAGAATTTACGCGTTGGCCGTATCTCAAATCTGTTCGACGCATTTCCCAATCCTGTATTCTCCGGTATCAGCGCGGCTACCTCATTCGTTCCCTCGACAACGGTCTGACATGGGAAATACTTCCGACTCAGAAAATGCATTACGGAAGACTTCTTTCCGCGGGGAGGGGTACTGCATTATTGGGCAACAACAGAGAGGGTGCATGGACGGAGTGCTGGGTCATTACCGCGAATGGGGATTCATTACAGCACCTCATGCTGGATCCGGATACCTACGGCATCGTGAACTGCGCACTGCATGCGTCGGATGGATATCTGTATATCGGGACGTCCCGCGGACTGTTCCGCAGCCGACGCAGGATGGGTGAATCCGCGCAGGTGCATGGATTCAACCTCGGACAGCATTACCCGAATCCGGCGTCGGGAAACATCACCATCCCATTTGAGATCCGGAGACAGGGGAGGATGCGGCTGAGCATACACGAGACGACTGGACGCGAGGCCTGGGTGGTGGAGGATGGCTGGCATGCGGCAGGGAGGTATGAGTCCGTCGTGCCGGTGAACCGCTTGCGGGCCGGGGTGTACTTCATCCGTCTCGAGCAGGGTGGGGAGGTGATGATCAGGAAGCTGGTTGTGGATGGAAGTTCGCGGGCGGGCGCACCCACACGCTGACGCGTGGGGTTACATCCTTCCCGTGCATTCTCAGTATATTTCCCCATGAAGAAAATCACGCTGAAAAAATCTCCGCTGACGCTGATCACTTCGGATGAGAGCCGTTTCCGCATCCAGTATCGCGACGAACTCAACGAGTCGCAGTACGAGGCGGCGGCGCATCTCGAGGGTCCGGCGCTGGTCGTGGCGGGCGCGGGCACGGGCAAGACGCGCACGCTGACGTACCGCGTGGCGCGGCTGATCGAGCAGGGCATCCGTCCCGAATCGATCCTTTTGCTGACGTTCACGCGCAAGGCGTCGCGGGAAATGCTCAGGCGCGCATCCCTGCTGCTCGACGAACGCACCGAGCGCGTCTCCGGGGGCACCTTTCATTCCTTCGCCAACATGATCCTGCGCCAGTACGCCGGGGAGATCGGCTACAGCAGCAGCTTCACGATTCTCGACCAGGGGGATTCCGAGGATGTGATCAATATCCTCCGCACGCGGGCGGGACTGGCGACAAAGAAAAAACGCTTCCCGAAGAAACAGACGCTGCAGCGCATGTACAGCGCGTCGGTTAATACGCTGACGCCGCTCGACCTGGTGATCGCGAAAGACTTCCCGCAGTTCTCCGAGCAGATCGACGAGATCGAACAGCTCGCGCAGGCCTACGTGGGATACAAGCGGCAGAACAACGTGATGGATTACGACGACCTGCTGGTCAATCTCGTCACGCTGCTGGAAAAGCACGAGGGCATCCGCACGAAGCTCTCCGACCGCTACCGCCATATCATGGTCGACGAGTACCAGGACACCAACCGCCTGCAGGCGCGCATCGTGCGGCAGCTCGCCGCCACGCACAGCAACGTGATGGTCGTGGGCGACGACTCGCAGAGCATCTATTCCTTCCGCGGCGCGAACTTCCGCAACATCATGGATTTCCCGAAGGATTTCGAGGGCGCGCGCGTGATCACGCTCGAGGAGAATTACCGCAGCACGCAGCCCATTCTCGATTTCACGAATGAAATCATCCGCATGGCGGCGGAGAAGTATTCGAAGACGCTGTTCACGCGGAAGGAAAGCGGCATGACGCCGGCGCTGATCGCCATGGAGGGCGAGAACACGCAGTCGCGCTTCATCGCGCAGCACATCCTGGAACTGCGCGAGGAGGGCGTGCCGCTCAAGGAAATCGCCGTGCTGTTCCGTGCCGGCTACCATTCCTTCGACCTGGAAATCGAGCTCGCGCGGTCGAACATTCCCTACGTGAAGTTCGGCGGACTCAAGCTCATGGAGACCGCGCATATCAAGGATATGCTGGCCCACCTGCGCATCGTCGAGAATCCGAAGGACATCGTGTCGTGGACGCGCGTGCTGCTGCTGTGCGACGGCGTTGGTCCGGTCACCGCCGAACGCGTCACCGAAGAGATCATCGGCGGACTCAATCCCCTCCGCGAGCGCGCCGACGACCGCATCCGGCAGCTCGCGCGCGGCGAGGAGATTCCGGCGATGCTCGCCATGCTGCGCGAGATCGCCGGCAGGGGCGTCGCGCCGGGCGACAAGGTCGAGCGCCTCCTGCGCTACTACACGCCCGTGCTCAAGGCGCGCTATGACGACCATCCCAAGCGCATGAAGGATCTCGAGATGTTCCAGACCATCGCCGAACGCTACAGCCAGCTGGCGATCATGCTGACCGACATGGCGCTGGAGCCGCCGAATGAAAGCGTGGAGGATCTGCTGCCCGAGGGCCATGAGGATGAATACGTCACGCTGTCGACCATTCACTCGGCGAAAGGCCTCGAGTGGAACAGCGTGTTCGTGATGTACCTGGTGGACGGACGTTTCCCGGTGAGCGCCGCGGCCGAAGACATGGAATCGATGGAGGAGGAGCGCCGGCTGTTTTACGTGGCCTGCACGCGCGCCAAGCAGAGGCTGTACCTCACGTATCCCACGAACATCTACGACCGTGCGACCGGCACGATTCTCAGCAAGCCGTCGCGTTTTCTTGACGGGGTGGAGGAGCAGCTTCTTGAAGGGTTTGTTGTTGAACAGGAGGATTGAAATGAAACGATGGGGGCCGTTGCTTCTGCTTTGTTCCGTTTTCGTGCTTTATGTCCTGACCACGCCGACACTGTACGTCATCGGCGACCCGTACGACGAATTACAGTTCGTGCTGTCCGGTGAACCGGTGCTGCGGTCCTATCATCTGCTCACGACCGTGCTGTACCGCAGCGGTGCCATGCTGCTCTCGTGGCTGCCCGGTGCTGTGATGCTGCATCTCGAGGTGCTTGTCATCGCCGCCGCGCTGTTCGGGGTGTGGGCGGTGTTCCGCACGGCCGGGAAGGGCACTGAGGGACTGCTCACGGGAGGGATACTCGCTGTCTCATACGGATTCTGGCTGCACGGCAGCACGATCGAAACCGGCATGCCCGCGCTCGCCGCCTTGACGGGCGCGGTGCTTGCGGCCGTCCTTTCACAGCGCGAGGAGGGAGTCAGTCCGGGCTGGCGAGACAGTGCCGCACCCGGGCGACTGCGCGCGAGCGCCGCGCTGCTGTTCACGCTTTCCGTGCTGCTGCATGTGCAGCATGTCGTTCTGCTGCCCGCGATGCTCGTGCTGCTGCTTCCGGGATGGAAGGGACGAGACGCACTGCGCATCGCCGGACGAATGCTGCTGCTGATCATTCTCGTTGCGGGGGGAACCTATCTCGCCGCGGGAGCGGGTGTGTTCGGTTTGACCGATTTCGCAGCGTTCTGGTCGTGGCTGACAACGCATCACAACCAGGAGAGTCTCGCGCATCTGCGTTTCGGTCCGATCGCCGTGGCGCGCAGCCTTTCAGGACTGCTGCGCCTGTTCGTGGATATCGGCGGGGCCGGCACAGCTGTACGCGGGATGCTCACCGGCGAAGGACTCGCCGCTTTCGGCGTGCAGCAGGCGGTGCGTCTCGCGGCAGCGGCAGCGGCCGTGGTGTTGCTCGGCTGGTGGTCATGGAAGGGCCGGAATGAGGCGCCCCGCATGCTGACAGCTGCTGTCGTGGCAGCCGTGTCACTGCTCGTGTTCAACAGTTTCTGGCTCGGCAGCGACCCGCAGTTCTGGCTCGGGCTGCTGCCGTTTCTCCTGCCCCTGAGCGCGGCAGGCATGCGGACGATGCGGCGCAGATGGCTGGCCATGGCATCGGCGGGAGGATTGATCCTGCTTCTCCTCGGGGCGAATCTCGATACCCGCGAGCCATCGCTGCTTTTCCCCGACGGGGACGACGCGCACAGCCAGGCCGAACTGTTCCGGACCAGGTATGCGGGAGCGCTTGTCCTGACCCCCGGTTCGCGATGGACCTCAGCGCTGATATCCATGAACGCGGACATCGACGTGCGACAGATGTTCAAGGCGGATCCTTCCGTCGACCTGATTGCGCATCTCGATCGGGTCACAGACTCCACGCTGCGCCGCGGTGACGCCGTGTACGTCGAAGGACTGGAGCACGTACCGCCCGAGATGGTCGGGATCTGGGAGAGTGTGGAGTCGCTGTTCGGGATATCACGCGAGGAATATCACGCACATCTGCGTGAAATGTATCGCCTGGAACCTGTCACCCTGCGAGGCGAGGGGGATGTTGACCTCGAGATGTTCCGGCTGCATCCGCGGCGAATTTGAACGGTTCACGTCCTGATCTCAATCTGCCGGTTGGTGTAGGTTTCGAGGTCATCGATGAAACGCTGTTTCTTTGACAGGCGGACGCGCAGGTCGTATCTACTGTCTTCGAGGTAGTGGCGGTCGAGCACGTCGACATCATGCATCTCGATCACGTGATGCACCTGGCTGGTCATGTCGTACGGGAAGACCACCGAGAGATCCTCGGTGACATGACGCGTTTCAATACGGCAGAGCGCGAGCACGGCGTCGGCCGCGTCGCTGTAAGCGCGGGCGAGTCCGCCGACACCGAGTTTGGTTCCGCCGAAATACCGCACGACCACAATGCCGGTATCGGTCAGCTCCTCGCGGTCGATCGATCCCAGAATGCGTTTTCCGGCGGTGCCGCTTGGTTCCCCGTCGTCGCTGTAGCGGAAATCTTCTCCGTCGAAGCCGATGCGCCATGCGAAACAATGATGCGTGGCGTTGTACTGCTCCTTTTTCAGCGTTTCGAGGAATGCAAGAAATTCATCGCCCGCTGAAACCGGTACGGCATAGGATAGAAAGCGGGAACCCTGTATCTTAATTTCTGTCTGTTCCCGAGAGGCGATGGTGCGGTAGGAGTCACGCATTTCCTGCTCGTGCTCCTGCTCTGTATTCGATTTCTGACTCATGATTGAATTGACATTGCGCATTCAGTTGAAAGCATCCATGCACATGAAAGTACACAATCCCGGGGAGGTCTTCCAGCAATGAACATCGGTATCACCTGTTATCCCACATACGGCGGCAGCGGTGTCGTGGCGACAGAACTCGGGCTCGCGCTTGCCGAGCGAGGGCACGAAGTGCATTTCGTCACATACGACCGCCCCTTCCGCCTCGAGCATTTCCACGAGCGCGTGTATTTCCATGCCGTGGAAATGGCGAAATACCCGCTGTTCGAGTTCGACATGTACACGCTCGCGCTCACCAGCAAACTGGTGGAGGTGACACAGTACGAGAAACTCGACATCCTGCACATGCATTACGCGATTCCGCACGCGGTGAGCGCCTACCTGGCGCGGCAGATCCTCGGAGCGGAAAACATCCGCACGGTGACCACGCTGCACGGGACGGATTCCACGCTGGTCGGACTCGAGCCGTCCTTCCTCCCCCTGATGCGATTCGCGCTGGCGAACAGCGACGGCATCACAGCTGTCTCGCGTTTCCTGCGCGAGAAGACGATCAGCACGTATCAGCTGGACTGCGACATTGCAATGATCCCGAATTTCATCGATACCGAGGTGTACGCGCCGCGCGAATCCTGCAAATACCGCGAGATGTTTGCTCCGAACAATGAAAAAATCATCGCGCATACGTCGAATTTTCGTCCCGTCAAGCGCGTGCCCGATGTGATCCGTACGTTCGCAAAGGTGCTGGATGAGGTCCCGGCGAAGCTGCTGCTCATTGGTGACGGTCCCGACCGCTCGGAGTGCGAGAATCTCTGCCGCGAGCTCAGTATCTGCGAACACGTGCGTTTTCTCGGAAAGCAGGACGCGCTCGTAGACATTCTCGCCGCATCGGATCTTTTCATGCTGCCGAGCCAGTCCGAGAGCTTCGGCCTGTCGGCGCTGGAGGCGATGGCTTGCGGACTGCCGGTGATTTCCACGAGTATCGGCGGCATTCCGGAAGTGAACCAGCATGCCGAAACCGGGTATATCGCCGAGATCGGTGACATCGACCGCATGGCGCGTTACGCTGTGGAACTTTTCACCAACGAGGCGAAGTATACGGCATTCTCGGAGGCTGCCCGACGCCGCGCGGTGGACATGTTCGATATAAAGAAGATCGTTCCCCTGTACGAGTCCTTTTACGAGCGGCTGCTGTCCACCTGACGGTGTGCGGGCCGACCGCGTCTCATGCGGCGCGGGGTTTTTCCGCGCTGCGACGATCACCGCGCCCGTCAGGGATGCGGGGTGAATTCGCGTGGCCGCCGGTTGCCAGGGGGGCAGGAATGCCGTATTTTCGTTTGACTTGTTTTTATGGGCATCCGGCGTCTAATTTTCACGTTGCAACGATGTTGAAATACTACTGACACGTCTGTGATCCACCGCACGTCCATCCGCACCGCATTGCTGCTTTTTTTCGCCGCATTCCTTCTGCAGGGCTGCGTCGTCTGGGAGTTCGTCGAAGTCCGCTGGCAGAACGCCACCGGCTATTTCAACACATACTACAATGCGCAGCGCACGTTTGACAAGGCCGTCGAGGAAATCGAGCAGCGGAAAAACGAACGCGCCGGCGATCTCAACACGCTTGCGGGCGGTCCCGAGATGGATATGCCCGAGAACATGCCCGAGGAAGAACGCCGGCAGGTGCAGCAGGACATGATGATGATGCACTCGAGTGTGCCATCGTCGGCGCTCGTGCTGTTCGACAAGGTCATCGAGAAATGCTCGCGCATCCTGATCAACTATCCGAAGAGCAAATGGGTGGACAACTCACTGTTGCTGATCGGGAAGAGCTATTTTTACAAGAACGAGCCGCTGCGCGCGGAACGGAAATTCCAGGAGCTGCTTGACCGCTATCCTGAGAGCAATCTCGTTCCCGAAGCGATTCTCTGGCTGGGGAAGTCATATGTGAGTCTTGAACGCTTTGAACTCGCCGAGCAGATGCTGCAGCGTGCCATCGAGGAGGGGGTCGAAGAGGGAGAGGCGGACGTCGTCTCCATGGCGTATTTCGAGCTCGGCAACATGTACATCATCACCGGCGACCGCGAGGAAGCGGTGCGCCGTTTCGAACAGGCAGCGGACTACGCGGCCGACCGCGATCAGCGGCTCGATGTGCAGCTCACGCTCGCACGCGAGTATGAGCGCATTGGTGAAAAAGAGAAAGCGGCGAAGGCGTACCGCGATATTTTCCAGCTCGACCCGACCACGGAACTGGCTTTCATCGCCGAGCTGAACTACGCGAAGCTGTCCCGCGAAAACAAACATCTCGACGAAGCCAGCAATACGCTGATCAACATGCTGGAGAATCCGTTGTATCTCGATTACGACAGCAAGATCCAGCTTGAAATCGCGAACCTCTACTACGCATATCACAAGCGATACCAGGGAGTAGACGACAGCCTCGCCCGTGACGCCTTCCAGGCAGCGATGGAACAGTATACCTATGTCGACACCACCTTTTCGGGTGTGCCTGAAACTGCCGATGCGTATTTCGCGAAGGGGCGCATTTACGAAAAAGACCTCGGCGATTACGACAACGCATTCGATAATTACGACAAAGCCAAGCTCGCATTCCCGGGCGCGGAATCCGCGCAGCTCGCAAAACGCAAATCGAAGATATTCGGTGATTACCGCAAGCTGCGCAATCAGATTTCCATGAAAGACACGACGCTGTTTTTCGTTCTGAATCCCGACTCGCTGCGCATCAGGGATTCCCTGCAGGCGATTACCGACTCGCTGGAGCGGGAGAAGAAGGCCGAGGAAGGCCTCAGTGATCCGAACATGAGCGAAGAGGAACGCATGGCCGAGCGTTTCCGCCGTCGTCGTCCCCACGGTCGCAACACCGGCCGGATCAATCCCTGGGAGCGCGAGCTGGAGAAACAGCAGGAAGCCATGATGGCCGGGATCAAGAACACCCAGCAGGCGATGGCGCTTGCCGGTCCGGAATACCGGCGTATCGATCTTGAGAGCACCGACCCGGATTCGCTGCGCACTGTCATCGCGGAGCTGTATATGGAGATGGGCTGGCAGATGTTCGATCAGATTGAGAATGTCGATTCCGCCCGCTACTATTATCAGAAAGCACTCGACAGTCAGCTGGCGGATTCCCTGCGTCCGCAGGCCCTGTACACCATGGCCGCGATCGAGCGGAAGGCCGGTCTCGAAGAGGAGGCGACGATATACGAAAATCGTCTGCTGAATCAGTTCCCGGCGAGCGGATATGCGAAAAGCATCATGCAGGTGCGCGGCATTCCCCTGCCGAAGGATTCCACGGCGCTGGCGCTCGAAGCCTATGACCGGGCGGCTGAGGAACTCGAACGCGGCAGCAGGGAACGCGGAATAGAAATGATGCGCCAGGTCATGAAAGACTATCCGAATACCGAGCAGGCGCTTCGCGCGCAGCTTGCCATCGCAATGCTCTACGAAGAGAACCGGGGCGAGGAAGCACTCGCCATGTATCGCGAGATGGTCAAGGAGCATCCCGAGTCTCCGTACTCGAAACGGGGCAAGGAAATACTCGACGCAATCGAGAACGCAAAGAAACGCACGGAAATGGAGAAACAGCGCAAGGCGCAGGAAGAAGCGCAGCGCGCAAAAGCCGAGGAGGAGCGCAGAAAACGCGAACAGCGCCTGCGCAACCCGCTGCTGGATGAAGAATTGAAGGTCCTGCGCGATTCCGCGCGAACGGAAGAGGAGGAGAAGGATCCCACGCTGGATAAGGACTTCCCGCTGCGTCTTCCCGGCTCGGAGACGGAGGAGACCCCGGAGGAAAAGAACGACACACCGCAATCCGGTGACGCGGGCACGCCGCCTCCCGCTCCGAATCCGGGGCAGACCCCTGACGCCCTCAAACCCAACACGGTGCCCGGGGGTGATACCCTGCGCAACCTGACACCACCCAAGCCGCTTGAGAGAAAATAGCATGTCCGTGATCAACACCGATGTGGAAGTCACATCGAACGAACAGGTCGCCGAGGAGACCTTCGCGCTGCGCTTCCACAGTCCTTCCCTCGCCGGGCAGCTGCTGCCCGGTCAGTTCATCAACATCCGCGTCAGCGATGCGGTTGAACCTCTTCTCCGCCGTCCCTACAGCATTTCGAGCGTACACGGCGAGGAATGTGAGATTCTTTTCTCACTGCTGGGCAAGGGAACACATATTCTCGCCACGAAAAGGGCGGGCGACCGCATCGGCATCCTCGGTCCGCTCGGAAACACCTTCGGATACGAAAAGGATTTCGGCACGGCGGTGATCGTTGCGGGCGGCATCGGTGTCGCACCGTTCCCGCACCTGACCCGCGTGCTGCAGCAGCGGGCGATTCCCGTCCTTACCTTTCTCGGTGCGCGCAATGCGAATCGGGTGGTGACGCGCGGACTCGCAAACGTCCACGTGGCGACGGACGACGGAAGCGAGGGATTTCACGGTACGGTCATCCAGGCGCTGGCCGCGTACCTCGACAGTCACGAGGTGGACCGTCCGCGTCTGTTTGCATGCGGACCGAATGCCATGCTGAAGGCCACGCAGGCGTTCGCGCATGAACGCGGTTTTGCCTGTGAGCTTTCGCTCGAATCGGAGATGGCCTGCGGCATCGGCATCTGTCAGGGCTGTCCGATCGAACGAACGGAAGGCGAGCGCAAATACGCGCTGGTCTGTACGGAAGGCCCCTGCTTTGATTCCCACGAGATCATCTTTCACGAGCATCATCACGCATGAACACCTCCTACACTCTCGGCTCCATGCATCTGAAGAACCGCGTGCTCGTCGCCTCCGGCACGTTCGGATACGGCAACGAGGCGGCGCCGTACACGGATCTGCGTGCGCTGGGAGGCATCGTGACAAAATCGGTCAGCTGGCTGCCGCGGCAGGGAAACGCTCCCACGCGCATCGCGGAAACACCCGCCGGCATGCTCAACTCAATCGGGCTCGCAAATGTCGGCATCGACGCGTTCATCGCCGAGAAGCTGCCCTTCCTGCGGGAAATCGACACCGAAATCATTGTGAACATCGCCGCCAGCACTACCGAGGAGTATATCCGTATTCTCGAGCGGCTCGAAGGGGAGGAAGATATCGCGGCCTATGAGATCAACGTCTCCTGTCCCAATGTGAAGGAGGGCGGACTGAATTTCGGTACACGCTGTGACATGACCGAGACCATCACACGGGAGCTGCGCAGGCGCACCGAGCGCACGCTGATCATCAAGCTGACACCGAATGTTACCCATATCGCGGATTTCGCGAAGAGCTGCGAGAATGAAGGCGCGGACGCCGTCGCGCTGATCAACACGCTCGTCGGCATGGCGGTGAACTTCCGCACGCGGCGGCCGGTACTCTCCACGATTACGGGCGGACTCAGCGGTCCGGCGATCAAGCCCGTGGCCCTCGCAAAGGTATTCGAAGCATCGAAGGCCATCTCCATTCCCATCATCGGTATCGGCGGGATCACGACCTGGCAGGATGCGATTGAATTCCTCCTCGTCGGCGCGTCGGCCGTGCAGGTCGGCACGGCAAGTTTCCGGGATCCCGACGCCGCCGTGAAAATCGCCCGCGGCATGGAAACATATTGCAGGGAAGAAGGTGTTGAGGACATACAGGATCTCGTGGGCGCACTGCACATCGATGCGGGAACCGCCGCACCGGGGTTCGTCAAAGCCAGAGAACAGGAAAAGGTGTGACCATGCATGCGGAATCGGATTCCGACGTGATACAGCAGGCAGAGGCGTCCACCGCGGGCGCCTTTTTTCGTGACGAACGCACGCGGGGTGTCGTGCGCATCGTGGGAGGCGATGCCCTCGATCTGCTCAACCGGCTGACGACCGCGAAACTCGACGATCTCGTGCCGGGACAGGTGCGGGAGACACTCGTCACCACCGAGAAGGGACGGGTGATGGATGCCGTGCTCGTTCTGCCCGGGGAATCGGCCGTGCTTCTGCTGACTTCCGGAGAGACCGCCGAGACGCTGATCGCGTGGCTGGACAAGTATACGATCATGGAGGACTGCCGCTATACCGATGCCGGCGCGGAGCATACGCAGTTTTCCGTCTACAAGGTGCCGGAGGGGGGGATTGACGGAATTCCGCTTCCGGAAGCGGGCGCGGCGGGGGAACACAGGATTGCGGACGCGCCGGTACGTGTGCTGCGTCATGACAGCGTAACCGGCGCCGGTGTGCGTCTGCTCTGCGATGCGGCGGATGCGGAGTCCATCGCCGCATTCCTCGCAGAGGACTGCCGACTGCCGCACCTCGGTGATCACGCATTCGCGCTCTGGCGGGTGGATGCGCTCGTGCCTGCCGTGGGACATGAGCTTTCGGAGCATGCCAATCCGCTGGAATCCGGCAGCACAGCTTCGGTTGATTTTGAAAAGGGATGCTATATCGGTCAGGAGGTCATCGCGCGGCTCGACAGTTATGACAAGGTGCAGCGGAAGCCCTGTCGCATCACCTGGCCGGATGGCGCCCCGGAAAATCTCCTGCCGGCGACCACACTCACCGCCGAGAGACGCAATGCGGGCTTTGTCACAACGCATGTATACGATCCCCGCAGCGGTATGTACCGCGGTATCGGGCTCATCCGTAACGCATTCGCGGATGCGGGCACAGGGCTGACATGCGAGGCTGAAGGGACGGAATATCGCGTCCTGGTCGGGGAATGACGCGGGAAGTACGGAAATTACAATTCCATTAATCCTTTAACTCCCTCTTGGCAAGCCCCTTGTTTTCCAGTATTTTGCGATTATACCGTGAACCCGTCCATCAAGGAGGTCATGATGGCATCTCAGGAACGTATCGCATTTGTCACCGGCTCCGGTCGCCGTCTGGGCCGGCAAATTGCGTATGCGCTCGCAGGTGCCGGATACGATGTGATCCTGCACGCCCATGAATCCACCGACGGCATGCGGGAGGCGGCGGCGCATATCCGCGAGACGGGAAGAAAGGCCCATCCGCTGACCGGTGATCTTCGACAGCTCGAAGACATCCGGGCTCTTGGCACCGCGATTGCCGGTATCACGGACGGTCTCGACTTGCTCGTCAACAATGCCGGTGTTTTTCCCGGAGCGGCGTTCGAGGATGTAACCGAGGAAATCTGGGATCTCGCGCAGGATGTCAACGTCAAGAGTTATTTTTTCATGACGCAGACGCTTGCACCGCTGCTGCGTGCGCGGAAAGGATGCGTGGTCAACATGGCCAGCGCCGGCGGATTCGAGCCGTGGAAAAAGCATATTCCCTACAACGTCTCCAAGGCGGGTGTCGTGATGCTGACACGCGCACTCGCGAAAGTGCTCGCGCCCGACGTCCGCGTCAACGCCATCGCACCGGGAGTGATTGTCATTCCCGGTGAAGAGGTTCTCGATCACATTCCGGCTGATCGCTTTCCCATGAAGCGTTACGGCAGCGCGCAGGATCTCTCGGATACCGTGCTGTTCCTCGCGCAGGGAAACAGCTATCTGACCGGACATATCCTGCCCCTCGCCGGCGGCAGCATCGCCATCTGAACCCGGCGACCAGCCCGACTTCGTCCCGCTTTGCGGGACTTCCCGCTTTCGCTGCGCTACGGCGAGGCAGGCGGCGCGAGAGGCAACCAAAAACAGGTAACCAATAACCAGAAACCAACAACCGCATGGCAAAGCACGACGAACCCGACAAAGCATACAAGAACATCGAGTTCCTCAACAGTCCCGACGCGCGGACCATCCGTCTGCTCGCGGAGTACCTCGAACCGCAGCGGCGCCTACGTCAGAACCGCATCCGCGACACGGTCGTATTTTTCGGATCCGCGCGGCTGATTTCGCGTGAGGACGCGCTGCGGGAGAAACAGGAAGTGCTCGAGTCCATCCGTCGTTCCGGCAAGCGAAAAACGCCCAAGACGCTTCTCGATCAGCTGCAGCGTGCGGAGCGCATGGTGGAGACCTCGAAATACTATGAAGATGCCGTCGAACTGGCGAGGCTCCTCTCCGAGTGGTCACTCACGCTCGAGAAGCATCGCTTCGTCATCTGTTCCGGCGGCGGACCGGGCATCATGGAGGCGGCCAACCGCGGTGCGCACGCGGCGGGCGCGAAATCCATCGGACTCAACATCAGCCTGCCGTTCGAGCAGTTCTCGAATCCTTACATTCCACCCGAGCTGAATTTCGAGTTCCACTACTTCTTCATGCGGAAGTTCTGGTTCGTCTATCCCTCCAAGGCGCTGGTCATTTTCCCCGGTGGTTTCGGCACCATGGACGAGCTGATGGAAGTTCTCACGCTCGTGCAGACCGAGAAGCTGCGGAAGAAGGTGTTCATCGTGCTGTATGGCGGGGATTTCTGGAATCGCGTCATCGATTTCGAGGCGCTGGCCGACATGCACGTCATAAGCCGCGGCGATCTGCGCCTTTTCAAGACTTGCAATACTCCGAAAGAAGCTTTTAATTATCTGAAGAAGAAACTGACGGACAGGTATCTGACGAAATGAGCGCGACACGCGAATTATATGCGTTGTACTCGTTGCTCGACGACCCTCAAGCCTCGGTGCAGACAGCGGTTCGCGAACGGATTCTGTCGCTGGGCGAGGAAGCGGTTGCCGGCCTGAGGGATCTTACGGAATTTCACGGCAATCTTCACCAGGATATCGTCGGCGACTTGGTCAATGACATTCGCCGCTCCACGGCACTGCGCCGCCTTGACCGCGAGTTCGGCGGTCCCGAAGAACCAGTGGATCTGGAGGAGGGGGCGTTCATCCTCGCCAAATACGGTTTCCCCGAGATCAATACAGCCACGTATCAGCGACGCCTCGACGACATGGCCGCGGACATCCGCGTGCTGGCGGGTTCGCGCGCCACGCCGCTGGATACCTTCATGAAGATGCGCAGCTATCTGTTCAGTGATCTCGGGTTCATTGGCAACCGTGAGGATTACTACAATCCGCACAACAGCTACATCAACAAGGTGATCGACTACCGCAAGGGTATTCCGATCACGCTCTCGATTCTCCTGCTCACGCTCGGCCGGCGGCTCGGTGTCTCGCTCAATGGTATCGGCATGCCGATGCATTTTCTCGTGCAGTATGACGACGGATCGCGCATGTTTTTTGTCGACGCGTTCAACAGCGGCATTATCATCACGCGGGATCAGTGCCGTCTGATGCTGTCTTCCAGCGGCATTCGACTGACGCCGGAGATGCTGGCGCCGGTGTCGTCGCGCGACATCATCGAGCGCATGTGGCGCAACCTCTACCTCGCGTATCAGCAGCAGGGCGACGAGGCCGAAGCTGCGCGGGTCGCGGAGATCCTCAGCTTCATTAATCCCGACTTCAAGGTAAACAACACCCTCGACGACGATCCCGATGAAGACGAGGATGAAGATTTCTAGGCACAGTCACACGTGCTGAGCATCCCTGTGGGCGGCGGCAGCCGCTCGTTTCATTTTCCACCGGAGGTTCCCATGCGCATCATGTTCCAGACCATGTTCGTTCTGCTGCTGTGCTCGACGGGCCTGCATGCACAGAATTATCTCTATCAGGAGCAGTTTTCCGGCGGGGAGGCGGACAACGAATGGCATGCGGGCTTCAACGGCAACGCAATGCTGCCGGTGAATTACCCGGGGAATCCGAGCGGCGACCGCTGGGTGGGCAAGCTCGACAACCATTTCTCCGGCGGAAATGTGGGACAGAGCTGGTCAGGGAGTCCCGAGATGACGAATTACTATTACGAGGCACAGGTGTACATCCCGGTGGACGGCGCGGTGTATTACGGCCTTGAATTTCGTGTCGACACGACGGGGCTGACCTCCGGCTACCAGTTCGTGGCGCGCTTTCGTCCCGGCGGCATGCTGACCCCGCGGCTGCGTTTCCGGCTGCGTCCCGATGACAATCCCGCCATCCCGCAGACCATTCGGGACTGGGAGGCGGGCGAAATTCCGGGCGGCATCCCGCAGGTGAGCGGCTGGCACAAGCTGGCGGTGCTGGCACGGGGGCATGAATTCTGGTTCTGGTTCAACGACCAGCTGCTGCCCGGCTGTCCGGTACTCGATTATTCGCGCGTCAGCGGGGCCATCGGCGCGTACCTGTGGGACGACGTGAGTCCGCTGATGAGCATGTACATCGACGACATCAATGTCACCAGCGATCCGCTCGTGTCCGTTGCGCACACGCCCCCGCTGCCCGATGCGTCGGTGCTGCCTCAGAATCATCCCAACCCGTTCAGCGGCACGACGGTTGTTTCGTATGAGCTCCCGGCGCCGTCGTGGATGACGCTTGCTGTCTACAGCATGGAGGGACGCCGGCTGGCAGTGCTGCATGAGGGGATGCAGGATGCCGGCATCCATCGCACGACATGGAATCCCGGGGATCGGCCGTCAGGGATGTACATGCTTCGGCTTACCACGCCCGGCGGCGTGCGGCAGCGCAATATCATGCATATCCGCTGACGGAGTGAATCCTTACGAGGAGGACGTATGTCCGCAGTGGGAGAATCTGCGCTCCGGATAGCATGCGCGCTCCGGATAGCATGCGCGCTCCGGATAGCATGCGCGCTCCGGATAGCATGCGCGCTTGAACATTTTCCATAGCAACGGTGTTTATCAGGTACTTGCGGTCTATCCGCCGAGAGATGAATAGAAACCAGTCCCGCCGGATGCATCGGACTGATGCAGGTCGCCGGGCCTTTGTGCAGGATTGTCAACGGAGTTGCGGTCGCGAAAGACCATGGAATCATTGCTCCCCATACTGCTGATACTGATTGCCGCGGCGTTTGCGCCGTTGCTGCAGCGTGTACCGGGCCGTGTTGCCGGCTGGGGGCTCGCGTTGCTGCCGGGAGCATTTTTCATCCATTTCCTGACGCTGCTTCCGGCGGTTCAGAACGGCGGCGAGCGCCTGTTCACCCTGCCGTGGATTCCCACGCTTGGTATTTCCCTGTCGTTCCGGTTCGACGGATTGAGCCTGCTCTTCGCGCTGCTGGTGCTCGGCGTCGGTGCCCTGGTACTGGTGTATGCCGGCGGGTACCTCGCGGGCCATGCCCGGCGCGGCAGGTTCTTTTCCTTCATGCTGCTGTTCATGGCCTCAATGCTCGGGGTTGTCCTGGCGGACAATCTGCTGCTGCTTTTTGTCTTCTGGGAGATGACGAGCATCGCGTCGTACCTGCTCATCGGATTTTATACCGATAAGGAGGAGTCACGGCGTTCGGCACTGCAGGCGCTGCTGGTCACGGGTTTCGGGGGACTGGCGCTGCTGGCGGGAATCATCCTTACCGGTGTGGCCGGCGGATCCTATGACATCGCGGCGCTGCTCTCGAGCGGAGAGGCGCTGCGCACTCACGGCCTGTATCTGCCCGCACTGCTGCTGATTCTCCTCGGTGCTTTCACGAAATCCGCGCAGGTGCCGTTCCACTTCTGGCTGCCGGGCGCCATGGCCGCTCCTGCGCCGGTGAGCGCATACCTGCATTCCGCCACGATGGTCAAAGCCGGCGTGTATCTGCTCGCCCGGCTCAATCCCGTATTCGGCGGCACCGAAGAGTGGCATTACCTGCTGACACTCGCCGGGGGTGCGACGATGGTTATCGGGGCCTTTCTGGCCGCGCCGCAGACCGACCTCAAACGCCTGCTGGCATATTCCACCGTCAGCGCCCTGGGCATGCTTGTCATGCTGATCGGACTCAGCACGGATCTCGCCGCGAAGGCGGCAATGGTCTTTCTCGTCGTGCATTCGCTCTACAAGGGCGCACTGTTCATGGTCGCCGGAGTGATCGACCACCAGGCCGGCAGCAGGGATGTGCGTGAGCTGCATGGCCTTGCCCGCGTAATGCCGTTCACTGCCGCCGCCGCATTCCTTGCCGCGCTTTCGATGACCGGCTTCCCGCCTCTGCTCGGATTCATCGGGAAGGAACTCATGTACGAAGCGAAAATGCAGGCGCCATCCGCGTCGGTATTCCTTCTGGTCGCCGGCGTGCTGGCCAACGCCGTGAACATCGCCGTCGCACTCATTGTCGGAATGCGACCCTTTGTCGGACGAAAACCCGTGCGTCCCGGGCGCGCGCATGAAGGTCCCGTTTCCCTCTGGCTGGGACCGTTGCTGCTGGGTCTTGGCGGACTCGTCTTCGGTCTCTTTCCATCACTGATCGGCCGAACGCTGATCGAGCCGGCGGTGCAAAGTGTGCGCGCCGAGCATGTCGATGTCGCACTCAAACTCTGGCATGGCATCAATCCCGTGCTCATGCTCAGTCTGCTGACCATTGTTGTCGGTGTGCTCATGTTTCTGCTGCGTCTCCGTGCCCGCCGGGTTGCCGCAGAACTGCGCGTTCCAGAGCTGCTGCTGCCAGGCGGATTGTACCGTCGTGTGGTGGACGCCCTTCCGGGTGCCGCCGGACGCATGGTGCGCCATGTGCAGAGCGGCTATCTCCGTGCGTATCTCTTCACCATTCTCGTCGTGTTTATACTGCTGGCGGGTTATACGTTTCTCAAGCTGCCCGGCTGGCCGATCGACACAGGATTCGGGGATGTCAGTTTTTACAGTGTGGGTCTTGTCGTGCTGATGATTGCCGCGACCATCATGGTGCTCGTGGCACGCACGAGACTTGTCGCCATTGCGGCGCTCGGCGTCATCGGCTTCGGCATTGCCGCCATCTATGTCATCTACAGCGCACCGGATCTGGCAATCACGCAGATTCTCGTCGAGACTCTGACGGTGTTGATATTTCTGTTTGTCATTCGGCACCTGCCGCGCTTCGGTGTTCGGTCATCGGTCCCCACGCAGCTGCGTGATGCCGTGGTCGCCGTATTCTCCGGTATCGTCGTCACGCTGTATTCCCTCAAGGCCTCCGGCGTGCAGCTCGACACCGCGATCTCCACATTTTTCGCGGAGAACAGTCTGCCGGCCGCCTTCGGCCGGAATGTCGTCAACGTCATTCTCGTGGATTTTCGTGCGATGGACACGCTCGGTGAAGTGACGGTGCTCGCGGTTGCTGCCATCGGCGTGTACGCGATGATGAAGCTCCGCCGCGGAAACGGGAGGGTTTCGTGATGTCGGCTGTTATCCTGCGGATCGCAACGAAATATCTTTCGCCGGTTCTTCTCATCGTGTCGCTGGTGCTGCTGCTGCGGGGGCACAACGATCCGGGCGGGGGGTTCATCGGAGGGCTGCTCGCCGCTTCGGGACTCGCATTGCAGGCACTTGCCTACGGCAGTGCACGCGCGCGACGCCTGCTGCGATACGATCCCCGCACCTTCATCGGCGGCGGACTCCTGCTGGCGCTCAGCAGCGGTATCCCCGCGCTTCTGTCCGGGGAGCCATGGCTGAAGGGGTACTGGTGGAAGCCCGAACTCCCCCTGCTGGGTGCCCTCCCGCTTGGAACGCCGCTCTGGTTCGATATCGGCATTTATTTCACGGTGATCGGCTTCACACTGACCATTGTGTTTGCGCTCGCGGAACATGACGAACGGGAGGAATACTGATGCATCTGCTGATTGCCATACTCAGTGGTGTGCTGTTCGCGGCGGGCGTCTGGCTCATTCTCCGCCGCAGTCTCGCGCGTCTCGTGCTGGGACTGATCCTGATCAGTCATTCCGCCAGCCTGGTCATTTTCACTTCGGGCGGACTGCAGCATGCCGAACCGCCACTCGTCGAAAAGGGGGCCACGGCATTGCAGACACCGTTCGCCGACCCGCTGCCGCAGGCGTTGATTCTGACAGCGATTGTCATCAGTTTCGGCCTGTTCGCGTTCTTTCTCGTGCTGATCAAGCGGGCACATCAGGAAACCGGTACGGACGACATTGACGCAATGAGCGAGGTGGAATCATGAATGTGCTGGTCGTCCTGCCCATTCTCATCCCACTCGTCAGTGCGGTTGCCACGTTGCTCCTGCGTTCCTCGGTGCGCGCACAGAATGTGATCGGCATGACCGGCAGTGCACTGCTGCTCGCTGCGTCGATCTGGCTTCTGACCGCCGTGCACGACGGCGGCATTCTCGTGCAGCAGCTGGGAGGGTGGAAGGCGCCGTTCGGTATCAGCTTCGTGGCCGATACATTCAGCGCACTGATGGTTCTGCTGACCGGTGTCACCGGTCTGGCGATCGCGATCTACTCGGCTGCCGCGGTTGACGAGCCGCGCCGGCGTTTCGGGTATTTCCCGCTGCTGCACATCCTGCTCATGGGGGTCAACGGCGCTTTCCTGACCGGCGACATGTTCAATCTCTACGTCTGGTTCGAGGTGATGCTCATCGCATCCTTCGTCCTGCTCGTCCTCGGCGGCGAGCGCGTGCAGTTCGCGGGCGCGGTGAAGTATGTCACGGTGAACCTGCTCGCATCCATGCTGTTTCTCATCGGTGCGGGTGTACTCTACGGAAAGACCGGCACGCTGAATTTCGCGGATCTGGCGTTCAAGCTGTCGCAGACTGCGAATCCCGAACTGGTCAATACCTCCGCGATGCTGTTTCTCGTCGCATTCGGGATCAAGGCGGCGATCTTTCCGTTTTTCTTCTGGCTGCCGGATTCCTATCCCGTGCCGCCTGCCGCGATAACGGCGCTGTTCGCCGGACTGCTCACAAAGGTTGGAGTCTATGCGCTGCTGCGAACCTTCTCTATCATCTTCGTGCACGATACCGGCTTCACACAACCGCTCTTCCTCGTGCTCGCGGGCGTGACGATGGTCGTCGGCGTACTCGGTGCGGTGGCGCAGAGCGAAATGAAGCGGCTGTTGTCCTTTCACATCGTCAGCCAGATCGGCTATGCGCTGATGGGACTGGGGATTTTCACGCAGCTCGCGCTCTCGGGTGCGATTTATTTCACGCTGCATGTTGCGATTGCGAAAGCGGCGCTGTTTCTCGTTGTCGGCTATGTCGCGCGCAAACGGGGTCACACCGCACTCAAACAGCTTGGCGGGCTGCTGCGCGAGTCGCCTGTGCTCGCCGTGCTGTTCCTCCTCGCGGCGCTGTCGCTTGCGGGGCTCCCACCGTTCTCCGGATTCTTCGCGAAGTTCACGCTCGTGCGTGCCGGGCTCGAATCTGCTGATTATGTGATCGTGGCCGTGGCGCTCGCGGTCAGCATGCTGACCCTGTTCTCCATGACAAAAATCTGGGGCGAAGCATTCTGGAAGGAGACGCCCGGGGGAGTGCCGTCGGCGGATATCCTGCCTCCGGCGCCAACCGTGGAGAATCCTCTCGTCACCGTGTATCCCACGCTTACGAAGGCGTCGATGGCACTGTACTTCATTCCCATGTTCCTGCTCGTTGCCGTGACTGTGATCATGGGACTCGCCGCGGAACCGATTCTGCAGATGACCGGACAGGCTGCGGATCAGCTGCTGAATCCCACCCTCTACATTGAAAGCGTTCTCGGGGTGCAGCCATGAGCAATGACCGTCGATCCCTCCCCACGCGTTTCGTGCGCGTTGTTCCGTTCTTCTTTTTCTATGTGATGGAAGTCGTGCTCTCGAGCCTGCGCATCGCCGCAGACATCCTCACGCCCAAACTGCATTTCCAGCCGGGCATCATCGCCATCCCCCTCTGTGAACTGACTGACCGGCAGATTCTCGTGCTCTCGAATCTCGTCACCATGACACCGGGCACGCTCAGTCTCGATATCAGCGCCGACCGGCGCACGCTGTTTCTGCATCATATGAACGTCGCCGATATCGACCGGATGCGCCGACAGATTCAGGTGGATTACGTACAACGCATCAAGGAGATTTTCTGATGTTTCCGGACGCAGTCGGGATCGTTGAATCTGCCGCGCTGATCTCGATCGGCATGCTTGTCGTGGCGGTCGCCCTGACATTCTGGAGGCTCTGGCGCGGACCGGACCTCCCGGATCGGGTCGTTGCGCTGGACCTGGTTGCCGCGATTCTCATCGGCTTTATCGGTGCCTTCACCGTACTGACCGGTGTTGAGATCATGCTCAATGCCGCCACCGTTCTTGCGCTGATCGTGTTTCTCGGTACCGTGGCCTTCGCCCGTTATTTCGAGAGGATTGCGAAATGATCGCTGACATCCTCACAGCGGTGCTTCTTCTCGCGGGCTCGGCCTTCTTCCTGGTTGCCGCCATCGGCATTGTGCGTCTGCCCGATCTGTACATGCGTATGCATGCTGCGGCGAAAGCGAGCGCCTTCGGCGCCGTGCTGCTGCTGCTCGGTGTCGCAGTGCATTTCGGCGATGGCTGGACCCTGTTCGAGGTGATCGTGATCGTCCTTTTCATTTTCATCACGAATCCGGTCGCGGCGCACCTCATCGGCAGAGCAGGCTATCGTATGCGTGTTCCCATGTGGAAAGAAACGCTGGTGGACGAACTGGGCGAGGCGATGCAGGGAAGCAAAATCGATGGGAATGGGGAGACGGATCCGGAGCGCTCCGGGGAAGAGTGCGCCTAGCCCCACAGACATTATTGAAGGAGCAGCATGCGCTGCGTTTGAACGCCGTGTGATGTGTACAATCTGCAGAAGTACGTTCCATCGGGCAGGCTGGCCGCATTGAAATGAGCGAGGTGAGTGCCTGCCGATCGTTCCGCATCGAGCAGCACGGCGACTGTGCGTCCCAGGACGTCGGTGACGCGCAGAATGACGCGCTCGCGTCCTGGCAGGGTGAAACGGATTGTTGTCGACGTGCGGAATGGATCGGGATAGTTCGGGTGGAGAAAGGGCGCCCCGGGATGTGCATCATTCCCGTGCCTCACGCTGGAGGGATACCGTTCGATCGGTCCCTGCGATTCGAGTGTACGTCCTGCCAGCCCGGGATGATCAGGTGGAATCCGCGTACAGCGAAAGGCGAGGTTCTCCCTGCTCCAGTAGCTGCCCGGCGGTTCAGTCCCCTGATCCAGTGGTCCCTCGCCTGTGACGGGATTCACATAGCGCCACACGATACTGCCGGTGGGAGTGACCTCGAAAAAATCTCCCTTCGGTCCATTGCACACCAGTGTGTTGCCGTCGGGCAACCGCTGCGCTCCCGACATGTAGCGCGCATAGAAACGCCGTTCTTCAGCATGTCCGTACGACCAGGCGATGTGTGTCGGACCAAAGACGCCACTTGAATCCATCCTGTACGATCCGCTGCTGTCCACCGGCGGCGTGAATTCCTCCACGCTCGAGTAACGCGGATCGCGGGTCTCTCCGTTGTCGAACAGCAGGATGTTTCCCGCCCCCGGCAGATCATCCTCTATCCAGTGCGCGTCGTGCTGGTCATGCAGCATGCGCAGCGAGTCCGCACCGGGCCGATAGCTGCGCGGATTCCCGAAGCGGTACAGGAGATCACCCCCCATGCCGCTTCGTCCGCCACTGTGGGAAGCGGCTTCCCCGGTCGTCGTGCTGTGATCGATGATCCAGACCTCACTGTGATGCCGCACGCTGATCATGATCTGATCGAGGGATGGATTGTAGTCCACCGAATTCGCGTGCCACCAGTCCGCCTTGCGGGGATCCATCCCCGTCAGCGGCGCATTGATGTCGATGAGCTCGGGATGATCGCTGACCACACCGAAGTTTGCACCTGTTGAATCGGTGTCCTGGATGAGATGATCCCAGAGGTGCCACTCCCAGACGATTTCGCCGCCGTATGTGCTGGTCGGACGCACTTCCACGATGTGCTCGGGATACAGGCCGTCCATCGGCACACGTTCTTCAGGTACACCAGCCGCGATCGCCTGCTGCGGAGATTTCAATTCCCATGCGAGCAGCAGCACGTTTCCATTGGGCAGAGGCTCGATATCGTGATGCTGTATGACGCTGTCGGAACGGTATGTGAAACTCCACAGCAGATCACCGTCCCACGACAGACGCAGGATACGTCCGCCTCCGCCACCGGCTTTGAACACGGGATTGTAGATGGCCTCAGTGCGGAGAAGCGAGCCGTCGTCAAGCAGATACACGGCCTCTCCCGGGGTGGATGTTCCCTCCCAGCTGTGGATGAGATTCCCGTCGCAGTCAATGAGATAGGTGTGCTTCGAACGGAGGGGCGCGAATAGCGTGTACCCGTCGCAGGCCGAGGAGTCGCGGAGAAGGAGTCCGACCGTGCGCTCCTGCGCGATGAGTTGCGGAGCGTCCGCGAGAAACAGCGCGCACATCAGCAGCGGCAGGAACACGTGTTTCCAGACGAGAGCAATGAACGTGCGGAGCTGTCGGGTATTCATCACGGGTGATCCTGTCTATCCGGTGTGTCTGCGCGCAGTCTCGCGGATTGCGCGCACGATGGTGCCGAGACCGCTGGCGCGGGAGGGAGAAAGATTGCTGCGCAGTCCGATTACATCAAGGAAGTACAATTCGGCATCTGCCACCTTTCCGGGCGGCTGATCGTCGAAAACGCGAAGCAGCAGCGCGAGCATTCCGCGGGTGATCTGCGAATCACTGTCCGCATGCAGCCGCAGGCGTCCGTCTCGCATTTCGGCAGTCAGCCACACGGCGGACTGGCATCCGCTGATCCGGTACTCGTCCCGGCGCAGCGAGTCGTCCGGGGCGCCGAATTCTCTGCCGAGTGTGATCAGCGCCTCGTAGCGGTCGAACCAGTCCTCATGCGCGGACATCTCTTCGATGATCTGATCCTGTATTTCGGCGATGGTCATTGCGGTGTCATCCCTGTCATCCGAGCATCGATTGCGCCTTCCGCACGGCCTCCGCGAGGCGGTCGATGTCGTCGGTGTCATTGTACAGTGCCAGACTGGCGCGGATGCAGCCGTTGATGCCGAAGTGCCGCATCAGCGGTTCGGCGCAGTGCGTGCCGGTGCGGACGGCAACGCCCATGCGGTCCATGATCATTCCTGCGTCATATGGCTGGATGCCGTCGAGATTGAAGGCGACCGACCCGCTGTGTTCGGGCGCTGAACCATACACTGTCAGGCCCCCGACGTTCACGAGCTGCTCGCGCATGTATTCATGGAGCGTGTTCTCATGTTCTCGGATGCGCTGCATCCCGATGCGCTGCAAATAGCGGATGGCCTCCGCCAGGCTGACCGCAGCCGGATAGTTCGGCGTGCCTGCCTCGAAGCGCAGCGGCAGATCCGCCTCGCGCCGGCTCTCGAGCGTAACCGACGTGACCATGCCTCCGCCGACGCGGGCGGGCGGGAGTTCCTCGAGGCGGGCGGCCTTTCAATATAGCACGCCGATGCCGTTCTCCGCGAACATCTTGTGTCCGGAGAGCACGTAGAAATCGCAGTCCAGCGAGGCGACGTCCACCGGCATGTGGGCGACGGCCTGCGCGCCGTCCACCAGCACGAGCGCACCGCGGTCATGGGCATGGCGGACGAGCTCCTCGACGGGATTCACAATCCCGGTGACATTCGAGACATGCGTCACGGCCACGAGCCGCGTGCGGGAGGTGATGCGCCGGGAGATGTCTTCCATGTGCAGCGTACCGTTTCTCTCTAGGGGAAGCACGCGCAGTACGGCCCCGCGGCGTCGGCAGAGATCCTGCCAGGGGAGCAGGTTCGAATGGTGTTCCATTCCCGTGACGAGGATTTCATCCCCCTCGCCGATCTGCGCGTCACTGCTGTACCGCGTTTCATCGCCGAACGGCGCGTCACCCCCGGTCGTGCAGTCCCCGAGTGCACGGGCCAGCAGATTGATCGCATCAGTCGTGCCGGCGGTAAACACGATCTCGCGCATGTCACCCGCGCCGATGAACGCGCGCACGGTCTCGCGCGCGTCCTCGTACAGCGTGCTGGACTCCTCGCTGAGGGAGTGCACACCGCGATGAATATTGCTGTTTCGCGTGCGGTAAAAATTCGATACGCGTTCGATCACGCACAGCGGTTTCTGCGTTGTGGCTGCGTTGTCGAGGTAGGCGAGCGGACGTCCGTGGATCTCACGGGCGAGAATGGGAAAGTCGGATTTCAGGTCGAGTGTTGCGTTCATCATCGTTGTTTTTCATCCGCGGGATGTGTCGTGCGTGCGCTGACGGCCGTTGGCGTCGATGCCCGGCGGCAGGACGTCGGGGATTCCGCTTTCAACCGGGTTCGCGGGATCGGAACTCCATTCAAACCATCCACCGTCGTACACCGCGACGCGCGGCCAGCCCATCAGCCACGCGTTGAACCAGGCCTCGCTTCCTCGCCATCCGGTGCCGCAGTAAAATGCGTTGCGTTTCTCCGGCACGACGCCGGCCGCGGCCAGCATCGCAGCAATTTCCTGATACTCGCGCGTCGTATGATCGAGGTTGCGGTAGTTTTCCACGTGATACGCATCGCTTCCGCAGTTGCCGAACACGGCGCCCGGAATCCGGCCTCTCTTTTCGATATAATTGTATCCGCTTACCTCGCCGATGAATTCCCTCCAGCTGCGGATGCTGACGAGATTGGCATCCGGCGCCGCGAGAATTTCCTTCGCGCCGGGCGTATCGACGACGAGCTCCGGCCGGCCGGGAATCTCCGCGCCGAAATCCTCCACCGGCTGCTTCTCATGCGTCTCGGTACTGACCGCGTATCCCGCGTCGGTCCACGACTGCAGTCCGCCGTTGAGCACGCGCACATCCGTTACGCCCGCGTACAGCATGATGAAGGCGCAGCGCATCGCCGCGATCTGTCCCGCGCTGCTGCCGGGGAAGGGATCATTGTTGTCCGGGAAAGCGAAGCGTCCGTACAGCACAACCGTCGTGTCATGCGTGATGCCGAGCTGTTCGAGTGCGGACTTCAGTTCCTCCGGCGATCTGCGATTCCAGGTTTCCGGGGATTCCAGCGTATTGGTATCCACTTCGACGGCACCGGGGATATGTCCTTCATCGTAGGCGCTGCGATTGCGGTAATGCGCATGGCACAGCACGACGCGCCCGCCGTCGAATTCGTCTGCCGTGCCGGTGTCCAGCAGCTGTTTCAGCCACGCGGGCGGAACGAGATGGCGGTAGCGCGGGAGGCGCTCGAGCGGCAGGCTGTCGTCCGCGCTCCATTCGGAGAGAAAGCCGTTGTATGTGCGCACATTGCCGAATCCCGCGCGTTCGAACAGCCGAGTGATTCGGGCCGTTTCTCCGTCATCATATCCGTACACGACGATACGTTGCTCCGGCCGGATGCCCTTGTCGCGTACGATTTCAATCCAGTCGATGTAGCGGCTCCATTTCAGCGGCAGACTCCGCGCCCCGGGGATATGTCCGCCGCGCGCTTCGCCGCGCATGCGCCAGCCGTTGTAGGCGTCCACCGGACGCACGTCGATAAGTACGGTATCGCCCGCATGGAGGAGGGAGCGGAGGTCGGCGGTCATGACGGGGGCCGGGGGTGTCGGGTCAGTCGCGGTGTGGCCGGGCATGTGTGTTGTCATGTCAGTATATAGGCATTTCGCATCCGATAATCAAAGTGGGATGGCTGACCGTGCTGCTCGTTCGACGCGCTGTCGTCGTCTGCCATGCGCGCTGTGCCGGATCCGTGGTTGCAGATGCGGGTCGGATGCCGTAGTTTCGAGGCAATCCAACTCCCTCATCACTTCGGACGACGCTTCGCAGACGAGCCGACCCGATTGAGAAAGGAAGCCTGTATGAAAGCAGTCCTGTGGACACGTTACGGTGCCCCGGAAGCGCTGCGCCCCGCCGAACTGCCGCTTCCCGTTCCGCGTGAACGGGATGTGCTGATTCGCGTGCACGCTGCCACGGTCACGGCAGGTGACTGCGAGATGCGCAGTCTGCGCCTTCCCGCCTTCCTCGGTCTGCCGATGCGTATGTATGTCGGTTTCCGGCGCCCCCGGAGAATTCGTGTGCTCGGACAGGAGCTGGCAGGAATGGTGGAGTCCGTCGGAAGCGCTGTGCATGAATTCCGTCCGGGAGACGCGGTGTTCGGTTCTCCTGGCATGCGGCTGGGCGCGTACGCGGAACATGTGCGTCTTTCAATGGACTCCGAGGAGACGGTGCTCGCGCGGAAACCGGCGGCCATCTCTTTCGAAGAAGCGGCCGCGTCGACGGTCGGCGGACTCGAGGCGCTGCATTTTATGCGGCGCGCCGCTCTTTCTCCCGGAGACGCGCTTCTCATCAACGGCGCCGGTGGCAGCATCGGCACGTTCGCCATCCAGCTCGCCAAACACCACGGCGCGGAGGTCACCGCCGTGGACGCAGCGGGGAAACTCGACATGCTGCGTCAATTGGGCGCCGATCATGTGGTCGATTACACGCGGGAAGATTTCAGCCAGAGCGACATGCGATACGATGCAGTGCTTGACATGGTGGGCGGGACATCATTTCCGCGCTGTATGCGCGCGCTGAAGGCGGACGGACGCTATCTCATGGCGAATCCCTCTCTGCGAAACATGCTCCGGGGCAAACTGATGACACTGTTCGTCGGGAAGCGGGTGATTGGCGGAGCCGGCCGGCAGCGGATCGAAGATCTCGAGTACATCGCGCGGCTTCTCGAGGAGGGAACGGTAAGGACAGTGATCGACCGGCGCTATCCGCTCGAGCGTATCGTCGAGGCGCACCGCTATGCCGAGACGGGAACGAAGACGGGGAATATCGCCATCACTGTCAGGGACGCTGCCGCAAACACCGGTTTTTCCAGTGCATAGGGAGGCATGTCACCGGGTGGTGACAAAAAAATGTCACCGGGTGGTGACATCGGCGGCATCCTGAAAAAATGACAAATTCGTATGTCACCAGGTGGTGACATGGAAGCAATCACCTGCGGTGGAACCATCGGGATACGAGCGCGTCCAAATATCCATGATTTCAAAGCGTCGCAATAATCGCATCATCTTCTCCGCGCTGATTTCCCCTGCGCTGATTTCCCTGCTGGTCATTGCCCCGTCCTGCGTGGAGAATTTCCGTCAGCTCGACGAGAAGCAGGTTCGCCGGCAGTTTCATCTGCCGCAGGAGGTGCGGCTGGACACGCTGGTCAGCCGTCCCGAAACATCCTCGGGCTGGTTCGGCAGGGAAGGCCTGCGCATACGGGCTGTCTTCCAGTTCACCGGAAGACAGTTCGATCAGTATGTGGAGCAACTCGGTGACGGCAACGTGTGGCGGCCCATTTCGTTTCTGCACTACGTGCCGCCCGGGGCCGACAGCAGCACCGCGTCCTCCCACGACTGGCGTCCGCTGCCGCTGCCGGAACTTCCGCCGCAGCTCGCGCACCTTCGCGGCGTGTTCGACTCGACCATCCGCGACGGGTGGTGGTACTGCAATCTGGTGTTGTACATTCGCGGTGACAGCATCCCGCATGCCGGGGGTGGCTACCACTTTCAGTGGCATACCCGTGGTGTTCACGCTACGGAAGTCCCGTCGCATCAATCGCCCATCATCATTACTTTCGCCATCCTCGACCCCCGAACCCGACGGCTGTATGCATGGATCGGTTTCAGCGGATAACCCAGTTGCATCGACTTGATGTCGTGGTATCCTCTCCCTCTTTTCGGACAATACAGGCATATGATTACATTCACTCGTCGAGGGGAGTAATTCAATCGCTCCGGGTGTTCATCGCCGACCTGCAGACAGTCGGTAAACAGTTATCACTGCGCTGTATTCTCTGATACCGGCAGAACGATGTGACATTCGGTGTATTCACCTTCACGCGAGTCGATGGTGAGCTTTCCTCCGTGTCCGTTGACAATAATCTCGTAACACAGCGTCAGTCCCAGCCCCGTTCCCTCGCCGGGCGGACGTGTCGTGAAGAACGGCTGAAGGATATGCTCCAGGTCTTCCGTGCGAATGCCCGTTCCGTTGTCATGGATACGGATATGGACATCCGTATCGATCCGCAGGGTTTCGATCTTCAATGTGGGCAGATATGACGCCGGGGAATCCGTCTGGCGTTCCTGCAGGGCATATGCCGCGTTGTCGATGATATTGTATAGCGCGCGATTCATCTCTTTCGGAACCATACGGAACGGGGGGACTGATGGATCGTATCGTTTCTCGATCCGGACAGCGAATTCCGGATACTCTTTCTTCATTGTCTGAAGGGCGAGATCGAGTACTTCGTCGAGCATGGAGTGGAGGTCGACGATACGCTTTGTCGTGCCTGAGGCTTCCACATGATGCATCATTCCCTGAACGATGGTGTCGGCGCGCTGTCCGTGCTCGGATATTTTCTGCAGATTCTGCAGCACCAGAGAGTTAATCTCCTTTTTTTCATCCTCGTTTTCAGTCTGATCGTATTCCTTGAATAGATCGACCGATGAACGGGAGAAGTTGGTAATGAAATTCAGCGGATTCCTGATCTCGTGGGCGATGCCTACAGACAGCTGACCGATCGCCGCCATCTTTTCCGCATGGATCAGTTCCTTCTGTGTGCGCTGTAATTCCCTGAGGGTGCTGTTCAGCGCGGCGTTCATGCGATTTCGCTCACGGTAACGATATGAAATGACGCCTGAGAAAAGCAGGACGACAAGTATTCCCCCGATAAGGATGTTGCGGAGGAGCTGGCCCCGTTCGATGAGTGTGGATTGCAGCAGATTGTCTTTTTTCAAAAGCTCGGCCCGCGTTTTGTTCCGTTCAGAGAAGAGACGCTGTGTTTCGATTTCCGCTGTCCTTCGATCCAGTTCCAGTTTCTGAATGGCTTTCTGCCGCGTGAGCAGTTCAACGCTCTGCCTCTGCCGAATAAATTCCAGGTGTCTTATTCGCAGTTCCTCCCGTTGGCGGGCGATTTCAGATTGTTTGAGCTTCCTGTCTGCCTCGAGGACGATGATCTCCTTCTCACGCTGTGCAACCTCATACTTCGTATTCAGTTCATGGATGATCTTATTCGTTTTCTCGGCATTCATTGTATCCGCGAGAGCCAGGTATGCATCGAAATTCCTGCGTGCATGTAAAGAGTCTTGCCGGAACGCGAATGTGAGTCCGAGATCGAAGAGGATGGCCTGTTTGAGTTCCCGAAGACGGAGATCGTCGGCGATGCGCAATGCGTGCCTGAAGCTGGAGATCGCGGAGTCAAGAGAATCCCGTGCCTGCTGCAGCCTTCCGATGAGCTGGTACAGGTGGGCTTCAGCGTCTCTGTCGCCGCATTGTTTCGCAAGTGCCATCGCATCCCGGAAGCACATCGCGGCACTGTCGCGCCGACCTGCAATCCGGTGAAGATCGCCAATGTTCGTGAGGAGGCGAATCCTGCTGTTCTCGGGAATGAATCGTCCCGCATTCCGCAGCGCTTTCTGATAATAGGCCATGGCGCTGTCGGGATGTCCCGCCATGCGATGAACGACACCGATATTGGACAGCACTTCGGTTCTGTGCTGCCGGCCGCCGGGTTCCAGGCTGCCGTGAAGAGTCCGCAGCGCCTTTTCATGCATCCCCTGGCGAGCAAAGATCATTCCGATGGTGGACTGTATGTTTGCAGCTGCATATCGGTCGCCTGATTTCTCTGCGAGTGTACGTCCTTGAATAAACCGCTCCATGGCACGGTCGTAGTCCCCGCTTTCAAAGAGGAGCTTCCCGCTGTTGCTGCAGAGATTGAGGAGCGTCTGTGTGTCTCCCTGTCTGCGTGCGACTTCAGCACACTGATCGTAATACATGACTGCGGAATCAACTTCCCCGGTCATGGTATGGAACGCACCGATGTTTCCGAGGAGAATCGGTATCATCATCGTGTCACCGACTCCCCTTGCGAGGCAAAGACTCTTTTTCGCACAGATGAGTGCTGAATCGTACCGTGACCCCGCGGCCAGCGAGGTGGAGAGATAGTGCAGCGCTGTGGCGGCGGAGAGTGTTTTCCCATGTTCGCGGCAGAACTTCAGCGCTTGCCGGGCATACGTCAACGCGCACTGATGCCGGCCCTGCAGTGCGCAGGTCTTGCTCAGGTTCAACAGCGGCTCGTCGAGATACGTTGTATCTCCGTTTTGCTCGTACAGGGAGATGCTTCGGGTGAAATACGCGCGTGCGCGATCCAGTTCACTCTGCATGGCGGACACGATACCGCGGTCATTCAGACAATTCGCAAGGCGCGGCAGATCCTGAATGTTCTCAAGAATCAGCTGGGCGCGTTCCAGGCGGCGATCCGCGGCGGCGATTTGGCCGCTGTCCTGATACGCGACCGCCAGTCGCTGAAGAACAAGGGCCATGGTGACGCTGTCACCTCTGACCTCGGAGCGGTGCAGATCTGCGATAAGTGTATCGAGTTCAATGGTCTGGGCACGGAGGGGCGCTGCCAGCAGAAGCAGCGCTGGGAGGAACAGGAGCATGGAGGTGCGTTTCATGGTATTCCCGGCTGTATGAATAACCAGACGCGTATGTCGGACAACGATGGTGACAGAGGAAAATATACTGTCCAAGAGGTCTGAGTGCAACGCATCAGGGTATCAGCCGCAGCTGATCAAACGGCAGGATGGAAATCTCTGATCTCGTTCAGGAAACCTGCCTCTTTTCGAAAGCCCAGACTCCTGAGCCAGTCCATATCGAAGGTGTAGTCCAGTCGATGGTGGAATCGGAGGATTGAAACGTCTGTGGCGAGGCTGCTTTCGTAGAGTATCGGCACGTCCGGCCACTGCTCGTAATAGACGATCCAGGCATCAATCCATCCAATGCCCATGGCTTCATGCAGCCGGAGGTGATCGGAGGGAAATACATCCACGTGGGTCGCAATATAATAACCTGCGAGGTCGATGTCATGACACGTCTGATCAAGGAAATTGAGCACGACACCTCCGCCGATGACGAGGTTCGGCTTGAGCATGATTCCGGCGAATCCGTTGGCGATGGTATGGAAATACTCTCTCCGGCTGGTGCTTCGAGCACCCACGGAAACATACCCCTTCGGTATGACAAGTGCGGCTGCCTCGGTCATGACATGTTCATCCCAGACACGGGGATTGAATGTATGTTCATACCGGGCCAGAATCCAGGGTGACCCATTGCCGCCTGCCAGCAGGCCGCCGGTGATCTGATTGCGATAGTTCAGTGCCTCGTCGCTGTCCGTTGCGTCAACGATATATCCGCGAAGCGTCCCACCAGAGCGCAGTTTCATCTGTACATGTGCAGCTGCACGGCCCGGTGTCACCATCAGTAGCAGGAGAAGAGCAAGTAGCAGCCGGCCGAGGAGGCGGCTGCGCAATGCACTGTCGGCAGAGCTGCCTGCAGCGTGGGACGAAGGATGTGCATCTTTCGCGAAAATCCGTATCTTAGTCATGGTCCATCAGTTTCAGGTTGTATGAAGTTTCGGATGGGTGTTCGCAGCGGGGAAGGCGCTCGCAGACCTGTCGTCATCCGATGCGGGATCAGCTGTGTGTAGCCGTACGAATTACAGGATCACGCATCATTTTTTTGAGAAGGAGATCCCATGGCGGAAGATGAATCCGCGGAAGCGGCAGAACCTGTTCAAGCAGACAGACGCGAATATCCGCTTATCCGCCTTGCCGCGTTGAGCGATGCCGAAGCGAAAGGACAGTACGATCTGCCAATGCTTTACCGGCGGCTCGCGGATGTGGAGGAAGCCGCACAGCAGTATGCGCACAATCCGCGGTTTATCCGCACTGTCCTGGACCATACCACACGTGCTCGCCGGCTGCTTACCGGCGCGAGTGCGACCGAAGCCATCGCCGAGATGAATCGCGCCGTCGCGCTGATCAACCGCGCCATTATTTCCGAAGAGACGCGGGATGTGCGCTGGCGCATCTTCTTCGTGAGCCTCGTCTGGTTCGCGGCCCTACTCGGAATGGAATACGGTTTCCGCTCCATGGCGGATTCGGATATCTCACTCGGGAAATTTCTCCCCGATCTCTATCAGTACCTCTGGCTGGGCATGCTGGGAGGAGTGACCGCATCCTTCTGGGGCATGGTGCGGCACGCCCGCAGCCTGGCGTTTGATCCGTCCTATTCAACCTGGTATATGTTCAAACCCGCGATGGGAGCGATCACGGGCGGCGTCACGGTGCTGATCATTCAGATGGTCCTCCTCGCGATATCCCCGGAAGCGGAGATCGTGCATAATCACTTTCTCCTCATCGTCGCCTTCCTGGCCGGATTTGCCGAACGATTCTCCATCCGCATGATCGACAGGGTCATGGATGCATTCTTCGGTGCGAACCGCAAAGCAGGCGACCGGATGTCCGAATTCGGATCGCCCTAAGGGGAGAAGCACCGAGGGGACTTACGGGAGGAGTCGGCGAACGGATCACCCCTGTGGGAACTGGCGCTTCCCCGGCGTCACGCCTCGCACTTTGATGCGACGTACACGCCGTAGCTGAAGCATTCGCGGTATCGTTCGTAGAGCGCGATTTCCGCTCTGTTTTCTTCGACGATTTCCCTCGCCGCGTCGCTGTGTCTCTGCCGCCTGAGGAAGGCATCGAATCCATTCTGCAGAGGCCGGTAATAGTTTTCAATCCAGCAGTGTTCGGGCAGGACGAAATATCCCTCGGGGCAGTAGCCGTGGTGTTCGAGAATGCCGATCTTTGCGGAGGCGAGGCCGATCTCGGGGTATTCGCGTTCCCAGAAGGACTGGATTTCAGGCGGTCGCGTGGCGCGGAGCCATGTGACTTCCGAAACGATCAGTTTGCCCCCCGGTTTCAGGAATCGGCGCCAGGCGGAAATCCCGGCTTCGAAGCCCATGTTGTAGATAGCTCCCTCGGACCAGATGACGTCAAATTCTCCGTCAGAGAAGGGCAGGTCCTCCATAGAGCGAGGCAGCGTGGTGATCCTGTCCGCCACGCCATGCTCCTTCGCCCTGCGCTGGAGTTCGTCGAGGAATTCCGGCAGAAAATCCACCGCGGTAATGTGCGTATCCAGTTCTTCTGCAAGCTGTATCGTCGATGCGCCCGTGCCGCAGCCTATGTCCGCAATCTTCAGAGAGCGCGACCGATCGAGTCCGGCCAGACGCAATGCTGTTTTCACCTCCGCCTCTCCGCCCGGTCCCTGACGCGGATTCGATCGGTGCAGGTCAATCATGAGCTGCAATTGTGCTTCGACCATATCGGATCTCCATTTGTTCCGATACAAAGATTAAGAATGTCTGTCAGGAGAGCAAACGCTGCAGGTGTATCTGTACATTGTGTTCACACTGATGCGTGATTAATGGCGCGTTTGTCTGTCGTATGAACAAGACACAGTTTTATCCAATGAAATTTCAGTCAGAACAATGAAACACGCACCTCTACTATTTATTATGACACTGCTTCTGGTTGTTTCCGCATCGCATGCCCAGCAGCGAGACGTCAATCCCGAATGGGAGCAGAATATCAAGCGCCGCCTGCATGAAATGCTGGAGGAAAAACTCCGCTCGCACGAATTCGAACAGCGTGACGGCAGAGGCATGGAAAAAGGTGTGACGCAGATCGGCAGCGAGGTCGAAGTCAGCGGTCACGCGCGCACCGAATCCGAAATCCATGCCGCCATCAATCCGACGGACACGGCGAATATCGTTATTGCACCGATTCAGGAAGTGTCATCGGGTGGTTCCATGGGCGGCGGACAGCTCTCGCTGCCACTGTATATTACCACGGATTTCGGGCAGACGTGGACGACCTCCTCGTTCAGCGGCGGAGGGGGCGGCGGCGGAGATCCCGTGCTCGCGTTTGCCGCGGACGGCACGCTGTATTTCAGTTGGCTCAACCTCACACAGAGCGGCTTCTCCATGACGATCGACATGCTGTTTGCCTCGTCGACGGACGGCGGCTTTACGTGGGGCGCGGTCGATACGATCGACAGTGGCTCGATGGGCATGATGGGCGGCGGCAGAATGGTCGACAAGCAGTGGATGGCCGTCGACAAATCGAATTCCTCCAGGAAAGGCACGCTCTATACGATCTATGTACTCATGGAAATGCAGGGGATGAGCCAGAACATGGGGGTGGCCATGAAGTACAAGAAACCCGCCTCCTCGAAGTTTGAACCTTCAGTCATCCAACTCACCGACGCATCGTTTTCGGACGTGCAGTTCCCGAGCATCAACGTGGATGCGTCGGGGATCGTCCACGCTTTCTGGTGGGGAAAAAAGAATGGTGTATCCGGATTATGGCACCGGTCGTCGAGCGATGGCAAGACGTTCGGATCGACGCATCAAATCGCCTCGGTACGGTTTCCGCAGCAGGGCAACAACACGAGCGTGCCTGATCATCTTCCGCAGCGCCTCGGTGTGATGCCGCAGTTCGAAGTGGATAATCATCCCGGAAGCCCGAACACGGGTACGATGTATGCTGTCTGGAATGCGAATGATCCCGGCTCGGGCGCGGGCTCGTATAATGAGCCGTTCCATGTGTACTTCTCCGCCTCGACGAACGGTGGCTCCTCCTGGTCCACGGCAAAGCGCATCGACGATCTCAGCATCGATAACACCCACCAGTTTCATCCCAGTGTTTCCGCGAGTCCGAGTGGCGCTGTCGTCGTTACCTGGTACGACGGACGCGATGACACGATGAACACCAAGGTCCACTATTACACGGCGCTGAGTACGGACAGGGGCGCGACGTGGACGCAGAATATCCGCGTTTCGACGCGCAGTTCGAACATGAGCTCAAGCATTCAGGGCAGGTTCGGCATTGGCGATTACGACAAGGCGCTCAGCACCGAACATTATGCCATCCCGATCTGGAGCGACGGCCGTTCGAACAGCGGTGATATGAATGTCTACGCGGCCTTCGTGCCGATCGACCAGGCGGTTCCCGTCGAGCTGTCATCCTTCACCGCCGATGTCAGTGGCAAGATTGTCACATTGCGCTGGCGCACGGAATCCGAAGTCAACAACGCCGGCTTCGAGGTGCAGCCCTCGCCGGATGGGGAAGAGTTCACCACGAGTGCATTCGTGCCGGGACACGGGACGACCTCCCTGCCGCGGGAGTACGTGCATCAGGAACCGATCGACGAACCGCGGTACTATCGCCTCAAGCAGATCGACCATGACGGTACGTATGACTACTCGCCCGTCGTGCAGGCCATCCCCGCCGCGCCCGATGGTGTCGAACTCGGACAGAGCTTCCCGAATCCGACATACGGCGCCACGACGATTTCCTTCATGATCGCGCAGCAGTCGGAGGTCTCACTCACGATTTACGATCTGCTCGGCAAGCCGGTCAAGACGATTGCATCCGGCACAATGCCGGGCGGTTCGCATTCGGTATCATGGGATGGAAGGGATGCGCGCGGCGATCGTGTCGCTCCCGGTGTCTACATGTACGCCCTCAGAACACCGGATGCGCTTCTCACAAGGACGGTGACGGTCCGGTAGCATCATTACCGGCATGCAGCACGTGAAAGGCCCCGCAGCAGGGGCCTTTTTATGAAAGATGCTGCGCCGGCAAGAGCGCCGATGGCTGTGCATTGCGTCCGTGCGCACCGTCTGCCGCTCCCGCTTATCGTCTGCTGCCCCCGCTTATCGTCTGCTGCCCCCGCTTATTGTCTGCCGTCCGCGCTTATTGTCTGCCGTCCGCGCTTATTGTCTGCCGGCCGCACTGTGGCGCACCATTCGCTGGATCGACCGTTTCACACCGGGAGACAGGGTGTCGAGGTACCAGTTCTGCGTCAGTCCCGTGATCTCATTCGACAGTTCAGGATACTTCTCCGCCATGTTCACGATGAAGCGGAACGCAGTCGAACGGACGGAAGGTGATTTGCCGGGCTGCTCCCAGATCGACACGCAGATATCGAACAGGAGCGCTTCATGTGTTTCACCGAGTTCCATGCGCAGGAGGATTTTCAGTAATTCCCGCTGATGGCCATCCTTCCGTTCCGGCAGCGTTTGAATAATCCGTTTGATGTGCTTCCGCACGCGCCCATCATTCTCCTCCATGCAATTGAACAGCAGCCAGGCTGCGCGCCAGGAATACGGCTGATCATCCGATAGGGCCAGCGCGATCGCCTCTTCGAAGTATTCCGGATGCGAGTTCAGGAAGGCGATCATCTCGTCCCTGTACGCGCTGATCAGGATATGTTTCAGTTCCGACATTGCCGCGGTATTCCGTGTATGATGCAGGAAACTATCGACTCCGCCGTTTCCAGGCAACCATCGGCTGAAACACCCATAACTGAATACCGACCTTGTTGTATCTTCCAGTATCTCCCGACAAGGGAGGTGTCTTGCTTCATCATCCAGGAAATTATGAATCAGTCTATGCGAAATCCGAGACACGGCTTGCTGCTGCTCTGCGTGAGTGTTGTGCTATCATCTCCTGCTCTGCATGCCCAGGTCCAATCACCGTTTCCCTGGCTCCCGACGAACTTCGATACTACCGTCAGCGGCAATTACCGTGGTGCGCGCATCACCTCGCTTGCGCAGCTGGATTCGATGGGGCGCATCTACGGGATCCGCACGATCATCAACCTGGCCAAGGACGCACTTCCGAAGAAAGGCCCGAGTGAAATCGAGTGGTCAGAAGAACTCGGGATGGAATACGTGTCCGTCTATCTCGGTGCTTCGCCGCCTTCTGAAAAGGACTGGCGGAAGATACGCGATCTGCTGTCGCGCGGCGGAGTCTACCTGCATTGCGCGCACGGCGCCGACCGGACGGGTGCCATCATCGCTAAATACCGCGTAGAGGTTGAAGGTGTCGAGCCATGCGACGCGTACCACGAAGCGAGGCGGTACGGATTCAAACCCTGGCTTACAAAACTCCGCGCATGGATAGGGTGCGAAGATTGAGCAGAGAAGCTGCTCGCAGGAAGTTCGCGCGTTGATACCAGGGCAGGCTCCAGCGTAAGCAGTTCTGAAAGCGCCCGGTACAAGTTACGTCGGCTTGCCTGGGCGCAGATCTGCGCAGCGAAGCGAAGCTGGTGGAGATGGGGCATATCGCAACGGAGGGACACTCCATCCTTCCATACCCGTGAAGCATGTCGCGAAGTTGTCGTAAACTGTGTCGCGAAGTTGTCGTAAACTGTGTCGCGAAGTTGTCGTAAACTGTGTCGCGAAGTTGAACCGGAAACGAATCACCGAGATTACCGCAACCGGTACTCCTGATGGTGCGTTGCTCCATCTGCAATAATCAGTTCCTTGTCAAGCATTCCCTTCAAGTCCCGCTGCAGGCTGCGGCGGTTGACGGTCGGGCACAAGGATTCGAAATCCTGGATGCTCAGTGTTCCGTGCTGAAGAAGGTGCCCAAGCGCCTTCGACTGCCGCTCGTTAAGCCCGTGTTGCTTGACGAGGATATCGCGACGGATGATATCCTGACACCTCACGCAAGGACGGTGAACCTGTACGTCCGCGTAACGCGTTCGTTGTTCCAGCAGGAGGTCGACCGCGGGCATCTGAGCCGCAACCCTTTCGCGCAGATCAAGCGTCTTCACATCGAGGACAAGCATCCCGACTATCTGCGGGAAGATGAGCTGCAGCGTTTCTTCGAGCAGCGTATCTTGCGTCCCTACAAATATTTCTTCCTGGGTCTTCTGGACTCCGGCATGCGTTTCAACGAATGCGCAACCCTGCGGTGGGAGGATGTGGATTTCGAGGCGCGTGTGGTCCACGTGCGTGCCCGCCCCGGATTCAAGCCGAAAACGAAACACGCGACTCGCGCGATTCCGATGAGCGACCGTCTCTTCGAGGCCCTACAGGAGCTGCGCAGGAAGCCGTACTCTGAAACGCTGGTGTTCGCTACCGAGACGGGGAAGAAGATCCCGCAGACTACGGCGCTGGAGAAGTGCAAGCGTGCCGCGCGTGATGCGGGCATCGAGCGTCCGGTGAAGGTGCATATGCTGCGCGCGAGTTTTGCCAGCCACTTAACTTCTCGCGGAGCGCTGATCCAGGATGTGAGCCGCTTGCTCGGACACCACAGCATCCAGGAAACGGAGGACGCTTACGCCTACCTGTCACCCGACCGAATGCACTCGCAGGTGAATTTGATCTGCCACGTGGAAATCAACATCACGACCAAGTGAACGAAAGCCCCGGTGAAAGCCGGGGCTTTTCTTTCTTTTCTACCTGTTGTTCCGGAATTCTACCGTTCGTAATGTGTTCTTACGAGGTGATGTACCGACCGGAAGGATCATGAACAAGATTCACGCAGGGGTGATTTTTCTTTCCTTTACAGTGCTTGGTAGTATTGCCGCCACGGCACAGGACGGCTGGTTTTGGCAGAACCCGCTGCCTCAGGGGAATCACTTGTCCAAAGTACAATTCGTCGATTCGATGACGGCCTATGCAGTGGGATCTGCTGGAACGATTCTTCGAACTGAAGATGCTGGCGGGCACTGGGAAATACTCAAATCAGAGACGATGATGTCTCTGAGTACCATTGCCGCCGTTGGCAAGGAGAGCATTACCGTTGCAGGGTGGGGAGTATTTAAACACAGTACCGATGGGGGCAGGACCTGGCAGGATGTTGCACCCAATACGACCACATCAATCAATTGTATTGACTTCGTCGATGAGGAGCTAGGGATTGCAGTAGGCTATCACGGTGCGATCTTGTCATCCTCGGATGGGGGGATGAGTTGGGATAGTCTGGGAAGCCCGACTGATAAACTTTTGGATGGACTGTCATATCCGGCTGAGAGAACTGCGATTGTTGTAGGTTACGATGGCCTTATACTGAAAACGACAGATTGTGGCCAGGATTGGGTGCAACAGGAAAGCAATACGACAAACTGGCTTTTAGGAGTCTGCTTCACCGATACCTTACACGGTGTTGCTGTAGGAATTCTTGGAACAATTCTACACACATCTGATGGCGGAGCGCATTGGACACTGCGCACGAGTGGGACGCAGTCTTCACTATTCGATATCGCCTTCCTTGACCGCCAGCATGGCACCGCAGTTGGGGAGCTCGGTACTCTGCTTGAAACCACCGATGGAGGTCTTTCGTGGGTAGACAGAAGTCTGGGCCGTGAGGAGAATTTCGCCGGAGTGGATTTCTGTGGAAGCAAGGGAATCATTGTTGGGGGGAGCGGTCTTACATTGCGGAGCACTGATCGTATGAAAACCTGGAATTGGATTTCATACGGAGTGACTGACTGGTTGCAGAAAGTACATTTCTCCGATTCGCAACATGGCAACGCCGTTGGAAACGCAGGAAAGATACTCCGCACAACCGATGGTGGTGCCACTTGGAGAGATACAACAATCAATCGCTTGTATGGGTACAGCGGAGTATGCTTCACGAATTCGGACACGGGGATAGTCACCGGACCTTTAGGCATGTATCTGAGAACCACGGACGGTGGTGCTCAGTGGACCGAACTCAATGTTGGTGGTGGAATTCCTGCCAATGACATCTGTTTTCCTAATGCTTCAACAGGGATAATCGTGGGAGATCAGGGGAGACTCTCAAGAAGCACCGATGCAGGTGAAACCTGGAAGCAGGTGGAGCTCGGCATCACAGCCGATCTGCGTGCTATATCCTTCCTGGACAGCAAGCACGGCGTCGTGCTTGGGAGTGATGGCCTTGTTCTGAACACGGACGATGGGGGAGTCTCGTGGACAGCAAACAGCACTCAGAACGATTTTCTGGACATAGCCTGTGTGAAAAAGGATTTGCTCCTTGCTGTCGGTATTGGGGGGATTGCAAGGAGCACCAATATGGGGAAGCACTGGTGGCCGGTGGATGGTGTGAAAGCTCAAAACCTGTGCAGTGTTGCATTCGTTGATACTCTGGTTGGAGTTGCCGTTGGATCTGGTGGGGTGATCGTACGTACCTCCGATGGTGGAGGAACCTGGACGGAGACTGAATCGGGCACAATGAACTACCTTGGAGACGTGACAGCATCATCACCCACTACATTTATAGCTGTAGGAGAGCACGGCACCATCCTCCGCACCACCACCGGAGGTGTGACATGGGTCGAGGATCGGCCAGCAATCCCACAGAGCGTCACGCTCGCCCAGAATTACCCCAACCCCTTCAACCCGACAACCACGATCCAGTACAGCCTGCAGAAACCGCAGCGCGTCTTGCTCATTGTGACTGACCTCTACGGCCGTGAAGTCCGCAGGGTAATAGATGGCAACCTCAAAGAGGCAGGTTCACATCAGGTGGCGTTCGATTCCTCAGGTTTACCGTCAGGCGTGTACTTCTACAGTCTGATCGTCGGTGAGCAGCGGATAACGAGGAAGATGGTGGTGTTGCGATAGATCGTCAGTAAAAACATCCAGAAAACATCCAACAGGCAGTCAATTTCAGGGGATTCAGGTCTTGCACGCGAATGTCAGGACTCGAAGTGTTTCTTCGCGAAGGCGCGTCCGGAGCCAGATTTGAGGTACGCCTCAAATCTCAGCGCCATCCCCTTATCTGGAAATGCGGTATACGCCAGAAGTTTCCATGGTCGTAAGCGAACGGTACTCGGGACCTGCCCGGCATTATGCGATTCAAGTCGAAGCGTCACGTTCGTCGTGAAACCGTAGTAATGCTGTTTTGGATACTTCTCAGATCGAAGGACGTAAACGAAATACATTCGATTCTCCCTGTGTCGAATGTCCTTTATTCGAAATGGCCGTGCCAGCCGTAGCTGAGCTACAGCGTACCGATCTGTCTCCCGCCTTCGCCAAGGCTTCGGCGGACATCCTCCGCCTCTCGCCTGACGGCGCGAAGCGGAGGCTGGTGGAGATGGGGGGAATCGAACCCCCGTCCGAAATGCAGAACCTGCAGCATACTACGCTCATAGTCTGTCTTTGAAGGTTCGCTTCCGTGCTGCCCGACAGACAGGACGTGCACGGAAGCTAGCTCGAAGAAGTGTTTCGGCCCTCTCCTCGAACACTCGAGGTGCCTATCCTGCTTTTAGCGTCGTCCGACCCTTTGGCCAGCAGGCGGGTCTCCGGGGGACGTGGCAGTCAATTAAGCTGCCAGTGCGTAATCGTGGTTGGCAATTATACCAATTGGTACAGGATTTACGTGCGTAGTACCATGCACGGAACGCGGCTGCATGACCCCGACATCCCGTCGAAACCATTGCATCCCCTGTGCGATTGAAATCTACGCATCGATCTCGCCTCATGCAATGCCTTTCCCCGGGTACTGAAAGCAGTGATGCGCACACAGAAATTCATACAACCGTCTGACCTATCTCAGTGTGCCCGGCGATGCATGCCGAGCGCGACTTCCGATCCCTCAGCGTGCAGCTGCCAGCGCGTGCGCGTGACGGCGGAGAGGAACGGAAGGTCATGACTGACAAGCAGGAGTCCGCACGGACAATCGCCGAGCGCACGCTCAAGACACGCGATGGACGCGAGATCAAGGTGGTTCGTGGGCTCGTCCATGACGATCAGGTACGGCTGGCGGATGATGCCCAGGGCGAGCAGTACCTTGCGAAGCTCTCCCGGACTCGCGTCGTCATTCTGCAGAAGCCGTTTCGGATCCGAACCGAGTGCACTGACGACGGTGAACACCCTTCCGCGATCCTCCCTCGGAAGGCGCCTCACTGCGTTCATGATACGCCGCGTACCATCCAGATCGATCTCCTGCGGGAGATATACCAGGCGGTCCGGCTCCAGATCAATGCGCTGCAGGATGTGGCGGATAAAGGTGCTTTTCCCAAGGCCGTTCGCTCCCGTGACGGCGAAGCGGTCATCGCGAAGCATAGTGATTGCGGGGATATGCAGCGTTCTCTCCCTGCCGAGCGGCAGGCGTTCCGCGGGGAGGGCAAAGAGAACGCGCCGGGGGGAGACGGAACCTTCGAGCCAGAAGCGGGTGTGGTGCTGCGGATCGACCTCGATGCCCGCAACATCCTGTTCGAGCTGCGCGATGCGACCGTCCAGCTGCCGCGCGAGGCGTCCCGCCTGGCCATCCTTTCCCGAAACGCGAACCAGATCGAGTTTCGCCCTGCCGTCACTGTCGCCACGCGCAAGGCCACGCTTGGACTTTTTCCTGTTTGCCTGCGCCGCTTTCGCATGACGCCGTTTTGATTCCCGCTTCAACTGCGCAAGCTCCTGATGAAGCTGCGTGCGCCGGCGGCGCCTGCTCGATTCATCCCGCTCCGCGTCAGCTACGGCCTCGGAGTAATTGCCCGGACGCATCACCGCGCGAGGTGGAGAGAGAAGGAGACACTGGCGGCAGAGCGTATCCAGCAACTCGCGATCGTGACTGACCACGATTCCAATGCCGCGGAAAGACGTCAACGCTTCGCGCAGCAGCACGCGGGCTTCCGCATCGATATGGTTGGTCGGTTCGTCGACGAGCAACACATCCGGCTGCTGCCACAGGGCGACTGCGATTTGCGCCCGTTTGCGCTCGCCATGGCTCAGCGTCTGCCAGCGTGCGTCCCAGTCATCTCCAAGGCGGAGACGGCCGCGCAGAACGCATGCGTCCGGGTCTGCTGCCGCAAGGAACTCTGCCAGCAGATGCGGTGCGTCGTCGGTGCGCTGCGGGCACAGAACCGCGTGCGCGGGACGCTGAACTTCTCCCTCCTGCACCCCGAGCTGACCCGCGGCGAGCCGGAGTATGGTTGTTTTTCCTGACCCGTTCACGCCGGCGACGCCCGTCCATCCCGAGTCGAAATGTGCTGTCACGTCTGCGAACAGAGGATTCGCCGCCCCGTCGTGTGTGAATGTCATGTGATGGAAAGAAAGCGTCATGAAGCTGTTTCTCCTACCGGTGCGCGATGATGCCGAGTGCCGTGCTTTTCCTGTCGAGTTGATCGCCGGCCAGAGAACCTGCGAGCGTTTCGATGGTGAAGCCGGCTTCGCGGCATTCTTCCGTGAGTCGTTCAGGGGTGAAGTACTGGAGCCAGTTGAATATCTGCCACTGCTGATCGGGTTCGATGATGAGGAAGTGGTCGAGACACACTGCCTCGTCGGGATACAGCGTCGTTCTTTGCATTCCGATGTAGTCGCCTGCAGCCCAGAATCCGTCCATGAGATTTCGTTCAATGATCGTCTGTTCATGGCGTGCGGCGAGGCTCGGTATCCCCATGGCATCCATGACAAGGTATCCGCCGTGATTGAGCATCGAGCGTATTTTCTCCAGCAGTGAACTCCGCTGCTGCGGCGAAAGAGCACAATAGTCGTAGTAAATCAATGTGACGATGTCGAATCCACCGGGAAGAGGATCCGAAAGGTAGTCCGCGTGCAGGTAACGGATGTCCTTCCCGGAATGGGAGGCCGACGTTTCGGCATGGTCAAGCGAATGCCGGGAGAAGTCGATACCTGTTACATCCGCGCCCTGTTCTGCGAACTGTTCGGCGTACAGTCCCGGTCCGCAGCCCAGATCGCAGAGTCGTTTCCCGCGCAGGCCGATGGTGCGCTCGAGCCAATCCACAATCGCATGGATGCGATCTGTCGTTCTGGATGCAAGGTCCGTGCCCTGGTCCAGATGGAATGTGAGCATCTGCTGCGCGATATGGGGACGCGTCCAGAGATCTCGGGCGGTGTACCGGGAGAATGGTGCGTGACGATGGGTGAATTCGTGCAGAAGTGTATACATGACAAACCCTCAGATTCATTGATGCTGTTGCGATCGGTTTCCGCGGTGATCCTGGCCACAGTCGAAGGGAAGGAAACGCCGCGCAAAAGGGAAGCCGCAGCCATGCGGCTGCGATCAATGCTTATGTATGAGGGATTGTCACTTCATGATGCCGGAATATACGGTCATCCCGGGAAAAGTTTCAACATGATCAGCAGCGGCTGGGGTAAAGGCCGGCCAGTGGGAGGATCGCCACTCTGGAATGCGACCTCATTTCTTGATGAAGGATCGTATGACGCACGACGACGCTTCTTCTGCAATGAGGAAATGGATTCCCGGATTCAGCGAACTGACTTCGATGGTCAGCTGCTGTGAGTCATGAATATGCCGCAGGATGGTACGTCCAGCGGCGTCGACTATACGGACCGTCCCCGGATCGATCCCTTCGATATGCAGTGTTGACCTCACCGGCAGGGGATATAGATCGAGGCGGGGAGTCTGACGATCGCCCTGAATCCGGATCGATGTCGCGGACTGTGCGCAGACGCTGGAGGTGCGCCGTTCATTCTGTTGGAACATCAGCCACGGCGGACCAGCACCCGTTCCGATGGAATATGCATACGCGCGGCCGAATCCGTTGGCGATGTCCGGATACTCGGCATGTCCGCCGACGATGAAGACATCCAGCCCGCCGTCGCCGTCGAAATCCGCGATCACAGGGGCGTGGTCGAGCGCAAAGCGCGTGTCTCCGTACGCCGCCGCGAGGTCCACGCTCCATAGCTGCGCGCCGTCGCTGCCGCGCAGCGCGATCAGTTGTCCGCTGCTGGTTCCGAAGACGGCATCAGGCAGACCGTCTCCCGAAACATCGGAGAGTACGGCGCCGCGAAAAGCGGTCGCTCCACTTGCAATCGTGTAGCTCCAGAGACCGCCGCCATCCCCGTTCAGCGCGATGACGCGGTTCCAGCTCACGAGCACGAGTTCACAATCCCCATCGCCGTCGAGATCGCAGGCGATGACCGGGGCGCCGATGTAATGTCCCGTACCCAGTGATGGCATGGTCCAGACCGTGCTTCCATCCTCGGCGTTGAGCACGGAGAGTGTGCCGCTGTAATCGCCGATCGCCAGTTCGGGTTTCCCGTCACGATCGAAATCGGCGACGGCGGTCCCGTGATAGGTCACATCCTGCAGCGGTGTGCGCCAGAGCAGTTCCGCGTCCGCAGCGCGGTAGGCGTGGACGGCGTTGGTATCTCCCTCTGTGCGATTCCATGTCGCGACGATAAAATCCAGGGCGCCATCCCCATCGGCATCGAGAAGCGTCGGTGCCGTCTGTATCCATGAATGCGTATCCACAGTCCGGTGCCAGGCGAGGCTGCCGTCCCGGGCATTGAGACAGCGAACGTACCCGCCGAATTCCCCGTGAAGAATTTCGAGCTCACCGTCCGCGTCCACATCCGCCACTGTCGGTGGCGAATCACTCCCCCGTGTGGGCGCCGTCCAGCGGATCTCTCCGCTCCGTCCATCCAGGCAATATGTGACGGGATTGCAGGAGGCGGGCACGATGACCTCCATTGTGCCGTCACCATCCGTATCGATGATAACGGGAGCCACGTCATTGCAGCCCTGTCCCCCGGGAGCGGCCGTATGCACCTGCCATAGCAGTGAACCATCTTCCGCGTTGAGAGCGTAAATCGAGCTGTCGTTTCGGTAGCAGCCAAAAACGAGTTCAAGCCTTCCGTCACCGTCGATGTCTCCCGCTGCGGTCTGTCCGAACGAGGCATCCCCCGTATCGAAACTCCAGAGCAGTGAGGGGATCTGGGCGGATGCGGTTCCCGGGGTGAGCATGAGGAGGAAAACGTTCAGCGTCAGAAGAGCGGTTCGCGGGAGCAGGCGTCGGCTACATGCGGGAAGGGAATGGACGGTTGCCATGGGGGACATCTCCGGGAGATGTGTTCACAGGAGGCGCATCGGGATCTCGGATGCGCGCCGGATTCCAGTCTCCCTGAATGTACGCAGAAGAACAGGCAAATGCCGTTTCCCCGCGAAAATTTGCCGGCGCCGGAGAAAGCAAAAGCCGATCCCGCGAAGGGACCGGCTTCTGCGAACGGGGGACCGGTTTGCTGTCGTGGTGTCTCCCCGCCTGTCATCTCATTCACCATGATCGACATCATGGATATGATGTCGCCGGTACCGTTGATTGTTGCATCACCCCATGCCGTTGTCTCAGTGCCGTTTGAAATACGTCAGCGTGACGGGATGCTCCATCAGCGGGGATGAAATGGTCACGGTCACGCGTTTCGTGTGTGTGCGGTGTTTCACCGGCGTATCGGGATTCGCGGCATCGACATACTGCACGCGGCTGGAAAGCCGGAAGTCACCGGTGCGCGGTGTGCGTACCGTCGTGGTGTACCCGTTGAAATCGTCCACGTCGTTGAAGCTCGGGTAGGATTCCCACGCCCCGTGGCCGAGTGAACGCGGAGCGGTGAACGAGGATATCTCCGCATCGGGATTCTTCACCGTGGCCGCGTCGAATTTCTTTGTGGCGATTTCGTTGATCAGCGTCTGTCCCACGGCCGTGGCGGCCATCACGTATTCGGCATTCGACACCTGCTGATCGGAGAACAGTTTGCCTCGATTCAGCGTCAGTACCAGCACCGACAGGAGTGTCAGTGCGGCGAGTACGAGCATCATCTGTAGGCCGTTCATGATTCCTGCCTGGGGGAGTGTCGTGATTGCAGTTTTTCCCATGAGATCCGGTAAAAGACCCGGGATGGTTCTCAATTCAGCATACAGGATAGAAAAATCCTGTAAGCTGTGTCGCTGAACACAATCTAAACATGCATTCATTATCTTTGCCTGAATAGCGGATTACGTTTGGATTAAAAACCTGAAAGGAATGTTCATGATTATGCAGCGTTATATCATCGCGCGTGTTTTCCTCACCGCGCTTCTGCTCTCGGCGGTGTCGTGCTCTCAGCCGGAAGAGGGGCAAGAGCAGACGGGCGTCATGACCGGGAGTGTCATCTTCATCCATCCCGATGGCGCCGGCGGAGCGATGTGGACCGCGATGCGTGCCCTGAACTACGGACCTGACAGTCTTTCGGAATGGGACCGTCTCGCGCATATGGGACAGTACCGCAGCCATCAGCGCAACAGTATCAGCACGACCTCGCATGCCGGGGCCACCGCGCATGCCTACGGCGTGAAGGTGGATCGGGACACCTACGGCAGCGTGCCGGCGAAGCCGGTCCGCTCCGCATCGGGAAAAAACGTCAGCATCATGACCGAAGCGCTGAACGCCGGCAAGGCGGTGGCGGTCATCAACAGCGGTCATCTCTGCGAGCCCGGCACGGGTGTGTTTCTCGCCAGCGCATTCTCGCGCTCCGCGCACGATTCGATCACCGTGCAGATTATTGAAAGCGGCGCTGATATCATTCTTGGCGGTGGGGAAGTCATGCTGCTGCCGGAGGGTGTTGTAGGACGTCACGGAGTGGAAGGTCGCCGGAAGGACGGACGCAATCTCATCGAGCACGCAAAGTCGCTTGGCTATATGGTCGTCTATGACAGGGAAGAGCTGATGGCCCTGCCCGATACGGCATCCCGTGTGCTCGGGGTGTTCGCGGCATGGCACACCTTCAATGACATGTCGGAGGAAGATCTCGCCGCGGGCGGACTGCCGATGTACAATGCGGGGGCACCAACAATTGCGGAGATGACGGAAAAAACGCTGCAGCTTCTTGAAACAAAGAAGAAGGATTTTCTGCTGGTGGTTGAAGAAGAAGCCACGGACAATTTCTCGAATGACAACAATGCTGCCGGGGCGCTGGAGGCATTGCGCAGGGCTGACCTCGCCATCGGTGCCGCCCGGCGTTTTGTTGAGCAGCATCCGAATACGCTGCTGATCACGGCGGCCGACAGCGATGCGGGAGGGATGGGAATCTGGGCGCCGGAACGCTGGGACGTGACATCAGTGGATTTTCAACAGCCGCTGCCGTCCACAGCCGAGAACGGCGCTCCCCTCGACGGAGTCAGCGGAGCAGGGACGCCTCCCTTCATCGCTGCACCCGATGCAAACGGCAGACGGCTGCCGTTCGGCATCTCCTGGGCCGCCTATGGGGATCTGGGCGCGGGCGTCCTCTCGAAGGCCCACGGCGCGAACGCGGATCAGCTGCCCGTCAACGTCGACAACACGGATATCTATCGCCTCATGTACCTGACGCTGTTCGGCGCATGGCCGGAAGCGGGTGCTCCCCGGATGCGGTAACACCTGTCGGAGCTGCGAATCGCTGCAGTGCCGCCGTAGCCCGCAGCGTATTGCCCGACAGGTGTTCGCAGGCTTCGCCGGCTGAGCTGGGAAGTCGACGTGATGCGAATGAACAGGATAATATCGTATGATACCGAATAAATGACCTGTGTGTCAGCGTGATGCTCCGTAACATGGCATAGTCCCCGTTGTCTTACTGGTACGACCACCACAGCCTACGGAGCGTAGCCATGCTGATCCAGAGATGCAGTTCCACAGCGCGTGCGAGCGGTCTGCTCCTCGTGGCCTGTCTGCTGCTGTATGCCTGCAGCGAGCAATCGTCAGAATCCAATCCCGTCGAGGATCCGCTCGGCAGAGTCATTTCCACGACAGGGTGCAAATCCTTCCAGAATCCGACCGACGCCTCGGGCGCGGCGCAGAGTTGCGTTCTCTATCGGTACGATGAAGAGCGGCAGTTGCTCGAACTGACACACGAAAACGCCGCTTTCAACTGCTGTCCGGAAGAAATCGGTGCCGATATAAGCATCGACGGCGGACTGATCGTCATCTCGGAATGGGAAAGAGACGCGCTCTGCGACTGCAACTGTCTCTACGATGTCGAGATGGTCATCGAGCAGCTGCAGCCGGGTGCATATACGATCGCCTTCGAGGAGCCGTACCGGACCACCGAGGATACGGAGCTTCGTTTCGCAGTCGATGTCGCCGCGGAGCCCTCGGGACGCATCTGCGTCCCACGCACACATTATCCCTGGGGAATTTAGACGGCATTCGTTCCGTATGTCATGGTTGCATACCACACTGACATCATTACAAGGAGCTCCCCATGTCACGCCTTCGCTGTATTGTCTTTCCCCTGCTGTTCGCCGTGGTGCTGACTGCCTGCAACGAGCAGGACCCCGGCACGGATCCCGATCCGACGGTCACGCCCTCAGCTCAACTCATTGCGGCCACGGACTGCAAGGAATTCGACGGGTCGGCCCTTGCCGCAGCCTCCTCATCGAGCGAGAGTTGCGTTCAGTTCATCTACGATCCCGGAAAGCAGGAGCTTCGTCTCACACATGTGAATGCGGGATTCAACTGCTGTCCTGGACAACTGAGTATCGAGACACGCATCGACGCCGGTATCATCAGTGTGTTCGAAAAGGAGCGCGAGGCGGGCTGTTACTGCGACTGCCTCTACGATCTCGACATCGTCATACGCAACCTCGCTCCGGCGCGCTATCGCATCGTGTTCATTGAACCCTATCGCCATCCGGACGACGCGGAGCTGTCCTTTATCATGGACCTGCGATCTGAAACCTCCGGGACCAACTGCGTGCCGCGCACACATTATCCCTGGGGCATCTGATCGGCAGCTGCCCGCGTGCTGAATTCAGGCGTGCGTGGCCAGACCCCGCGAACATGTTCCACAGCCGTACTCAGGGAGCGGAAAGCGGATAGATTCTATCCGAATGGTTTCGTATTGTTGCCATCATTTCAAACAGCAGCGAACAATGATGCGAAAAAGACTCCCGCTTCACGACTGCCTCGGTGCTCTGATCGCGCTCAAGGGCGCCGGCATCTTTGAGGCACTGTCTGTGCCGGGTACAATCACCGTCGTGTGTATCATTTTCCTGACCGCTGTCATCAACATGTTCGTGGGCTCTGCGTCAGCAAAATGGGCACTGCTCCGGTTTTCGTCCCGATGCTGATGCTGTGGACGCTGTTCCTTCTGATGTTCTGGATTCTCGGACTGCCGCTCGGTCTCGAAGGGCGCTATATTTATCCCTGAACCGTTGAACGGTCATGCCCGCCGCACCCGTGTCGCGCGATTCCGCTTGCGCTTCTCGGCGGGCATTGACAGATTTCCCCGATGTTGAATTTGAGGAGCAGCACCATGTCATCAATGCGAAGCATATTGCTGGCCGCACTGTTCATGCTTGCCGGCACTGCAGCCGCGCAGCACGGGAGCGGGGAAGGACGCACACAGCTCATTCTGCTCGGATCAGGCAATCCGAATCCCGATCCGGAACATGCGGGTCCCGCCGCGGCGGTCGTCGTCGATGACCGGGCATATATCGTCGACGCGGGTGCGGGTATCGTACGTCGCGCCGCACAGATGTCCCCACGCTACGGTGGTAGCTATCCCGCTCTGGCGGCGCGGAATCTCACGCGCGTGTTCCTGACGCATCTCCATTCCGATCATACCGTGGGACTTCCCGACCTGATGCTGACACCCTGGGTGATGGGAAGGAACGAACCGCTGCTCCTGTTTGGTCCGGAGGGGAGCGCCGCCATGGTCGAGCATCTACTCGCGGCTTACGGTGAGGATATCCGTTACCGCCTGTACGGAGAAGAACCGGCGAACAACGAAGGGTGGCGCGTCGAGGTGGAAGAATTTCTGGAAGAAGGAGTGGTGTACCGCGACAGCCTTGTCACCGTTGAGGCATTCCCTGTGACGCACGGCTCATGGCCGGTGTCGCTGGGATACCGCTTCACGACGCCCGATCGCGTGATCGTGATATCGGGGGATTGCCGTCCGAGCGACAAACTCAGGCAGTACGCGCGCGGCGCGGATGTGCTGCTGCATGAAGTGTATTACGCCAGAGGACTTGAGGAACGCCGCCGCCATGCCTGGAAATCCTACCACCAGGCGCATCACACTTCGACATACGAACTCGGCCGCATTGCAGCCGAAGCGCAGCCCGGACTCGTGGTCATGTACCACATCCTGTTCTGGGGGGCGACGGAGCAGGACCTGCTCGATGAAATCGCTCAGGAATTCGATGGACGCGTGCTCGTCGGGCGCGATCTCGGTGTGTACTGACTCCGGTGTTTTTTTTCGTCCCCTTCGTGATTGATCGCGGTGTGGTTTGTCTTATTTCCAGAAGCCGGTCGCGGCAGCAGGGAAATTCCGGAAGCTGAAACACACAATCCGATACATCGAGGAGGCGGTCATGAAACACCTGGTCCTTATCCCAGCCCTTATCCTGTGCATGGCGGGATTCCCGGCATGCAACGAGACGGACGAAAGCACGAATCCCACAACCGTCGACGAACCGGAAGTCCAGCTGCTGGACGCAACGGAATGCAAGAGCTTTGACAAACGTCCCTCTGCCGCATCGATATCATCGAGCGAAAGCTGTCTCGAATACTCCTACGATGCGACCAATCAATCCCTGTCGTTTCGGCATGTCAACGCCGGATTCAATTGCTGTCCGGGATTGCTCACCGTGCAGATGACGCTTGAAGAGAACATCATCACAATTATCGAGCGCGAAGAGGAGGCCGGTTGTCACTGCCTCTGCCTTTATGACCTCCATTTCGCCATCCTGAACCTGAAACCCGGTTCGTATCGAATCGTGGTCATCGAACCATATCTCCAGGATGAGGACGCGGCACTGTCATTCGCGGTGGATCTCCGGGAGACGCCGTCCGGGAAATCAATTGTCCCGCGCGTGCATTATCCGTGGGGAATCTGAATGCAGCCCCCTTGTCCAGACTGACGGGCGGATCGCAGTGCGGTCCGCCCGTTTTTGCATCACCGGGTTTGATTCTCCGATATCCTGGCGCTACATTTCCGGTCGCGGCGGGAATCCCTCCACAGCTGCTCTTTCACCCCAATCCTGAACGACGAACAAGGAATGTTTATGGCAAGTACCGAGGAGTATCTTCAGGAAGCATTTGCCGGCGAGAGCCAGGCGAATCAGAAGTATCGTGCCTTTGCAAAAAAGGCGGAGCGAGACGGTTTCCCCAATATTGCAAGACTTTTTCGCACGACGGCGGAAGCGGAACGCATTCATGCCGAGGGACATCTCGGAGCCCTCGATGGAATCGGCTCGACTGCTGAAAACCTGAAATCCGCCATCGGTGGAGAGACCTACGAGTTTCAGGATATGTATCCCCCGATGCTCGAACAGGCCGAAGAGGAAGGACATCGCGCGAAGCGGATGTTCAATTATGCGCTGACCGCGGAAGCAGTGCACGCCAAACTCTACCAGCTGGCACTCGAGGCTGCCGAACGCGGCGAAGATCTCGCCGAAACCGAATTCTATCTCTGTCCGGTCTGCGGTCATATCGAATTCGGAACACCGCCGGCTGAATGTCCTACCTGCCGGCTCAAAGGAGAAAAATTCGTCCTTGTCTGAGACCACTACTCCCTCGAGCGACTCATTCATTTTGCTGAAGGATCCCCATGCCGTATAGTCGCAATCCGATCAAGCACAGTCCCGCCTTCCGACGCCGTCGCATCGCGAACTGGCTGCCGCTGGGGCTGACATACGCCTTCCTTTACATGGCGCGATACAATCTCACCGTATCGAAAAACGCCCTCGGCCCACTGATGTCGAAAGAGGCCTTCGGCATCATTTTCGCTGCCGGGACGGTGACATACGCGTTCTCATTTCTCATCAACGGTCCGCTCACGGATCGCATCGGCGGCAAGCGCGCCATACTCATCGGTGCGACGGGTTCGGCGGTGATGAACGGCGTGATGGGACTCATGGTGCTGGGCATGCTGGAGTGGGGATGGTCGCTCAATCTCACTCTTGCGTTTTCCATCGCGTACGCGATGAACATGTACTTCCAGAGCTATGGCGCGGTGGCGATCGTGAAAGTGAATTCCTCGTGGTTTCACGTGCGCGAGCGCGGAATTTTCGGAGGCATTTTCGGCATCCTGATTTCGCTCGGGCTGTATTTCGCCTTCGACTGGAGTCAGGCAATCGTCAACTGGACCGAAGCGGTCAATCCCGAACATCCGCAGTACTGGCTGGTGTTTTTCGTCCCGGCCGTCATCCTGCTATTCTGGATCCTCCTCGACATCTTCGTCCTTCGCGACCATCCGAGCCAGGCGGGATACGAGGATTTCGACACTGGCGACGCGTCATCGGGAGAGGAAGACACGCCGTTTGTGCTCAAGGATATTCTCCGGAGAATCTTCACCAATCCTGTCATTCTCACGGTCGGACTGATCGAACTCTGCACCGGTGTGCTGCGGAACGGCGTGATGCACTGGTTCCCTATTTTCGCGAATGAGCGGGTGGAGGCATTGATGGATGCCCCGGCCTGGGAATTCTGGCTGAACAACTGGGGACTCATGCTCATGATTGCCGGCGCAACAGGCGGCATGCTGGCGGGGTGGATGTCGGATCATCTGTTCGGTTCACGACGCGCACCCGTCGCGGGTATTCTCTACAGCGTTCTGTTGGCGGCGGTCATCGGGATGGCGTTCAATCTCTACGGATCGCCGCATGTGCTGGGCATCCTCGTCTTCATCATTTCCATCGCGGTAATCGGCACGCATGGCATGCTCAGCGGGACGGCGACCATGGACTTCGGCGGTCGCAAGGCAGCCGCCACGGCGGTCGGACTCATCGACGGACTGGTGTATCTCGGCACGGGAATCCAATCCATCTCCCTCGGCTACATCACCAGCAGCGACTGGCAGTACTGGCCGATATTCCTTGCACCCTTCGCCGTCATCGGTATTCTGCTGACGATACGTATCTGGCATGCCATCCCCAGCCGCAAAACGTGAGCGCGAAAAGAAGCCCGAGCAATGGCCAACAGCCAACGGCCAACAGCCAACGGCAAGAAACCAATAACCAATAACCAATAACCGAAATCCTATGCGCCCCGAATTCCCCGTAATCATATTGACCGGACGTCCGGCCTCGGGCAAATCCGAAGTGATCGACTACCTGAAAAAGCTTCCGGTGGAGGAACGCTACCGTCGGTTTGGCATCGCGGCCTTCGACGAAATCGACGATTTCCCCATGCTCTGGGCATGGTTCGAGGAGGATGCGATTCTCGAAAAGATCATGTACAAGCCGCGCATGCATACGGACAGAGACGGCTACTTCCTGCATCAGTACCAGTGGGATCTGCTCATCGAGCGCATCAGCCTCGACTACAGCAAGAAACTGCGTGACGAGCACTACCATCAGACACACACCGCCATCCTCGAATTCTCACGCGGCACCGAGCACGGCGGGTACCGCTCGGCATTCGAGCATCTCAGCGACGAGATTCTCGAGCGCGCGCTGATCATCTACATCGACGTGCCGTACGAGGAGTCGCTGCGAAAGAACCGCAAGCGTTTCAATCCCAACCGGCCCGACAGCATCCTCGAACACGGATTGCCCGACGAGAAACTCGAGCGGCTGTATCACGACGTGGACTGGGAGGAAGTCAGCGCCGAGTCTCCCACGCATATCACAGTCAAGGGACACAAAGTGCCTTATGTGGTATTCCGCAACATGCCCAGCCAGACCGACGATCCTGAACTTCTCGGTCCCGCGCTGGATGAAGTTTTCGTCAAAGCACGCGAAGTGTACAAGAAAAGCCGTTAGCCGTTGGCCGTTAGCCGTTAGCCGTTAGCCGTTGGCCGTTGGCCGTTAGCCGTTGGCCGTTGGCCAGTTTTCGTTATTAGCCGACGTTTTGAAGCCAACAGCCAACAGCCGACGGCCTATTCAAAGACGTTCAGCCTCGCACGTATCCCCGCATACGCCTCACGTCCCTTGACCGGACCCCAGGAAAACGTGGGTTCGAAGTAGCGGTCGAAGGGATTGAACGCATTGAGTATGGGATCATCCTGCCGGAAGTCGAGCAGATTCTCCACACCCGCATAGATGTCGAACGCCTTCCAGCTGCGCTGCACGTGCAGATGCAGCAGCGCAAACGGATCTCCATGCGAGGACAGCTGAAACGCGGCAGGATAGGCACCCGTTTCCGGGAGGCGTTGTTCGCCGCGCCACTCAACGGTGAACGTCCCCTGCCACATGTCGTCCGTTGTCGTGGCGGTCAACACGGAAAGAACTCGATGTTTCGGCACGAAAGGAAGCGTACGTCGTGCACCGTTCTGCAGTTCGTAGACGTCGGCGAACGTGTAGGACAGCCGCGCGGTCAACCAGGCCGTGCTTGCGGTCACCTCGGCAAGAATGTTGTCGGAGGCCGAACTGCCTTCAAGATTGCGGAACAGAACGGCAGTGGGATCTTCGTCGTATTCGGCGATGACCTGGTCGGAGAATTCCGTGCGGTAGAGATCAAGGGAAAACGTGCCGTTGAACGCACCGACGTCGTAAAGCCTGGTAAGATTGATACCATAATTCAGGGCGCGCTCGCCGTCGAGGGGACCCTCGATGCGCACGTTACGCCAGCTGGCAAGCACAGCCGGATTTTCGGCGAAGGGCCGGGCCACCCGGTAGGCGGTTCCGATCGAGGCCCGCAGTGTCGTGCGCTCGTCGAGATCATAGCGCGCGAAGGTACGCGGCGTCAGGATCGTTCCATGGTCATTGCGAAAATCCGCACGCAGCCCGGCCACGACGGTCAGCGCGTCGTTGAGAAAATGCGACGTGTTTTCCGCGTACACACCGGGTACCGACTCACGAAATGTATAATCGCCCGCGTAGCTTTTCCCGTGGGGATTGCTGCCGAGACCGATGGTTTCATCGAGCTGACTGAACCGGTACGAGACGCCGGTTTTCAGTTCCTGGTCCTCGGCCCAGGGCACTGCCCAGCCGAGATCCAGATACGCGGCGCGCTCTTCGGCGTCGTAGGCGGTCGTGCCATACCATGCGTCCTGCGTATGCAGGCTCGCCGCTCCGTGGAAGATGATCGCCTGATCCTCACCGACGGCGAACTCGGTCTTGTCGTAGAATTCGATGCGGCGGTTTTCCATCAGCTGACCGTAAAACGCCTGGCCGCCGAGATGTGCGTCCCGGTCAAAATCCTCCTGTCCGCCGAGCCGGTTTTCCCAGGTGTACTTCACGCCGCTGCGGGAAATGATCCCTTCCTCTTCGCCATTGTATTTCCACTTTGCCAGCGCGGAGAAGCGGTCGGTCAGCGGTGCGTCGAGGAAGCTGTCGCCGTTGCGGTCGATGCGCACACCGCGGCGGATACCCTGCGCGGCGATCATGCCGCTCCAGTCACCGGATGAGCGCATCACATAGGCGTTATACTGTTGTTCGAGAAAGCTGTTGGTGAAAGCGTTGAAAAGCAGCGGCTTGTTTTCGTCGCTTTCGTGCATGAGCACGTTGATCTGGCCGCTGAAGGATTCACTTCCCTGCAGCACGGAATTCGCGCCCTTGCTGACCATGATCCGGTCGATGAACGGTCCCGGAATGAAACTGACACCGAGGTGGGAGTTCAGCCCGGTGATCAGATGCGGCGTATTGTCGACGAGCACCTGAGTGTACACGCCGTCGAGTCCGAGCATGGTGAGCTGCTTCGTATCGGTGATAATGTCCACCGCGTCGGGCTGCACCGATGACGTGGTGCCGAAGCATCCCGACAGATCACAGCAGGCGGCGTGCTCGAGTTCCTCGGACGTAATCACCTCGGTTTTCTGCGGCATCGGGGCCAGGTAGGTGTCGGGCGCCTCGGCGGAGACTTCCACTTCCTCGGTCCGATGCTCGTGCTGCTGCGCAAGCGTCACCGTGATTTCACTGCGGTCGCCCACGACGATGGTCTCGGGTTCGTAGGAAATATGGCTCACGACGATGCGGCGGTCGGTGATGCCTTCGCCGTGGAGCATGAAATGACCGTGATCGTCGGTGATCACGCCCTTCTGTGTTCCCACCCAGTAGACATGCGCCCCGGGCAGGGGTTCGGTATGGTCTCCGTGCGGCACGCGCACGTCGCCGTGAAGATCCTGTGCCGCAGCGATGTCGGCGATGAACAGCATGCTGATCAGTATGAGGACGGCCGCAAGCAGCCGGCGGGTCGCGTTGTCGTCTGTGTGCTTCAAATGAACGGATGCAGTCACTGCATCCCGACGGGAGAGAGATTTCCTCTGCATGAACTTCTCCTTGGATAAAACGGAATACGGGAACGAAAAACGGATGGAGAAGTTCAGCCGCGCGGGGGATGGAAGGGGGGAGTGGTGTCGGCTGCGAGGATGAAAGGATGTGCGGGCAGCGCAAGAGCGAATGCTCCGTGCAGGAGGGATGCGTGCAGCGTGGGGAGCGGGGAGGACATGGGGATGTGATGACAGCAGTTCGTGCAGTCCTGATCGCAGTCACCGCAGTCACTGCAATCTTCACAGCCGCCGTCTTCGAGACTGCCGTGAGGGTCGTCTCGATCCCCGCTGCAGCAGATTTCGACTTCGGCGCTTCCACAGCGCTCATGACCGGAGTCGTCGTGGGAGTACTCACCGCAGTTGTCGACTGTCCCGGGATGCTCCCGGCTGAGCGCGGGATCATGGAAGGCCGAGGCCGCCTGTCCGAACAGAATGACAATCACCGCAAGGACGGCACCCCAGCGGGGACCGTTGAACGGAGAGCGATATGTGCTGCCGTAACGCAACATGAACGGAAAATATGCAAGAACGGTCATTCCATGCAATGCCATTCTCTGAGTGCTCGCAGCTCACGATTCGGCGACATCATGCTTTCATAATTTCGACCTTGTGCATCCGATATTTGGCGCAGACGAAAAAAAACGCTTCGTCGTAACTCCGTTAAGTCATTTAAATCAATGACATAGGTAGTCACAAAAAAAATCTCTGTGGAAACATTTGCTTGTGTTACAAAAAAAAACTATTATCGGGTTAGAACATGCTTAACACTTGTTTATTTAGAGTTTGTATAAACAAGGTTTCATGAAGATTACCGAAAAGATTACCGAAGCACATTTTCACACCAGCTTGAACACACGCCAGCAAATGCAAGCCGATAGACGGCCAAGACCCACAATCCCACCATTATCAACAGGAGAGGTTATGAAACTATCCGCCATGCTACGTGCATTCGGCGGCATGCTTCTGATCGCATGCCTCGCATTCACTCTCAGCGCCTGCGAGGGTGAAGAAGGTCCGGAAGGACCGCAGGGACCGGCAGGTCCGCAGGGCCCCCAGGGTGAACAGGGCGAAAAAGGTGATCCGGGTACAGACGGTGAAGACGGCGAAGCCGGCACCGCCGGTTGTGTCCAGTGCCACGACGTTTCTGCTACTGTAAAGGCGATTGCCGTGCAGTACGAAGCGTCCAAGCACGGCTCGGGTATGACCTTTGAGCGCAACGGTACGTCCTGCGCACCCTGTCATACGCATCAGGGCTTCGTTGAAGTGCTCGAGACAGGCCAGGGCAGCACCGCTGCCTCGATCATGAATCCCGCACCCGTGAACTGCCGCACATGTCACAACATCCACGTGAACTATGATCAGTCCGACTACTCGCTGGCCGCCAGCGATCCGGTGACAATGTTCACGGGCGAGACCTACGACATGGGCAGCAGCAATCTCTGCGCCAACTGCCACAAGCCGCGCTCCTCGGATCTTCCCGAGATCGACGGTCCGGACTTTGAGGTCACGAGCATCCGCTTCGGTCCCCATCATGGACCGCAGGGCTCGCTGCTGATCGGCGCAAGCCTGATCAAGCTTCCGGGCTCGGTGAGCTACAGCAGCATGAACTCGCATGAGAATGTGGATGATGGCTGCCTCACCTGTCACATGGCAGAAGCATACGGCGCCCAGTCGGGTGGTCACACCTTCTCGATGGGCTATGAGTATCATGGCCATACGGTCGGCAACACCGCCGGCTGCGAGAGCTGTCATGGTGAGATCGAGGACTTCGATATCAACGGTGCCGTCACCGAGATCGAAGGCTATATCGCGCAGCTGAAAGCACTGCTCGAGGCCGAGGGCTGCCTGGACGAGGAAGGCTATGCCGTTCCTGGTACCTACGGGGCCAACCTTGCCGCCGCACTGTGGAACTACCGCTACATCGCCCTCGAGGATCGCTCGATGGGTATCCACAATCCGCGCCTTGTCAAGGCCGTGCTTCAGAACTCGATCGAAGCAGTGCAGTAAACTGTTTCGTTCAAGCTGAATAAAAAACGTCCCTCTGGTGCAGGGGGACGTTTTTTTATTCTCTTTACTGTAAGGTATATCGGGCGTCTTCCCGAGCTTCCATAAACGGCACTATCCATGGAATGTGGATGGCGTTGCCCGTCATATGGGAGGTGACACGAAGTTATTTCAGCTGTTTTTTGATACTCTCGAGTTCCCTGATCGCGCCGCTGAAATTATCGATAAGGCGGTCGATGACGCCCTGAAGCTGTGAGATGTCGACCGGCACGTAATTCGTGTTGATCATACCGCTTGCATCTCCGGCACCTGCCTTCGAAACCGGCTTTGGTCCTCGTGCACCGGGACGCGGTAAGGGCTTCCTGCCCGGCTTATTCCCGGAAGCGGCTGCTGCAGGTGTCTTAGCCACCATCTTCGACGACGCCTTGCGTCCGCGCTTCGGGGGTGTAACCTTTCCGGCATCCACTTTCGCCTTCAGATCAGCGATGCGCTGATACACCTTGTCGGTGATGCGCTGCGCCTTCCGGTTCTTGATGTTGCCGAGGGTGATCTGGTTCACGCCGCTTTCCTTTGAAATCGCTGCCGCGGTCCAGCCATTGTCCAGCATGTCATGCACGTGCTTGACGGCAAGTTCAAGTTTGTCTTCGCTCATGAGAGAATCCTCGTTTGATGGGAAAAGTTATATGATGTTCGTGTCTCTCGCTCCCTGAAATCCATATGTCCGGGACTCCCAAAACATTTATATCCCAACATAGGGAAGATGAATATGATTTCATTCGCCGTCAGACTTCGAGATTGCTGTATTCGTCCGTAATGATAAAATCATATTCCGGGTACTCGTAGATACCCAGACGCGGTTCGGTTTCACCGATCGAGTAGCCGAAAATATCCATGTAATCCGATGCGTCCTCGCCGATGTCCTCGAGCTGCTGCAGATATTCGCTGATGGATTTCGACTCGATGATGATCACTTTTCCCATCTTGTGAATGATGGGACTGTGCTCACGAGTGATATCATGATCGAATGCGAGGATGCGCCGGCCGTAGCGCGTGATGCCGATGACACGGAAGGTCAGGCTTTTCCCGACACCCGGCAGGTTCAGCACGTTGCGGTCCGTGGCGAGAAATGGCAGGCTCGCATCCTGCCGCAGGAAATACATGTTCTCCACGAGATTATGCGGATCGTCAGGGAAGGAACGCACGCGCTCATAAAATTCCTCGGGAATGCTGCCGAGTACCTTCTCCTCGAGCTGCTCCTGCACAGCGCGGGCATTGGTCGCAAAATTATAATTGTTTTCCATGTATCCCTTCACCGTAAAGGTATAATAGGGAAGGATGCCGACGTCGTTGAGCACCTGGCGCAGGCGCGCGGTATGTCCGCGACGCGATGCGGCCGTGGTGAATACGAGCTGATTGGTGACGATCCATCCGGCATCGAGGAGGCGCCGGACGGCGTCGCGCGTGGCAGGAGTGATTTCCATCGGCGACTCGATATGCGTCTGCACGACGAACTGCCGCACGCCCAGTTCCACGGCTTTTTCCCTGAATTCACGAAGCACCTCGGCGAGTGCGGGAGTGACGCGCTGCGGCAGGTATGCCAGGAGCCGTGAGCCGAGGCGCACGCGCAGCAGCTCCGCAAATTTGTCACCGTCCTCGCGCTGCTCGTTGGCTTCCTTCTTGCGCCGCGCCATGTCATATATGCGGTCGAGAATCTGTTTGAGCGAATGGTCCGAACTCATCAGCGCATCCCCCCCGGTGATGAGAATGTCACGCAGCTGCGTGTCCTCTTCGAAATAATGCATCAGTCTGTCGAGGCGCTCCGACCAGGTCTCTTCCGGACGAAGCTTGTCGAGATTGAAATTGAGATGTCCGCTCTGGAAATCGTACATGCGCTGGCAGGAAGCACAGAGCCCCCCGCAGGCGCGTCCCATCGTATCGGGAATGAGAATGGCCACCTCGGGATAGCGGCGGTGGACGTTCCGCTCGGACGCGGTGGGCAGCAGCCAGCCGGCGGCGTTTGGTTCGCCCGTCTTAACGGTATCCTCTTTCTCCCAGGCCACGATATGGCCGAATTCATCAATCAGCTGACGGCTGTATATGACATAATGCCGAATCGCGAGATCCGCCCCGATCGCGAAATACGGGACGCGCACATGCAGAAGTGACAGATAATAGGGATTCACGAAAAACGGGATGCCCTTTTCCTCGGCCTCGTACAGCAGCTTCATTGTGTCGGGATCCAGCGACTCGCCGAGGAGTCGGTTGAGCAGGTCGGGCGAGCGAACCGCGAAATGCAGATGGAACGTGTACTCATCCCACCAGCGCAACATCTGCAGGAATTTCTGTTCGCGGGACATCCCGCCACTGAATTTATACTTGTTGCTCGAAATTTCCCCCGCGTCGATCATGTCGATGAGCACGTTGATGATGCGGTCGCGGTTTTCCTCGCGCAGCTTGATGATACGCGGATCGAGCGCGCTGGGGAAGCGCTCCATCCACGCCTGGACGTGTTCGGCGGACGGCGGCTGCGGCTGCTCGGATCCGGTGAACTGACGAAGCAGGTGCAGCATGTCTTCGAAAAAATACGGCTTCGCGCCGCCGGTGCCCTTGTTCACCGCCAGCCAGAGCAACTTGATGGGATTACTGACCGCGATCTCCCCGCGCAGGTTGGGATCGGGGAATTCGCGTCCGGCGTTGTCGATGTAATCCAGCAGGCGGATGGCGGCGTAATCCTTCCATGTCAGTTTTTCGAATCGCTCGCGTCCCGCATGCTCATTGATGTAATAGTCGTACGCGTCGGGATTTTTCCGCAGTTCCTCCATCACCCATTGCTGCACACCCACGAGCGCTTCGGTCTCGTTTTTCGAGTTGCGCATAATCTCCTCGAGTGAGGGATTCTCCTGCAGCAGCTGTTTGAGCAGCCGATGTGATTTTACCGTTATAGCAATTTTATCGAGTCTGTCCGCTTCCTTCATCACATCATCCTTTCGTCATATCCATTTTCTACGATACTATATATAGAGTAATAAAGAGGAGAATGAAATGCCAATATCGCCGGACTGCGACGCAGCACGCGTGCGCTCCGCTCCGGTGTGGACGGAGAATGCCCCTGCATCGCGGAGTATTTTGATGCAATTTGGTGTTATTGTTGCAGAGTATCATGAACAGCAGGAATATCATGAAACTGTTCACCATCGTTTTCTCAATGCTGCTCCTGCAGACGGGCGGCTGCGACAGAGCGCCGGAAGGCGAGCAGATACGATCGTTCCAATCACAGCAGAACAATGGAGGCGGGAATATGAATGCAAACCCGGCGATGAAGCGAAATGACAAAGCGCGCACAGACGCTGAGAAACATGCTCCGGGCGGAGAAACCGATACCGCGACATTCGGCGCGGGCTGTTTCTGGTGCGTCGAGGCCGTGTTCGAACGCCTCGACGGGGTGCAGTCCGTGATCGCCGGTTATGCCGGAGGCGATGTCGTCGATCCGACCTACGAGGAAGTGTGCTCGGGGACGACCGGACACGCGGAAGTTGCGCAGATCGTGTTCGATCCGGAGACAATATCCTTCGCGGAACTGCTCGAAGTATTCTGGCAGGCGCACGATCCGACGACGCTCAACCGGCAGGGTGCCGACGTGGGAACGCAGTATCGATCGTCGATTTTTTATCATGGTGAACAGCAGCGTGAAACAGCGGAGCGATCGAAGAAAGCAGCTCAGCAGTATTTCAACGATCCCATCGTCACGGAAATATCGCCCCTCGAGGAATTCTACGTGGCGGAGAATTATCACCAGGATTATTACACCAACAATCGCAATGCGCCTTACTGCCAGGTGGTCATCCGTCCCAAGCTCAAAAAGCTGAACCTGGAAGACTGACAGCACCCGACACGGCACTGGAAAACAACGAGGGCTGCCCGAACCGCGGGCAGCCCTCGCTGTCTTGTAGGGAGGAATGGATGTTTACTTCATGAGCGTCATGCGGCGCGTCTGCACTGTACCGCCGGCCTCGAGCTGATAGAGATAGATGCCCGAGGGAAGCGAAGTGGCGCGGAAAAGCAGGTCATGGCTGCCGGCGTCATGGACGCCTTCCGCCACGGTCGCGACCTGCTGCCCGAGGAGGTTGAATACGCGAAGGGAAACGCGCATGCGCTCGGGCAGTGTGAAGCGGATCGTGGTCGAGGGATTGAACGGATTCGGATAATTCTGCTCCAGTCCGACAGTGGTCGGTACACGCGGCTGATCCGCGATACCGGTGACGGATGTGGGCTGGAGACTGAAATCGGCATTGCCTCGCGCATCCTGCACGGCTGCCTGGCCTTGACCCGTCTCATAGGCGACTTCAGATACCATGATGTCGAGCGTGCCGTTGGGCGTGTTCTCCATCAGGTAGCTGCCGTCGGGACCGGTCACGCTGAAATACACGTAGCCCGCGGCATCCATGCCATATACCCACGCGTTCGGAAGCGGTGTGCCGCTCCGGGCATCGGTGATCCGGCCGCGGATTTCGGCGAGTCCGTTGTCGGCAAGCGGATCAAGCGTGAGTGTCATTTCGCCGGAAATGCCTTCCCAGCGGCTCTCCTTCCAGCTGTGCGTGTTGCCCGCATACACGCCGACATAGCCCAGCGCGCGGGCGCGAATCACGGCGTTCTCCCAGGCCTGGATTTCGAAATTGCCAGCAGCATCCGTCGTCGTGCTGATACTCGCTCCGGTCGCGGGATTCAGCGCTTCGACGATAACAAAGGAGGGAACGCCACCACCGCGCGCGATCACCCGGCCGCGGAAGGGACGCGGACCGATGGGCGCTGCTGCGAGTGCGAAGTCGATACCCGTGACGGGGGCTGCGTTTGCAATGGTCACGGCAGTCGCCTGCTGGTGTGTCTGCGCGTCATCGTAGAACTCGCCCAGATGCTTGTACGCGGCAGCGAAAACGATGTAGTCGTCATCCGGCAGTCCTTCGACGGTGTACTGGCCGTTCGCATCTGCGCGCGCACCGCGCTCGAAGCGATGGTTCGCTGCCCGCACCTTGACGAATGCGTGCGCGAGCGGATCACCGCTGTCTTCGTCGGTGATCGTGCCACTGATGCTTCCGCCTGTCCCGAGCGCAAAATCGATGCCGGTCACCGGCTGCGCGGCGACACTGACCTTTGTCGCTGCGGAAAGATCGGAAACGCCGTCGTAGTACTCGGCGATGAAGCCCTGCGCCTCAGCGCGGACATGATAGTCACCCTGCGGCAGGCCCTCGATGAGATAACTGCCGTCGGCGGCAGTTACCGCGCCGGCGAAGCCGCCCGGCATGCGGCCCGGTGTGGGCTGAATGTTCGCCCACGCGCGCACGCGTGCATCGGCGATCGGTGCACCGTTTTCGTCATGAACGACACCCGCAATGGAACCGCCGAACCTGTCGAGCGCAAAATCGATGCCGGTCACCGAACCGGTCTGCGGCACAGTCACATCCGTGGCCTGCGCGATGTCGGTGACGTTGTCATACCACTCATTCTGGTATCCCGCCGCCGCACAGTGCACGTGATACGTGCCGGGCTGCGTGGCGAGGTTGTATTCGCCCTGTGAATCGGTATAGGCGAACGCGCGGGAATTCGGTCCGTCGAGCACGACGAGCGCTCTGGCAATCGGTGCGCCGGAGGAGGCATCGGTCACGGTACCGGAAATGCCCGGCAGCTGTTCGAGGTCGAAATCGATATTCTTCGTCTCCTGCCCGTCAGTGACGGCCACCTTCGTCGCGGCAGAAATGTCTGCCACGCCGTCATAGAACTGCTGCGTATAGCCGTCCTTTGTGGCCATGACGTAATAGTCGCCGGTCGGGAGTCCTGTGAGCGTATAGGTGCCCGACGCATCGGTGCGGGTGAACATCGCGTTCGTGCTGCCGGAGGGATTGCTGTTGCGCTGCACGGCGATACCGACGGCGGCGTCCTCGATGGGATTACCGGTCGCGGCGTCCCGCACGATGCCGCTGATCTTCCCGCCCTCGCCGAGCACGAAATCGATGCCGGTCGCTGAGGGATTGGACGCATCCAGCGTCAGCTTCGCAGCCTGCTGCGCGTCGGGAGCGTTGTCGTAATACTCGGTGACATATCCTTTCTTGACGGCCCAGACCACGAATGTGCCGCTCGGAACCTTGAGTTCGTAGCTGCCGTCGGCTTCTGTGCGTACCTGGAGCCAGCGCAGCATCGGACCGCCCCACATCTCGGTAAAGACGATGGCATCCGCGATCGGATTATTCTGTGCGTCGTACACGGTGCCGCTGATCGTGAATACCGGATCCTGCTGACGCTTCTGCAGAATGAAATCCACACCGGTGACCGTGGAGGCGGAGGCAATCGTGACCTTGTCGGCCTGAGATGGATCGCTCTTCCCGTCATAGTACTGCGTGTGATGGTCGCGTTCCTGGGCGACCACGATGTAATCCCCGTCGGGAAGTCCGCTGATCTCATATGCGCCGTTGGCGTCGGTGCGGGCGCCGAACGTGTTGCTGCCGTTCGGATTGCTGCCGCCGTTCGCGGGCTGCAGCATGACCGTGGCGTACTCGAGCGGCGTGCTGTTGTCTTCGGAATACACCGTTCCGCGGATCGTGCCGCCGGTGCCGAGCACGAAGTCGATCTTGTCGATGAGCTTGCTGGCGGGATCCGTGGTGAATTTCGTCGCCGTGGTCATGTCCTGCGCGTCGTCATAGAACTCGGGCACATATCCTGTCGCGGCCGCGCGCACATAGTACTCGCCCGCGGGTACGTCAATGCTGAATGCGCCCTGGGCGTCAGTCTTGCCGTCGACCATGAACGGCAGCATGCCCGCACCCATGATGGAAACATGCGCATTCTCGATCGGTCCCGACGAGCTGCTGACAGTCCCTTCGAAGGTGTATTCGTGCTGCGGCGGTGCCAGCATGATGGCGACGGTGCCGCGCACCATGGCCGTGCCGACGGTCGCCGTCGCGATCACGGCGCCGCGGGGGGCGGGATTCTGGGCTACCGTCAGCAGGCCGTTTGCGTCGATGCTGCCGAATGTAGCGGGATCGACGTCCCAGCTGAGCTGGTCGATCTGGACTTCCTGCTTGAGCCCGGTCGAGAATTCATATGCTTTGGCGGTGAACTGCACCGTTTCCCCCGCCTTTACGGTCAGCGGACCGTTCGGGGAGTGCGAAGGCGTGATCTCCAGTATCAGCCGCGCCGGTTGGGCGAGCGCGAGCCCCGATGCGGAGAGCAGTATTGTGAGCGCCAGTAACAGACCTCGTTTCATGGCGTATCTCCTGTTATGATTGTACGTGGTACGTGAATACTTGGGCATATATATGTAAGACAATCATCCCCCCGCGTTTGTTACATTCTGTCCCCGCGACTCCGTCAGGAAGCGCTTCCATCGGGGAGACGCGCTATTCTTCTGATGCAACTGCGGGAACAGGGATAAATGAAATCCCGGCAGGCACGAATCCTACATTTTATTCATGTGCAATTAAGCTCCTGTTAATGTTCGCCCCCTAGATTGCAGGCAGTTGCTTTGTCGCGGCAAGTGGAGATACGCCGCTGCGAAGCACGAGGAAGAGGAGTAACTTTGTGAGGCACGAGCCATGCTTCGGCGAACATATCGAGAATTAAGCACTTTTTCCCTGGTCCTGCTGCTGCTCTGCTGGGCCCTGTACCTGCTTGATTCCGTCCATACGCGATGGGCGGAGAGCCGGGTGCGGTCTACGGTGTCCGGTCAGCTTGTACAGCAGGGTGTTGTGCTCAGCAACACGCTCAACAGCAAGCTTGCCCTTCTGTACGGTCTGCGCAGCTATGTCGAGGCCGATCCATCCACGGCGCGACTGGACAGCGAATTCGACCTGATCGCGCGCTCCCTGCGCGAAAACACCGTCGGCATCCGCGCCCTCCAGCTGGTGAAAGACGGCAGAATACAGTACATGTATCCCACCCGTGGAAACGAGGCCGCGATCGGACTCGATCTTCGCAATGATCCACGTCCGGATGTACGCAAAACCGTGCGCAAGGCGATGACATCGGATGGCATCACCATCAACGGTCCCCTCGAACTGAAACAGGGGGGAAGCGGGATTGTCGCGCGTCTTCCCATCCACAGTGACGGAGAGATCTGGGGACTCGCGGCCGTCGTCATCGATCTGCCCGCGCTGTTCGCCGAGGCGGGCATCCAGCCCGTGAGCGGCGAACTGCATGTTGCCGCCCGTGACCAGGAGCGTGCGGTGTTTTTCGGAGACGAGGACGTGTTCGCCGGACAGCCCGAAATGCAGCGCATCCCGCTCATCGACGGCGCATGGGAGCTCGCCGCAGCGCCCGGTGCCGGCTGGGGCACCCTTGTCGGCGACCAGATCATTTCATTCCGCATCGCGCTCGGCGTGGTCCTGCTGCTGCTCGTCAGCCTGTTTTTTGTCTCCACGCGAAACAAGTATGTGCTGCAGAAACTCGTCGAACGGCGCACACAGGAACTGCGCTCTCTGAACAGCAGCCTCCGGAAGGAAGTTGACGCCCGGCGCCGCACGGAAGTCGATCTCGTCACCGCGCGCGACGAAGCCGAGCATTCCGCCCGCCTGAAGGATGCATTCATCGCGAGCATGTCGCATGAAATCCGCACGCCGCTGCACGTGATTCTCGGATACGTCGATCTGCTGGCCGGTCCCGAAGAGGAGATCGCCCATGAGAAGCACATGTATATCGAGAGCATGAAGAACGCCGGCAGCCGGCTCATGCGCACGATCGAGGAAATCCTCCACATATCGAGCCTGCGCGCCGGCACCTATCGGCTCAACAAAACCGACATGGATATCGTCTCGACGACGAAGTCGCTTTTCCACCGGTATTATTCCGCCGCGGCAGAGCGCGGGCTGGAGATGATCTGGCGTTCCGACATCGTGCGCGCGGACCTGCACGCCGATCCGCACAGCCTCGAGCTCGCCCTGACGAATCTGCTCGACAATGCATTCAAATACACCGAGAAAGGTTCCATCGCGGTATCCGTTACGGGAGATGGGAAGCACTGCTCGATCAGCGTGCGTGATTCCGGCATCGGCATTTCGGATGAATACGTCGAGCAGGTCTTCGATGTCTTCTCGCAGGAAAAGACGGGATACAACCGTCCGTATGACGGACTCGGACTCGGACTGACACTCACGAAACGGTACGTCGAGCTGCATGGCGGAAGCGTCGCCGTCGAGAGCGAAAAGGGTGTGGGATCGACGTTTACGATGACGCTGCCCGCGCATGCTATTGTTCGCCACGCCGTGCCGGAGGAAGAGACGCGCGAGGTGCGTCCGGTCGTGGAAGCGCCGCCTTTGACGTTAATCCGCGGGTCCGCGAACGTGGCGTAGCCGCCAATCCCACAGAACATACCTCATGGACAAACGCGCTGCCGCACGCCATCACGGGTGCGGCGGCGTGCTATTGGGCGCCGCGGGAGTCGAATGCGTATATTGCATCGCAGCACTCTGAGAATCATCGATGAGGATTCCGATCTCAGCGGCAACATTCAATATCGTGCTCGTCGACGAGGATTATTCCACCCTCCGCCTGCTGGATCTGACCATCAGCCGATCGTGGGGACACCGGACGGAGAGCTACCGGACGGCGAGCGCTTACCTCGCGCAGGCGTCCGACGCTCCCGACGTGCTGCTGTACGGACTGCCGCCCGAGCTCGAAAATCCTGCGGCATCGCTGCGCTCCCTGCAGCGCCGCTTTCCAGGAATGCCGATCATCCTGCTCTGCAGCAGGGAGGATCACGATCGGGCCGCAGCACTGCTGACGAAAGGCGCATGGGATTACTTCACGCGTCCGGTGGATCTCCTGCGGCTGCGCGCCGTGCTGCAGCGCATCGCCGATGTCCGGCAGCTTCTCGAACGCATCGCCGAACTCGAGGAGCGCCTCGCCGGCCTCGAAGAACGCCTCGCCGGTCAGAGATCCGGCGACGTCCCGAAATCCGGTGTACGTCGTGGCGCGCGGAAATCAGCCGCGGAAGAAGCCGGCGCCATCCTCACCATGGATGAGGCAAAGGAAACCGCGATTCGTCGCGCACTGCGGGCGTCAGGTGGCAACGTCAAGGAGGCCGCCCGTCTGCTGGGCATCGGCCGTACGACCATCTACAAGCTCATGGAGAAATTCAACCTCCATCATCGATCGGATGATACCGACTAACGCATATCCGCGCCGCTCCGCCGAGACGACGTCTCTGCGTGCGATCCATGTAACTTTTATCTTCTCAATGTGTTAGATTGTTTTGAATGACATTGTGCCCAGGCTCTCGTATCCGCCGGTGCTCCGCGGACGCTCCGCGCGCTGCCTATCCTCATCATTCACAAGGTGCCGTATGCGATTTTCCAGAATACTCCTTGTCCTTCCGCTCGTCATCGGACTTTTCGTTTCCTGTTCGGAAGACTCCGCAAACGAACCGCAGCGCGTCACACTCTCGGGTGTGATCCAGAAAGCCTCCGACGGAACGCCGCTCGCGGGCGCCGAGGTGATCGCCCTGCAGCATGAAGGCGGTGAGGAACTCGCCCGCGCCGTGTCCGACTCCGGCGGACATTTCGCCCTCTACGATCTTCCGGCCGTCATGCTGGATCTGCTTATAGAGGCACAGGGCTACGCGCCGGTGCACATGGAAAACATGGATCCCGCCCAGCCGCCCGAGGCGCTGCGGAACCTCGCAATCACCATGGAGGGCGACAGCACGGAAGAATGCTGCGACGGCGTCCTGACAGTGATCGTGCGGGACCCGCAGAATCAGCCCATTCTCGGTGCGCTGGTGCGCGTCTGGAAAGATGGCGCCATCCACAAGAAAACATGGACGGATTCCTCCGGTATCGCCGTGCTGCAGGATCTCTGCGGCGGCGAGTACGGGGTGGATGTCACAAAGGATGACTGGACCGACCGCGAATTCACCTTCGGCATCAATGAGAACTGTGATCCGGTCACGAAGGAAGTGACGATGGAACGGCTTGGTTGCTGCGATGGCGTGTTCACGCTCATCGTGCGTGACGGCAATGGAGATCCGGTTGAGGGAGCCAAAGTGCAGGTGCGCAAGGGTATGAAGACGCTGGAGGATCCTCGCACGGATGCGAACGGACGCATCGTGGTCGACGGCCTCTGCGAAGGTGAGTACAACTACCGCGTTTCGAAGGAGGGATACAAGGTCGTCGAGGGCGTATTCGCCATCAACGAAAGCTGTGATCCTGTCACGAAGGAAGTGACGATGGAACGGCTCGGCTGCTGCGACGGCGTGTTCACGCTCATCGTGCGGGATGGGAACGGCGATCCGGTCGAGGGAGCCAAAGTGCTGGTGCGGAAGGGATCGAAGGCAATCGAGGATCCTCGCACGGATGCGAACGGACGCATCGTGGTCGACGGCCTCTGTGAAGGTGAGTATAACTACCGCATCTCGAAGGAAGGATTCAAGGTCGTCGAGGGCGTATTCTCCATCAATGCAAACTGTGATCCCGTAACCAAGGAAGCTACGCTGGAGACCAATGCGGCCTGCTGCACCGGTGTGCTGACGGTGACCGTGGTCGATTCGACGTCCACGCCCATTCAGAATGCGATCATCAGACTTTGGAAAGACGGTGCGATGCTTGAAAAGCAGCTGACCGGCAGCGACGGCAAGGCCGTGTTCGATCACCTCTGCGCGGGATCCTACGGCGTCGATGTCGAAAAGGCGGGACTCAAGGCGCGCGAATTCATGTTCTCCATCAACGAAAATTGCGACCCGTACAGCAAGACCATTGAACTGCTGCCCTGAAGCAGGCTGAAATTTCCGTGAGGTACGCCGAGACGGTATTTCCTTATACAGCGCACACGCCGCGTTCCCGTTCGGGAGTGCGGCGTGTCTGCGTTTCAGCTCTTGACGAAATGCGTGATCTGCGCCGCCGCCGCCCCGGGTGATAGAACACGGAGCAGGTATGTCCCGGCCGGAAGATCGCGCACGGGAATGTGCACGGTCGCACCGTCGGAGAGCGATACCTGTGTGCGGAACACGATGCGCCCGAGAACATCCGCGACTTCCAGCATGCTACTACCATCGCCGCCTTGGATCCGGCATGTGAGCTGTTCACGCACGGGGGAAGGATAGAGATCGAGTCCCGGATGCCGGGCGAGGGGAGCATGCCGCGTGCCGGTTGTGCTGATCGCCTGCAGCGCCGCTTCCAGCACTTCGTCGCGTCCGTCGCGAAGTCCTTCAACGGTCGGACGCACGAAGATATCCGGCTGTATGCCCAGGCGCTGTGTCGGTCTCCCGTCGGGATAATACACGCCGATTCCGGTGAACGTGATCTGCACGCCGCCGGGGACATATATCCAGGTGACGTTTCCATCCGAACCGCGCGTCGGCGACCCGACCGTGGTGCAGTTCGGCGCCGCCTCGAAAATCATGCAGGTGTACTCCGCGTGTGAGATGGCCGATTCGTCATGCAGCACATAGATGGGACCCATGTACGTCCAGTTGCCATTCCCCCCGAACGATGCGGTCTGCCATTGCAGCATGCCGGGATAGTTCGCGTTGGCATTGGAGAACAGCGCCACCGGTGTATGAAAGGGGAGGAGATATTTCGCGAGTTCGATGATCGCGCCCTGCGGATATCCGCGGACATCGAACACGAGCGCGTCATCGGCTCGGTGGGCCGTCATGACGTTGCGCACGTCCGCCTTTTCCAGGTGCACTACATCGATATATCCCACATGCGCACCGTTCGCGAGCACGGTATCGAAATGCAGGGGATGGAAGGGTTTGTAGAACACGGCATTGTTCCCGCTCGAACGCTCGAATGATTCCGTCCGCACTCCGTCGCGTCCTTCCAGCACGACTTCCGATGGTCCTTCCGCACCGCGGGCGATGCGGTAGCCGAGCACATATTCGAAAGAATGCGGATTCGTTTTATCGCAGTATGGGGCGAGACTGTCGCGAAGCGATGCGAGCGGAACGCCGTCGACGGAGCGCACGATGTCGCCCGGCCGTATATTGGGGACGAGGGAGCGCTCGACGACCGTGACGTTGTCGATGCGTTTCAGCATGAAGGGCGCCATGGACATCCCGAGAAATTCGCTGAGATATGTTGAACCGATCCCGGCGTGTCCGTCGCAGACTTCGAGCGCTGTCTGAAATATGGCGACATGATAGGAGAGCGTGTCGGGGGCGTGGACCCAGCGCACGCCGTTCGTTTCGAGCACCTCATGCCAGCTCCGGTCGGGAAGATCGCGGTAGGGGGAATAGTACTTGAACGCATTCCAGAAGCGGCAGAGCGCGAGCATGCGAAGCGCCTCGGGAGGATAGGCATCCAGAGGATCGTAATAGCGGTCATCGTCGTCAAAGTCAGGTTTGTATGTCCCCGGTTCGGCGGTGACCAGACAGTGCTGGCGACATCGCACGAAATCGCGAAGCTGCCGCAATCTCCGGCCAAGTTCGCCGGTGTAAAAATCACCGTCGATCCACGAGAGGTCGAACAGAATCCGTTCACGATCCGGGAAGTTCTCTGCTTCGCTCTGCGGCATGGGTACTTCCCCGACCAGGTCGAGCAGCGCAACCAGCTCGGAACGAAGCGTGTTTTCATCCGCGGCGGACATGACGCGGGGATACTGCCGGAGCAGCGCATCGTCCCAGCTGAGTTCGCAGTCCGCGATGCGGGGATGGAAGTATTTTGCCAGTCCCCAGACGCGGCAAAGGTGGACGATTTTCTCCGATGCGAAATTCTGCGGCGCATGCTGTGCGAATTGCATCGCTGGGAGCAGGAGGTGCAGACAGAGCAGAACACTCAGCATGCGCGCGAAAGACAGTATCATGGCGGGCTCCATTGAAGGAAGTCACGTATAATTGACACTCACTGGACACAAAAATCGGGAAAACGGTTACACGGATACAGAAATTCAGATTTTCCTGCTGAAATCGAGAAATTTTTCGTGATTGTTTGGATAGATTTGCAATGAGTGATAATTTGCAGAATGAAATCTCTTAATCTGAGATGCAACTCCAATTCACGTGAGTTTCTTAGAGAGGTACATGGATGTCAGAAAACATTGAAACGGCCGTCAGAAACATCTGCGAGAGTGTCGGGAACGACAGGGCCCGCATGATGGACATCGTCCGGGAGGTTCAGGAAACCTTCGGCTGTGTCTCTGACGACGCCATGGATCTGATCGCCAGTCAGGTCCGGACGCCACGCGTCGAAGTGGAAAGCGTAGTCACCTTCTACGCTTTTCTTTCAAAAAAGCAGAATGGCAACGTCGTGATCCGCCTGTGCGACGACATCATCGACCGCATGTTCGGTTTCGAACGCATCAGGCAGACGTTCAGTGAAGCCCTGGGCATCGGCATCGGTGAGACCACCGAAGACGGACGCTTCACACTCGAGACCACGCCGTGCATCGGCATGTGTGACCAGGCCCCGGCTGTCATGGTCAACGACGAAATCTTCACCGATGTCTCCCGCGACACGGTGGTCGATATTGTCGAGCAGCTGAAGGCCGGTGTCGCCCCGGAACGTCTGCGCCGCAGACTCGGCGACGGATGCAATTCGAATCCGCTGGTCAGCGCCGCGGTATCGAATAATCTCCGCCGAAAGGACGCGGTGATCTTCGCGCCGCTCGAGTGCGGCAACGCCCTGAACAAAGCGCTCTCGATGAGTCCCAACGAAGTCATCCGCGACATCAAAACCGCGCGTCTGCGCGGACGCGGCGGCGCCGGTTTCCCCACCGGTATGAAATGGGATTTCACCCGTGCGGCAAAGGGCGAAAAGAAGTACGTGATCTGCAACGCAGACGAGGGTGAACCGGGCACGTTCAAGGATCGCGTGATCCTCACGGAACGGCCGGAGCTGCTGATCGAAGGCATGGCCATCGCCGGTTACGCTATCGGTGCGAAGGAAGGAATCATCTACCTGCGCGGCGAGTACGCGTACCTGCGTCCCTATCTCGAGGATGTGCTGCAGAAAGCGCGCAACACGAATCGTCTCGGTGCGAGCGTACTCGGCCATGAGGGATTCGATTTCGACATCCGCATCCAGATGGGCGCGGGCGCCTACGTGTGCGGCGAGGAAACCGCGCTGATCAGTTCCTGCGAAGGACTGCGCGGCGATCCGAAAAACCGTCCGCCGTTCCCCGCGCAGAAGGGCTACCAGGGATATCCCACGACAGTCAACAATGTCGAGACCTTCTGCTGTGTCGCGCGTATCCTCGACCAGGGCGCGGGCTGGTTTTCGCAGATCGGATCGAAGGGAAGCACCGGCACGAAGCTGCTCAGCATCGCCGGCGACTGCCGTCGTCCGGGTGTATACGAAGTGCCCTTCGGCATCAAGCTCAGTGAAGTGCTCGAGATGGCAGGTGGCGACGGCGCCGCGGCCGTGCAGATGGGCGGACCCAGCGGACAGATGGTCGGTCCAGAGGAATACGATCGCACGATCTGCTACGACGATCTCGCCACCGGCGGCGCCATGATGGTGTTCGGTCCGAACCGCGACCTGCTCGAGGTGGTGCATTACTTCATGGAATTCTTCGTCGAGGAGAGCTGCGGATACTGCACGCCCTGCCGCGTCGGCAACGTGCTGCTCAAGGAGCGCCTCGAGAAAATCATGCAGGGCAAGGGCGAGCCCGCCGACCTGCAGTATCTCGAGGAGCTGGGAACCTCGGTCAAGTCCACGAGCCGCTGCGGCCTCGGACAGACCTCCCCGAATCCCATTCTCACGACACTGAAGAATTTCCGTCCCGTGTACGAAAAGCTGGTCACCGAAGACCAGGAATTCCGCCCGACCTTCGATATTCAGCAGGCGCTGGGCGAAGCGAAGGCAATTGCAGGACGGCCGTCCATGCATTTCACCGACTAACACGCCATTGAACGAAATCGGAATAGAATCATGAGTGAAAACACCATTACGTTTGAAATCGACGGCGTCGAAGTGCAGGGTGCGCCCGGGCAGACGATCATGCAGGCCGCCGACGCGGCCGGGATCTACATCCCGCGTCTCTGCGCCTTCGAGGGACTGCCGCCGTACGGAAGCTGCCGCGTGTGCACCGTCAAGGTGAACGGACGCTTCCAGTCCGCCTGCACCCAGCCGATCGCCGAGGGTGTCATCGTCGAAAACGATACCGAGGAACTGCTCGAGTTCCGCCGCAATCTCGTCGACATGCTCTTTGTGGAAGGAAATCACTTCTGCATGTTCTGCGAGAAGAGCGGCAACTGCGAACTGCAGGCGCTGGCCTACCGCCTCGGCATCACCGCGCCGAAATACCCGTACATGTTTCCCGCGGACCGCAACGTCGATGCGAGCCACAAGGACATTTTCATCGACCACAACCGCTGCATTCTCTGCGCCCGCTGCATCCGCGCCTCGCAGGATCTCGACGGCAAGAACGTTTTTCAGTTCGTCGGCCGCGGACCCGAGAAGCGCATCGCGGTTAACGCCCGCGCGCGCCTGGTCGACACCGACCTGGATGTGACCGACAGGGCGGTGGACGTCTGTCCCGTCGGCGCCATCCTCCGCAAGCATGTCGGCTATGCGACGCCTGTTGGTGAGCGCAAGTATGACAGCGCCCCGATCGGATCGGACATCGAAGTACACAAACAATGACGAAGGAGCAGGAACACACCATGGCCAAGCCGAAAATCGCAACCACATCCCTGGCCGGATGCTTCGGATGTCATATGTCCATCCTCGACATCGACGATCGCATCCTCCAGCTTGTGGAACTGATCGAATTCGATAAATCCCCCATCAACGACATCAAGGAATTCACCGGAGAGTGCCTGGTCGGGCTCGTCGAAGGCGGCTGCGCCAACGAAGAGAACGTGCGCGTGCTGCAGGAATTCCGCAAGCACTGCAAGATTCTCATCTCGCTCGGCGACTGCGCCATCAACGGCGGACTGCCGGCGATGCGCAATACCATTCCGCTGCAGGAGTGCCTCGACGAGGCCTACCTCAACGGTCCGACCGTGCACAACCCCAGCGGGAAAATACCCAACGACCCGGAGATTCCGCTGCTGCTCGACAAGGTCTATCCCTGCCACGAGGTGGTGAAAGTGGATTATCACCTCCCGGGATGCCCGCCGTCGGCGGATACGATCTGGCAGGCGCTCACGGCGCTGCTGACCGACAAGCCGCTCGAGCTTCCGTACGAACTGATCAAGTACGACTGACCCGGAAATTCACGAGAAACGAACAGGAGAAAGCAACGTGCAAGATACACAGGATTTGAAACGGGTTGTCATCGAGCCCGTGACCCGGGTCGAAGGACACGGGAAGGTGACCATCCTGCTCGACGAGCAGAACAAGGTCAAGCAGGCGCGGCTGCACATCGTGGAGTTCCGCGGCTTTGAACGATTCATTCAGGGACGTCCCTACTGGGAGGCACCCGTGCTGGTGCAGCGGCTCTGCGGCATCTGTCCGGTCAGCCATCATCTGGCCGCCGCCAAGGCGATGGATCTCATCGTCGGCGTGGACAAGCTTACACCCACGGCCGAGAAAATGCGCCGGCTGATGCATTACGGACAGATGTTCCAATCGCACTCCCTGCACTTCTTCCACCTCGCCTCGCCCGATCTGCTGTTCGGATTCGGTGCCGACGTCGCGATTCGCAACGTCATCGGCGTCGCCGAGAAGCACAAGGATCTCGCGGTGCAGGGTGTGATGATGCGCAAATACGGCCAGGAGATCATCAAGGCCACTGCAGGAAAGAAAATCCACGGCACCGGCGCCATCCCCGGCGGCATCAACAAGAACCTGTCGATCGAGGAACGTGACAGCTTCCTCAAAGACATCGAGCAGATGCGCGAGTGGTCGCGCGGCGCGCTCAAGATCGCGAAGGATTACACCGTCGAGAATCTCGAGCAGGTCGCGCCGTTCGGATCCTTTGATTCGAATCACCTGTCGCTCGTCCGCGAAGACGGCGCCATGGATCTTTACAACGGCAACCTCCGCGCCATCGACGCGCAGGGCGAGAAAATCTTCGACCAGGTCAGTCCGCTCAAGTACCTCGACTACATCGCCGAGGACGTGCGCGACTGGTCGTACATGAAATTCCCCTTCATCAGGTCGCTCGGACCCGAGAACGGCTGGTACCGCGTCGGTCCGCTGGCGCGCGTCAATGCCTGCGACTTCATCGACACGCCCGAGGCCGAGGAAGCGCGGAAGGAATTCATGGCGGTCACCGACGGCAAGCCCAACAATCTCACGATGGCCTATCACTGGGCGCGCATGATCGAGACGCTGCATTCGATCGAGAAAATCCACGAGCTGCTCGAGGATACCGATCTGCAGGGTGAGGATCTCGTCGTCAGGGGCGAGCGCCGTCCTGAGGGCATCGGACTGCTCGAGGCCCCGCGTGGCACGCTCTTCCACCACTACAGAGTGGACGAAAACGACCAGGTCACCATGGCCAATCTCATCGTGTCGACCACCAGCAACAACGAGCCCATGAACCGGGCCGTGACGAAAGTGGCCATGGACCACATCTCCGGGCAGCCGGAGATCACCGAGGGACTGCTCAACCACATCGAGGTTGCGATCCGCGCCTACGATCCCTGTCTTTCCTGCGCCACGCACGCCCTCGGCCGCATGCCGCTGGTCGTGCGTATGGTCGACGCCGAAGGAAACGAGGTCGCGAAGAAGAGCACGTGATGGAGCACAGGGGCGGCATACTTTTGATCGGCTACGGCAACCCGGGACGTCTCGACGACGGCCTGGGTCCGGCAGCGGCAGCGGCGGTCGAGCGCTGGGATCATCCCGGCGTCACCGTCGACTCCGACTACCAGCTCACGGTGGAGGATGCGAGCGACATCGCCGCGCACGACGTCGTGATCTTCGCCGACGCTTCGGTCAACGGGGAAGAGCCGTTCTTCGTCAAACCCGTCCAGCCCCGGCAGGCCGTGAGTTTTTCCAGTCACAGCGTGGAGCCGGAGGCGCTCATGCACATGGCCCACACGCTGTTCAACGGAAACACGCGCGGTTACGTACTGGGCATCCGCGGGTATGAATTCAACGAATTCGGCGAACGCCTTTCTTCACGTGCAGCGGAAAACCTCGACAGGGCGCTGCAGTATCTCAGACTCGTGCTCGAGGATCCGCGGCTGCTCGATATGCCGCGCGACGCAGCCAACTGAGCGCGGGTGATTCCGGTTGTGAATACATGAGAATTCATCATATGGAGATGCACAATGAACAACGGTAAACACGTGATCCTGTACCTGGACGACGATCAGGACATGCTCGACGCCGTGCGCATCATTCTCGAGTCCAACGGCTACGAAATGGTGGAGGCGCACAGCGCCGAGGAAGGATTACAGGTCTACAAGGAGACCGACCCCGACTTTCTGCTCGTCGATCTGATGATGGAGGAAGTGGATGCCGGCACCAACTTTGCCAAGGAGATGAAAGTCCTCGGCAACGATGCGCCGGTCTTCATGCTCAGCTCCGTCGGCGACAGCCTCGACGACAACACCGACTACAAGGAACTCGGCCTCGACGGCGTGTTCCAGAAACCGATCCATCCCAAGACACTTCTCTCGATCCTGAAGAAGAAATTGGGATAGGATTTCTCTTGGTGGGCACGAAGACGCGAAGCCCCGAAGACACAAAAGACATGTGAACAACGAAGCGTCGAAGGGAGCGAAGGCTTCTTTCTACCGAAATGCACGAGGGCACCGGATTTCCGGTGCCCTCGATGCGTACTTGAGGCAATACTTTATCTGAAATCTGCTAATCTGTTATCTGGCAATTAATTTAGGCGTGCCTAAAAAATATTTTAACATATATTAAAACTGATTCAGCGATGCAGAATTGTTCGTGAGGAGGTGTATTCCGGGGTGGAGAGTATGAGAATATATGCGCCGGGAGGCAGGGAGTGCATTTCGAGGGATTCGGTGTGGAGTCCGGGGGAGAAAACGCGGTCGATGACGATCGCGCGGTGCCTGCCGAGCGGATCGAGAATGGCGACACGCACGGGCCGGGCTTCGGAAAGTGAGAACGACACGGTGGCGGTATTCCCGATGGGATGCGGATACACATCCCGGATGCTCGGAGAGAGGGGAAGCTGCTCCGTAGCCTCGACTCCGACCGGTGTGCCCCAGGTTTCCCCGCAGACGCGGGCATACACGAGGTCGTAGTTGTCGTCCCTGCTTACGAATCCCCACTCGTAATCCCTGAACAGCCCGAAGCCGTCTGCCCAGTGCACCCAGCGCCCGTAATCCGGTCCGCCGCGCGAAGCTTCCACGATTTGATCGCGTTCACGGCCCATGAAGCTGACGCGCGATGTGTCCCCGACAATCAGTGGGTAGCGCGTGATGGAGCCAAGAGATGCATCCCCGGCAATGATGCGCGTTTCCGACTCGGAATTCCACCTGTACACACCGCTGGAATCACAGCGGAACCAGCCGGAAAACGGTCCGCTCCCTTCGATCCTGTACCAGATATGACCTGCGAACATGCTGTCGCGCGTGACCGTCATGCTGACGTATTCATCCACGGGCCACCACTGCTTCTTGACATGATGATACTGCCAGGTATTGCCCACACAGAGCGGCAGCCAGATCCGCCGCCGCGTATCGCGGTTGTACCCGGTGTCGTTGATGATCGCCGAGGACAGCCGGAACCATTGCTCCCCACCGGGCATGCGCGCTTCGATTTCCCCGAAACGTTCGGTGATGATCCGGCGGATGCCTCCGCGTTCGAGAAGGAAGGCGCGCGTGCCGGTGTCGAATACCGTGGTGTCCATCACGCGGGTCACACTCCAGACGGCATTGTTGAGCAGGACTTCCGGACCGCGGGGAACATATGCCGGATACAGCTGGCAGCTGCCGTCCCGCACACAGCCGTCTTCGTCAATGGCGATGCGCCGTCCCAACCGTTCATGATTTGTGGAAATGTAGTAAAAGCCCTTGAACGGTACGGTGAACCAGGTTTCCGGTGCGCTGTACCACGTTGAGACGATAAACCGTCTGGCATCGTCCATCTCGAAGACGAGCACGTCACCCGTATCAAAGGGTGGATGGAATTCCGGCGGCGGTCTGTCGAGCAGCGGGGATCGGAATCCCTCCGTCTCCAGGAGCCGGTACTCCGATGACCCGCGCAGGATGTGCACGAGTCCGACACTGTCGGCCCAGGTCCAGCGTCCGCGCTCGCCGTAATCTACGGTCACCGTCCTCCGGATGATATCGCCGGTCATCATCGATCCGGTATCGGTGACGCTGCCTTCGGGAAGCTGTTCCCCGGGCGTCACGCGGGTGGGGAGCAGGAGGCGGTCGACCAGCCATTTGTCCGCGCTGTCGCGCAGCACGTGAAGGCCGTCCGCGTCATTTCGATACCAGCCCTCGGCGGGAATCGTCGATCCCTCCGCATACATGCGCGTCCATGTTTCGCCGAGCTCCCGCCGCGTCTGACCGAGTCGAACGGGAAGACGACCGCCCCGCAGCACCTCGTGCATTTCGATGAACGTGAACGCCTGTGTCGTGTCGAGGGGGATGAAGATGTCGAAGCCGGGGGAAGTGGTGGGAAAGGAGGCCGCGCGGGATGCCGTGCTTCGATGGAATGCCGCTTGCGGAGGGTCTGTTTCCGGGGTCGGTTTCTGCGCGATACAGGGGTTCAGAGCAAGCAGCGCGGTGAGCATCGTGAGCATAGCGGTGAGCATCGCCGTCGTGCATTCGCGAATCGTGTACCGAAACGGCATGAACCCTCCAATGTATTGACGTCATCGTAAGGGGAAGACACGCCACGTGGCGTATCGTTCCCTGTCAGTCGAAAACCCACTCCCCCTGCCGCTTGAGGCGCTGGTCGAGCTTGTTTTCGATGAGCCAGGAGGCGGTCTGTTCGGGTGTGCGCCGGATGTAGGGGAGGTCGGCGCGGTTGGCCAGCTCGTATGCGAGTATGGCGACGACGCCGGCGGCTTCGGAGAGGTATTTTTTGTTGACGAGATCGAAGGTGTCGCCGAAGTCGTGATAGGTTTTCACCATGTGTTCGTCGAGGTGACCCAGCGGCATGGCGACGGGGATGCCGGCCAGCATGAAGGGCTGGTGGTCGCTGTTGGTCCACGGATGACTGATCACGCCGCGCGTCAGGTTGAAGCCGCGCATCCCCTCGTAGAGGTCGGTCAGCAGCGGAACGAGATGCTCGTTGCCCATGGCGTTGAAGCCGTTCGGCGATCCGGTCATGTCCATGTTCACCGCCGTATGAATCTTCTCGTCCCTGTGCATCTCCACGTACTTGCGCGCGCCCCAGAGACCCATTTCCTCGCCATTGAACCAGACCAGCTCGATGGTGCGATGGTTTTCGGGACTGAGCGACTGCAGGATGCGTGCGATGTCAAACAGAATGGCCGTGCCGAGTCCGTTGTCGATACTGCCCTGGCCGAGATCCCACGAATCGAAATGCGCGCCGACGACAATTTTCTCTTTCGTCTCTCCAGGAAGGGTGCAGACGAGATTCGCGCTCTCCACCGGTGTGCAATGGGAGTTCACGGTGATGCGCAGGCGGACCGGCACGTCGCGCGCGAGCAGGCGCTGGAGGCGCTTGCCTTCCTCCCAGGTCAGGCTGAAGGCGGGCACCGCTGCCGGATCGCCCTGGAAGTTGCCCATGCCGGCGAGATTCATCCGTCCCTTTTTGTTGTTGATGAACAGCACGGCACGCGCGCCGGCATCCGCGGCGTGACGGATGACCTCGGAGCGGAGGAGGGATTCGCGTCCCTGCTGGCGCTCCTGCGTGACCAGCGCGATGCGCCCGCCGGCGTCGGTGGTGTCGAAATCCTCGACGGATCCGCGGTTGGCCCAGACGAGGTTGGCCTCGAAGGGAGCGGTGCGGTCGGTGTAGCCCAGGGCGACGGCACGGAAGACGCGTTCGGAGGGTTCGAGCATGCGCACCTCGTCGTCGCCGCGCACCCAGCCGGGCACCATGAAGCGCTCGAGCCGGGGCTCGAGTCCGTGCCGGCGCAGCTCTTCGCTTAGGATGCGCAGTCCCAGCTCGTTCTGCGGCGAACCGATCCATCGTCCGCCGGCTTCGTCGCTGAGGCGCATCAGCATGTCATAGGATGCGTTGTCGAGAAACGCCGATCCGATCATGCGCTGATGCAGCGAGTCGGACTGTGCGAATGCATTGCCTGCTGCCATGCAGACAACCAGGGATATGGTGAAGCAGAGTGCTGATTTTTTCATGATGGTATCAATTTCAAAGTGCAAAGTAGCGCCGAGCAATCGGCTCGGCGGGTCTATTCGTGGTGACAAACACCGTCCTGCCTCCTGCGTCCTGCCTCCTGCCTCCTGCGTCCCGCGCCATCCCCACGCTCACGCGTGGGGCTATCCTGCTCCCCTATCCTCCCACCGCACTGGTTTTCAGTTTGCCGGCCATCCAGCCGCGGGCGGCGAAGAGGGCGGCGGGGGAAATGAGGGCGATGAATCCGTAGATCAGCCAGAGCATCTCCGAATTCTGCGGTCCCTCGGCTGGCACGTAGTTCGCGAGCATGTAGCCGGAGTACAGGCTGGTTACCACCTTGGTGAGGAACCAGGGGAACTGCGCGATGCCCATGTACTGTCCGGTCTTGCCCTCGGGCGCCAGCTCGGCGGCGAGCTGCAGGAAGCGCGGCTGCCACATGGCCTCGCCGGCGGACATCAGGATGATGTACGCGAAGAGCAGTACGACGTTGGGACCGATGGCGAGCAGGAATGTCGGCACCGCCATCACAAAGGTCCCGATGATCATCATTTTATATACATCCACCTTGCTCGTCAATGCGGCCGCGAGCGGCGTGAGTACGAAAATGAGCAGGGGATTGAGGTTGACGAAGAACTCCATGTTTTCGCTGACGAAGCCGGGGAAGGCGCGGTCGACGTACTGCGGCAGCGTGAGCCACTGATGCGCGAACAGCGTCTGCACGGGAATGAGGATAAAGATGAAAAAGGAGAACTTCACGTCGCGCAGCGGATGCTCGCGCAGCCAGTCCTTCAGACGGAAGGGCTTCGCTTCCTTCGCCACGGCCTCCTCCGATCCGGTGTTCTCGAGCCGCGCCGCGCGGATGGCGCGATCGACGGTTTTCTTCGAGAGCACCCATAGGATGACCACGACGCTCACTGCCGTCAGCGCGGTGTACACCCAGTAAATACCCGTGATACCGTAGGCATTGCGCACGGGCGGAGAAAGGAGCCCGGGCAGGAAGCCGCCGAGATTCATAAGGGCGTATAGCGCGGCGTAGCCCATGGCGGCGGTTTTTTTCGTGGTGAACTGGCGCACGGCTGTGTACGCCGCGGGCTGGTACATGCCGTATCCCAGAATGACGAGCAGCAGTCCGCCGGCGGATGCGAGATACACCGGCGACCAGAGTCCCTCGCCGCCGAACAGCGGTCCGCTCGAAAGCAGGATGCGTCCGAAAAACATCAGCAGCAGCGCGAGGGCGAGAGCGCGGCGCACGCCCCAGCGGTCGGCCATTTCGCCGAGAAAGAACATCGCGAGCGTGATACCGCCCGTGAAGGCGCCGACGATCCAGCCCGCCTGCGCGTCGCTGAGACCAACCACCTCGTTGAAATAAATCGCCAGCAGCGTGAGAATACCAAAATAGCACATGCCCTCGAGCAGGTACGTGGCATTGACGCCCCAGAGGGCGCGTGGTGCGCGGGCGATGTAAATGAACGGGTCGACGAGTTCGCGGAGCGGACCCTTTGATTCCTCTACCGGATCTTCCTGCATTGGAATCCCTTCTATTCATATCCTGCGAATTGCGGGATCGGGGCTGCCGATCGGAAAGAATATACGGATTTTCCCTTACCGATTGCGATATCGATCTCGATGCGCATTGACTCATAAATAATGTTACCGAAAGCCAAGCGAAAAAGTATTCGTTGCCTCATAATTGTGTTACCAACAA